>OGWY01003181.1_pt1 | contig 11168 bp, 8 predicted proteins | sample 1576121 | NCBI WGS metagenome assembly OGWY01 (sample SAMEA3541543, study PRJEB24748) | human gut metagenome | biome: human gut; feature: human-associated habitat; material: faeces | place: China | collected 2012 | reverse complement strand
ATCTTTTCTTATCTTTAACTGTTCAAGGTATGAATCTCTCTTAATCTCCATAGTGCTACTCCTTGTTTTTGTGCGTTGCACGTATTTTGGTAATGTTATTTTACCACTAAATTATTTTTACTTCAATAGCCATTACTATTTTTTGTGCATTTGCACTTTTTTATGTAGCAATTATAGAAGATATGCAAAAAGGATACCTACACCATGTACTATAACACGATGTAAATATCCCTTTTTCTTGATAGCTACAACACAAATAGATAAACTCTCAGAAATTAATCAATCTTTTCTCCATATCTATAATTTGACGTAGATTCCAAACACCACAAATCTTCTCCGTATGGAATATCCAATGTATGGTTCTCGCTTAACACATATTCTTTGCCATTAAGCTTAAACACACTTCCCGGCTCATAATTCATAAGCTGATACCCTGTCGCTTAGCCCGCTGTTGCGGCATTCCATGATGAGTCGGTATTGCTCATCAACAGTTCGTTTTACGGTCTGCATAAGTGTAACCTCCATAATTGTAGTAAAATACTGGTCTACTGCTAAATCCTAACGCCGGATCATAGAGTAAAATGCTGGCATATGTGATTACTACTATTATGGCAAATATATGACCAAGGGAACATATACCCTTATATTAGGGGCTTACGAACGGGTGTGCAATCTGTCAAAACATCTCCAGAAAACACACCCATTAACAATATTCATTATGTCTATGCTCGATCTCTTAATACCAACCGAGTATTATAAATTGAGGTTCATCAATGCTAATTTCCGATTTTTTCAAGCTATAGGTTACATCATCAAAACTAATTGATTTATCATTTGTTAAAACAACATACGTAACCTGCTTTTCACCTTCAATACCTGAAACCTCTATTTTATAACTATAATTTAAGTCTTTGTAAGTATATGTTCCATCATCGTTAATAACATAATCTACCTCTAATTCTTCAAAATCAGTTTGTTTTTCATTTGACGATGGTCCACAACCACTTAAAATATTAATACAAATTAATCCAAACATAATAGCAATACCAATTTTTCTTTTCATAATAGCATTCTCCTTGAATTACTATGGAATATACGCTTGTATTGAAGAAGAACCATAAAAACTCTCCATTTCTGATATGGTTGTTGTATACACACCATAATGTCCAAGTTTTGAAGTACAACTTGTTGCACTGCCGTTTATCTGTTTTGTTGAACTTTTTCTTTGTTTCCTTCATCTGCTCAAAGGCATTATCCACCTGGCAGTTTATGGCTGATACAAGCCTGCCATTCTGTGTCTTTTCCGGAACAGTAATATATTCAAGTGCAGACTTCAAATGCTTTCCATGAAAACTGCTTCCGCAATCCTTCATATGAAGAATCTTACTGATTGTCAAGCCGCACCACCACCTCTTTAACTGTATTGTTGAGTTTTTTCATATATGCGATAAGCTGCTGTCTGTCCTCTTTTGAATACAACTCATAATTGTGATGATGCACAATCCGGTTGATATTCACACCGATATGATTTACCTCATTTATCAGCTGTTTAAGCTCTTGTCTGATTTCCAGGTAATCGTTTGGCGTCTGGCTGATTAAAAGCCTTAAATATTCTGCCTCATTCATATGAAAAACCTCTGCTTTTTCAGACAGAAGTCTGCTTTCAGCTGGTGTAAGTCTCAGCGTCTTTTTGACGCAATGAATCTTATCTGCCATTATCTGGCACCTCCCTTAACAGGCTCAGACCGGATAGAATCTGTAAGTTCCTTAACAGACTGGTCAATACCAACAAGTCCAAGTCTTTCAATGAAAGCATCTGCAAGCTGTACGGCAAGGGCTTCTATCTCTGCCGGGTATTTTGTCTGTTCAAACATCTTATCAAGTCTTATTTCATCCTGCTTTAAGCTTGCGAGCTTCACTTCCAGCGAACTCTTATCCTGTCCTTGTGAATGTTTGGATTTCGGTTTGATTTGTCAGCGCTGCCTTATCATATACCGATTTTAGGTATAAAAAAATAAGGACTAAATTAGTGCTAACCCCTTGATTTTACTGGGTTTCTCTAACTTTGTCCTTATTATAACATGGTCATCCTGAAAAGGATGAATATATTCAAATTCTGCGTGAAATTCAATAATGTCTTCAACCGTCACATTATCCTTTGCGCTGTATATATTTTTCATCCCTTAACAATTGCAGAATTCTGTTATCCGCCTCAGCACGCCGGGGATATTCTGGTGCAGCTTTCAGAATGTCAAATATCTTCTCCGGCTTATCGATAAAACATACGGCTCCCAGCTTTTCCATGTCCGCGCGCTTCCTGAAGCCCCATTCAACCATAATAAGCTTCATTCCGGAATTCTTCGCGGTCTCAATATCGACCTCTGAATCCCCGACATAAACTGCATTTGCGCGGCTTCTGTTAAGCCGGCACAGTGCTTCATTCACCATATCTGCCTCTGGCTTCTTTGCCATGCTAGGATTATCGCCGACCGCAAGTGGAACCAGCTCACCGAAGAAATGCTTGCACAGGCTCTGTGTCGCACTCTGAAGCTTGTTCGACACAACTGCGACCATATATCCATGCTCCTTAAGTCCGGTGAGCATATCAACAATTCCCGGATATGGTCTTGTGTGGTCAAGATTATGGACTGCATAATGCTTTTTAAACTCCGCAAATACCTTGTCGAAAAGCTCCTTTTCCATTCCCGGCACAACCGCGCGCTCTATGAGCTTAGCGACACCGTTTCCCACGAATGCTGTCACCTCCTCAAGCGTTCTTTCCGGCATTCCATACTGCTGTAAAGCGTGGTTGGTGCTTGCAGCAAGGTCCTCTATGGTGTAGAGCAATGTTCCGTCAAGGTCGAAGATTACAGTATCGATTTTCCCGGCAGCGATACTTTTCTCCGACATGTCATCAGACTTTAGTGTAACGTCCTTTGACATATCTGCATGCATGCAGCCTTCCCTGTCACCATCTTCTTCAGACAGCTTACATTCTGATATACTTTCCTGTGCCTCATTGCAGGCTTTATCTCTAAGAAAAATATCCTCAAGCTCACTAAACTTGTCTATGCTTCTCCAAGGCTTCTCAACCCTTCCAAGTCCATAGGCGGCATACACGATAGGTATTCCTGCCTTCTCACAAGAATCTGCATCGCCCTGCGTGTCACCTACATAGACCGCATTTTTAAGATTATTTCTCTCAATAATTTTTCTTATTGTCACATCCTTCGACGCATTCGTATCACCGAAGCACATCCAGTCGGTAAAATATTTCTGGACATCATGCACCGCAAAAACCGTATCTATATAACCTCTCTGCGCGTTGGTCACTATAAACAGCTTATATCTATGTGACAGCTTTTCAAGAGTCCTGGCAACACCCTCATACAATGCCGGCGCGTATCCTATAAGATATTCTTTCTGCCTCTTGTAGATTACACCTGTTATCTTCTCGTATTCTTCTTTCGTGCTGTTCGGATAAAAATGGAAAAATATCGTATCCATCGTCTTTCCGAACATAGCTCCAAGGCTCTTACCGTCAAAATTAATCTCCCAGTCAGTAAGCTCCGTGATGACATCGCGCCACGCATGAGCTACTGCATCCCTCACATCCCACAGAGTACCATCCACGTCAAATATTATACTGTCGAACTTATTATAATTATAATCGCCCATTATCTTCACCTTTTTCTTTTCACCTTTTTCTTTTCACCTTTTTATTTTCATCTATAACCATTCATAACCATGCAAAACTGCGTTCTGCGATTGCCTACATTCGGGCATATAAACAGTTTTATATGGCAGTGTGACCACATATGCAAAATGAAAGCCTCATAGAAGCGGTTTCGAGAATGTGGTTCTGAATAGTTACTCTTATTTTTTTCGCTTATTATACCACATGGAAATTGGTATTACCATTACAGAAATGTTATTTTGAATTTTCCTTATAAACACATGCCGCTCCAAGCTAACTTTATTGCTCATGGAAGTTCTGCCTATTACATCATATTTGATATGCTTTGGGCAGACTTTTCAGTATGTTCAGTTGCTTTTTTTTTCTGTTTCTCTGCCCATATCATCGTATTTAACATGCTTTGGGCAGACTTTTCAGCACACTTAGGCGCTTCTCCTGTGATTTTCTCTGCCCACAGCATTATATTTGACATGCTTTGGGCAGACTTTTCAGCACACTCAGGCGCTTCTCCTGTGATTTTCTCTGCCTACAGCATTATATTTGGCATGTTTTGGGCAGACTTTTCAGCACGCGCAGGCGCTTCTCCTGTGATTTTCTCTGCCCACAGCATTATATTTAGCATGCCCTAGGCAGACATTTTAGCAGATATGGCAGAAATATACTCCTCCAGCTCTAAGCAATTAAAATAATTTTTTCATAAATTAAGCTTTATTCCTTTGTCACTTTAGCTTATAATGTAATTACTAAATTTAGGGAGGAAATATCATGCCAAAGCTTAAGGATATTGATAAGGTACTTATTATTGGTTCAGGACCTATTGTGATAGGTCAGGCCTGTGAGTTCGATTACTCGGGAACACAGGCGTGTAAAGCACTCAGAAAGCTAGGTTATAAGATTGTTCTTGTAAACTCTAACCCCGCAACAATCATGACCGACCCTGAGACTGCAGATATCACCTACATTGAGCCTCTTAATGTTGAACGTCTTGAACAGATTATTGCCAAGGAGCGCCCTGACGCGCTGCTTCCGAATCTCGGCGGCCAGTCAGGTCTTAATCTCTGCTCAGAATTATACAAAGCAGGTGTGCTTGACAAATATAATGTCAAGGTTATCGGTGTACAGGTAGATGCCATCGAACGCGGTGAGGACCGCATTGAGTTCAAAAAGACAATGAATTCCCTCGGCATTGAGATGGCACGAAGCGAGGTTGCCTACTCTGTTAATGAAGCACTCGCCATAGCAGACAGGCTCGGATACCCGGTTGTTCTTCGTCCAGCGTATACAATGGGCGGTGCAGGCGGCGGACTTGTATACAACAGGGAAGAGCTTCAGACCGTATGTGCAAGAGGTCTTCAGGCAAGTATAGTCGGCCAGGTTCTTGTGGAAGAGTCCATTCTCGGATGGGAGGAGCTTGAGCTTGAGGTTGTACGCGACAGCGAAGGCAATATGATTACAGTATGCTTTATTGAGAACATTGATCCGCTCGGTGTGCATACAGGCGACTCCTTCTGCTGCGCCCCTATGCTCACAATATCCGAAGACTGCCAGAAGAGACTGCAGGAGCAGGCCTACAAGATTGTTGACAAGGTTCAGGTTATCGGCGGAACCAATGTACAGTTCGCACATGACCCTGTAACAGACAGAATAATAGTCATCGAAATTAACCCACGTACATCACGTTCTTCAGCACTTGCTTCCAAGGCAACCGGTTTCCCTATTGCGCTTGTCTCAGCCATGTTGGCGGCAGGTCTTACCCTGCGTGACATCCCTTGCGGAAAATACGGCACTCTTGATAAGTATGTCCCGGACGGCGACTATGTGGTTATCAAGTTCGCACGCTGGGCATTTGAAAAATTCAAGGGTGTGGAAGATAAGCTCGGAACACAGATGAGAGCTGTCGGCGAGGTCATGAGCATCGGCAAGAACTATAAGGAAGCCTTCCAGAAGGCAATCCGCAGCCTTGAAAACGGCAGATACGGTCTTGGACATGTCAAGAATTTTGACACGCTCTCCAAGGAAGAGTTATTGAAAAAGCTGGTTACACCTTCGAGCGAGCGTCACTTTATCATGTATGAGGCCCTCAGAAAAGGTGCAACGGTGGATGAGATATATGAGCTTACCAAGGTTAAGCATTATTTCATATCACAGATGAAGGAATTGGTTGACGAGGAGGAGGAGCTTCTCAAGTTCAAGGGCTCACTTCCATCGGATGAGCTTCTCACCAAGGCAAAAAAGGATGGCTTCTCAGACAAATATCTTAGTCTGCTTCTTGATGTCTCCGAGGATGATGTGCGCAGCAGACGTACAAGCCTTGGCGTTAATGAAGCCTGGGAAGGTGTGCATGTATCAGGAACCGAGAACAACGCCTACTACTACTCGACCTACAACGGCGAGGATAAGAACCCTGTTTCAAATAACAGGAAAATCATGATTCTCGGCGGCGGTCCTAACAGAATAGGTCAGGGTATCGAATTTGACTACTGCTGTGTTCATGCCTCACTCGCACTCAAAAAACTTGGATTTGAGACAATTATTGTAAACTGTAATCCTGAGACTGTATCGACTGATTATGATACCTCGGACAAGCTCTACTTTGAGCCGCTTACACTTGAAGATGTATTAAGCATATATAACAAGGAGAAGCCTCTCGGTGTCATCGCACAGTTCGGTGGTCAGACACCTCTCAATCTTGCGGCTTCGCTTGAGAAAAACGGTGTGAAAATTCTCGGAACCTCACCTGCCGTAATCGACCTTGCAGAGGACAGAGACCAGTTCCGCGCCATGATGGATAAGCTTGAAATTCCTATGCCTGAATCAGGCATGGCGACAACCGTGGATGAAGCCATCAGCATCGCCAATGAAATAGGCTACCCTGTCATGGTTCGTCCTTCATACGTTCTTGGCGGACGCGGAATGGAAGTGGTATATGATGACGAGAGCATGAGCGACTATATGAAGGCTGCTGTCGGTGTAACACCTGACCGCCCTATCCTCATTGACCGTTTCCTCAATAATGCCCTCGAGTGTGAGTCCGATGCCATAAGCGATGGCACACATGCCTTCGTTCCTGCAGTAATGGAGCACATTGAGCTTGCCGGCGTACACTCAGGAGACTCAGCCTGCATCATTCCATCTGTACACATTTCAGAGGAAAATGTACGTCTTATCAAGGAATATACACGCAGAATTGCCGAGGAAATGCATGTAAAGGGTCTTATGAATATGCAGTATGCCATTGAAAAAGGAAAGGTATATGTGCTTGAGGCTAACCCAAGAGCTTCCCGTACAGTACCTCTCGTCTCAAAGGTCTGCGATATAAGAATGGTTCCTATTGCAACAGATATCATCACAAGCGAGCTTACCGGAAGACCATCTCCGATTCCGGCAATGAAGGAAAGACACATTCCATACTATGGTGTGAAGGAAGCTGCCTTCCCATTCAATATGTTCCCGGAGGTTGACCCGATACTCGGACCTGAGATGCGCTCTACAGGTGAGGTGCTCGGTCTTTCATCCCACTATGGTGAAGCCTTCTACAAGGCAGAGGAAGGTGTATCCTCCAAACTTCCGCTTGAGGGAACAGTCCTCATCTCTGTTAACCGCAAGGATAAGGAGGAGGTTGTCGATGTCGCAGGAAGCTTTGTAAACGATGGCTTCAAGGTTCTCGCAACAGGCGGAACCTATGACCTTATCGCCGAGGCCGGTTTACCTGTCACAAAGATTAAAAAGCTCTACGAGGGTCGTCCTAACATACTCGATGCCATAACCAACGGCGAGATTGATTTGATAATCAACTCCCCTGTCGGCAAGGAAAGCGTACACGATGACAGCTACTTAAGAAAGGCAGCCATCAAGGCAAGAATACCTTACATGACAACCATGGCTGCGGCAAAGGCAACCGCTGAAGGAATAGCCTATGTTAAAAAGAACGGTTCGTCTGAGGTAAGATCACTTCAGGAGCTCCACAGCCTTATCACGGATAAATAAGGTTTAAAATAACACCTAAATGCAGACATAGTAAAACAGACAACAAAAAAGGACAATATCATTCAAAAAAGATAATTTAATCTGAATGATATTGTCCTTTTAATATTCGGAAACCGCTACTTCCTCATGCTTTGCGGGTTCCAAGTCCAAAAGTCTAGTTGTATAAGCGTTAACAGCTTTTGGAACTTGTGTCCATGATATCTTCTTATTTTTATACCCTGTAATATGAAACCAGAATTATATTTTCAAACCAGCAGTTACCAGTTATTGCCTATCTGTTTCCGATAGTCGCAATATCTATAGGAGTCATGTGCTGCTTATCCTGAACCTCAAGGCTTGTGATAAGCGCATGAGCTGTATCAAGTGATGTGAGAACATTGACACCTGTCTCGATTGCATGACGACGGATTAAGAAACCGTCACCGCTGTGCTCAATACCGTTAGACGGGCTGTCTATTACAAGGTCGATCTTGTGCTCGAGAATGAGGTCGAGAAGTGTCGGTGCCTCCTGCTCAAGCTTGTTGACCTTGATTGCATTTACACCTCTCTCGTTCAGATACTTGGCTGTTCCGAGAGTTGCATATATCTTGTAGCCGAGCTTCTCAAAACGCTGTGCTATGTCAACAACATCCGGCTTATCCTCATCCTTGACGGTAATGATAATCTGTTTGTGCTTCGGAAGATTAACCCCGGCACCCTGGAATGCCTTGTAAAGAGCCTCATTGAACTGCTTAGCAATACCAAGACACTCACCTGTTGACTTCATCTCAGGTCCGAGGCTTATGTCAGCGCCTCTGATTTTTTCAAATGAGAATACAGGCATCTTAATTGCGATGTAATCTGCCTTAGCCTGAAGTCCCGGTGTGTAACCCATGCTCTTTATTGTGTGACCTGTTATTACGCGGGTTGCGAGCTTAACGATAGGAATTCCCGTAACCTTGCTGATATAAGGAACAGTTCTTGATGAACGAGGATTAACCTCGATTACATACACCTCGTCATGGCTTACGATAAACTGAATATTGATAAGTCCCTTTACATGAAGGGCTCTTGCAAGCTTGCCTGTGTAATCTTCAAGCGTTGCGATAACCTTGTCGTTAAGGCTCTGTGCAGGATATACCGAAATAGAGTCTCCTGAGTGGATACCCGCTCTCTCGATATGCTCCATTATACCCGGAATAAGGATGTCCTCGCCATCACATACGGCATCGACCTCTATTTCCTTTCCGACAATATACTTATCTACAAGTACAGGATGTTCCTGAACCTGTCTGTTGATGATGTTCATAAATTCAACCACATCATCATCCGATACCGCAATCTGCATTCCCTGTCCGCCAAGTACATAGGAAGGTCTTACAAGTACAGGATAACCAAGCTCATGAGCAGCATTTAATGCCTCATCAACGGTAAATACTGTGTGTCCCTTCGGTCTTGGAATAGCACACTTTTCAAGAATCTCGTCAAAAAGCTCTCTGTCCTCGGCAGCGTCAACGTCCTCTGCACTTGTTCCGAGAATAGGAACTCCCATCTCCATAAGGCTCTTGGTGAGCTTAATCGCCGTCTGTCCACCGAACTGGACTACAGCTCCGTCCGGCTTCTCCAGCTCAACGATATTCTCAACATCCTCCGGTGTGAGCGGCTCAAAGTAAAGCTTGTCCGCAATATCGAAGTCCGTACTTACAGTCTCAGGGTTGTTATTTACAATGATTGTCTCATAGCCTTCCTGCTTGAATGCCCATGTACTGTGAACCGAGCAGTAATCAAATTCGATACCCTGACCGATTCTGATAGGACCTGAACCAAGTACAAGAACCTTCTTCTCAGGATGTGTCTTTATGACCTCATTCTCACTCTTAAAGCATGAATAATAGTAAGGTGTCGTCGCCTCGAACTCTGCCGCACAGGTATCAACCATCTTGAATGCCGCATGGATGCCATACTCATTTCTGAGTGCCTTGATATCTTTTGCGGTCCTTCCGGTAAGCCTTGCAATCACATTGTCAGGGAACTCTATTCTCTTAGCCTCTAAAAGAAGCTCCTTGGTAAGCGGCTGTGTCTTAAGGGCATTCTCCATCTCAACAAGAATTGCAAGCTTATCTATAAACCATACATCAATCTTGGTTATATCATGGATTGTCTCGTAGGTAACGCCTCTTCTTATCGCCTCCGCAATAACGTAGATTCTTCTGTCATCTACTCTGTTTAACATCTCGGTAATCTCTTCGTCTGAATATCCGGAATAATCCTCATTCATAAGGCAGTCCACATGCTGCTCAAGTGAACGGATAGCCTTCATAAGTGCACCCTCAAAGTTAGTGCAGATACTCATTACCTCACCGGTTGCCTTCATCTGTGTTGTGAGCTTTCTTGAAGCGTGGATAAATTTATCAAAAGGAAGTCTCGGAATCTTAACTACGCAGTAGTCAAGCGCAGGCTCGAAGCTTGCGTAAGTCTTTCCCGTAATTGCGTTCTTAATCTCATCAAGTGTATATCCAAGTGCAATCTTAGCCGCAACCTTGGCGATAGGATAACCTGTTGCCTTGGAGGCAAGTGCGGATGAACGGCTTACTCTTGGATTAACCTCGATTACACAGTACTCAAAGCTTGTAGGATGAAGTGCGAACTGAACATTACATCCGCCTGTAATCTGAAGCTCATTTATAATGTTGAGCGCAGATGAACGGAGCATCTGATACTCTTTATCCGAAAGTGTCTGGCTAGGTGCGACAACGATACTGTCTCCGGTGTGGACTCCGACAGGGTCTAAGTTCTCCATGTTACATACCGTGATACAGTTGCCGGCGCTGTCACGCATAACCTCGTACTCGATTTCCTTCCAGCCTGCGATACATCTCTCTACAAGCACCTGTCCAACTCTTGAAAGACGAAGACCGTTAGAGAGAATCTCGACTAACTCCTCCTCATTCTTAGCGATACCGCCGCCGCTTCCTCCGAGTGTGTAAGCAGGACGAAGAACAACCGGATAACCGATTTTATTCGTAAATTCAATACCATCCTCAACATTCTCAACAACAAGTGAAGGCGCGCAAGGCTCACCAATCTTCTCCATTGTAGTCTTGAATTCAAGTCTGTCCTCAGCCTTCTTGATTGTGAGTGCTGTTGTACCGATGAGCTTTACATTGTGCTCCTCAAGGAAGCCTGTCTCTGCAATCTCCATCGCAAGGTTAAGACCAGCCTGACCTCCGAGTGTAGGAAGAATGCTGTCCGGCTTCTCCTTTATGATAATCTGCTCAAGAGACTTGATTGTGAGAGGCTCGATATACACCTCATCAGCGATATCCTTATCTGTCATAATCGTAGCCGGGTTGGAGTTTACAAGTACTACCTCAATGCCCTCCTCCTTGAGAGAACGGCATGCCTGTGTTCCCGCATAGTCAAACTCAGCAGCCTGTCCGATTACAATAGGACCGGAACCGATAATTTATGGTATAACCATGACGGTTTTGGGTATATATCGTTT
>OGWY01003173.1_pt1 | contig 11195 bp, 11 predicted proteins | sample 1576121 | NCBI WGS metagenome assembly OGWY01 (sample SAMEA3541543, study PRJEB24748) | human gut metagenome | biome: human gut; feature: human-associated habitat; material: faeces | place: China | collected 2012 | reverse complement strand
ATCTCCGGTGAGGTGGCTGGACTTCAAATCCAGTTGGGGACGCCAGCGTTCCCGAGCAGGTTCGACTCCTGTGATCTTCCGCCAAATATCATCTCTGCACGTCCGATCAAGTCCTTTAAAACCATCATTTACAGTAAGTTACCTTACAGCACTATCCGTATCAGTCCGAGCGAGTCTCCCTAAATCCACGAAAAATATGTATAGTGTTGTGTATAATTTTTTTATAAACAGATTTCACTTATACACATGCCACTTACAGACATACAAATCCGACGCGCTAAGGCTCAAGACAAGCCCTATACCCTCAATGATGGACAAGGGTTATCCTTGCTCATAAATCCCGACGGAAGCAAAGGATGGAGGTTCCGCTACCGGTTCGCAGGTAAAGCCCGGTTAATGTCATTTGGTTCCTACAATCTCGTCTCGCTTGCAGAGGCTCGCGACAAACGCGAAACAGCACGAAGCCCATAGGTATTGACGCGGAACAGCCGCTCGATCATTTCATCGGACACGTCACCCACAGCGGTGTTGTCATCCATAATGCCCGCATTGTTGACCAGCACATCCAGCCGCCCAAAGGCTTTCACGGCAGCATCGATCATTCCGTCGCAGGCGGCGGGGTCCGATACATCGCCGACATATGGAATAACCTTACCGGGTTCCTCCTTCAGTGCCTCCGCCAGTGCGTCCAGCCGTTCTTTTCTGCGGGCAACGGCAATAACATTGGCCCCCTCCTGCGCAAACAGCGTGACAATAGCCTGCCCCATGCCTGCAGAAGCGCCGGTGACCACAATGGATTTTCCCTCAAGCTTCATCTTGTTTTCCTCGCTTTGTTATACCAGCTTAATTCAGCCAGTTCTTTTCGGTAATCACGCAGTCATGCCCGTGAATTTTGATCCTGTCGCCAACCTTCAGTGCGCCCTTCTTTGCCAGGATGTAGCCGTTGTTGACTTCCTTCACGTAGGAATAGACCAGCTTGGAGACGCGGCCCACTTCCTCTTCCTCAGAGTCGATGAACACCGCCTCACCGGGTCCGCCATACTGCTTGGAGCGGATATAGTAGTCGTCGTCCAGCACTTCAAAGCCCACCATTTCCCGGGCAGGGCCGTTTTCCTTCACTTTCAGAAGGGCTTCCTTGCCGATAAAGTCCTTGTCCCACTTGATGTTCTTATCCAGACCAACCTCAATGGGATTGGTGTGGGCCAGGTCGCGCATATAGAAGATACCGGCCTCCGTGGGAAGCGTCCATGCCATGATCTGGAATTCGGTGACCCGCTTGCCGCCATTGCGCACGACCTCTGCATCCACCAGGGTCTCAATGGCCTCCAGATCATCCGGGGACATATAGATCTCATAGCCCCACTTTTCGCCGGTGTAGCCGCCACGGTTGATCTTGACCGGAATGCCGTTGATCACATTATCCCGAATCTCAAAGAACTTCTGATCCTCTACGGAATTGTCGCACAGCGCCTCTATCACCGCCTTGGACTTGGGGCCCTGGACAGCCAGCATCTGCCAGTCCTCGGTGATCTCATTCCACTCCACATCGAAGTCGCCCTGGTGGAAGTACCACCAGTCATCGGCCTTGGTGGCGTAGAGCGTGGAAACCCAATAGGTATCCTCGGAAACACGCATAATGACCACATCGTCAATGATCTCGCCCTGCTCATTCAGCATGGTGGTGTAGCGGTCCCGGCCAACGGCAAGGGACGCAATATTCCCGGTATACAGATAATCCAGGAAAGGCACCACATCGGGCCCGGTGACTTCAATCAGCTGGTGCGTCCAGAAATACCAGCCCACATTGTTTCGCACAGCCATGTGTTCACTGCGCTTCATATCATCATACTTGAAGATATTCTTATTCATGATGCTGCCTCCCCATTACGCGAATTTGTCGATTTTCTTGGCAATCTTAATGCGGAGCTTCTTTGCGGGGGAATCCTCCTCCCAGCAGGACCACTGCGCGTTGATCAGCGTCTTGGCCATGCCGTACCACATTGCCAGGTGTGCCTCGGGCACGTCCTTGGTGCCGGTGATTTCCAGGCCGCTGCGGTCGATGACCAGGATGCACTCCTTCTCATTAAAGGCTTCCACCTCATAAGCGCACACCAGGGATTGCAGCTGCACCTCGATCAGGCCCGCCAGCAGGCGGCCATCCTCTCCAATGGAGTTGGGAACGCCCATCCAGTCCCGCAGCGCCTTAATGGCATACCGCTCGCCGAACATGGCCTTTCCCGCAGCCTCCAGCACGCACCGCAGAATGTGGTCCGCCTGCTCCCGGGTCACAATGCCGCGCTTGACGGTTTCCGCAATGGCGGGCAGAATGTACAGCGAAGCCGCCGTGGACAGGTTCATCATCTGATTGGAGGAATCCGTTTCGTTGTTGGTTCCGTTTACAAAGTGGTAGTTGCACTCCTCCCGGAACATCATGGAATCCTCTACGGTGTCCGCTTCCTCCGTGTATTTCTTATAGTCATCGGTGACGGCTGGGCCGAAGCTTTCCCACAGCTCATGCTCCGGCGCGGGATACTTCTCCCGGTTCTCTGCAATGATCCGGCAGTGCCGATCGCCGCAGCCCTTGGCCTCCACCATCATATAGTCCAGCGTGTCGGTTGCATTCGCAAAGCCGTCCGCCTGAATGGCGTCCGCCTCAACGAGGACGGGGAACGTGCCATCAGCATACGGCTTACCCTCGCCAAAAAGGCTTGCGATCTCTTCATTGGTAACATCAGTATCCATGTGGATGGTGCCCCAGACGTTCCAGTAGGTCATCTCGCCAGCCTTCAGAGGAGCAATGCGGGTGAAGGTGTAGACATTGTACTTCACGCCGTCGCGCACGACCGCGCCGGTGTTGTCATAGGCCTTGGTGAACTCCTTATTGTTCAGCGCCGTCGTGGTGTACATGCTGCTGTTGAGAATGGCAGTGTCCAGATCAGCCGGGATCATGACGCGGATGCGGATATAAGCATCGTTGGCACCAGTGTTCTTGACATAGGGCATCTTGTGGTAAGACTGTCCCGGAGCAAGCTCGACACCGTCACACGTATACGTGGCAGCGTTAGCTTCGATCTGGTCATCGGTGTAGAACGTATCGCCGGCTTTATACGGGCTGGTGTTGTTGGACCCCTGCTTAAGAACTTCGGACCACAGCTCAGCATTTTTGGGATTGAGCTCCTCACCCGGAGTGCCGACGTAACCGGCATTCTCGCGATGCAGGCTAGACTCGAGCAGGTCGATCTTCACATTGCCGACGGTGAAGGTGTTGGTCGCATTGTCTTTATCGGTGAAGTACGCGAGGGTGCCGCCGACGACAAGCGCCGCGACGAGCATGACTGCGATGGCAGCCACAAGAATGGTTTTCTTCTTCATATGTAGTCTCCTCCTTTTCTATTTTCCCGCACAGCCTTCTGTGCGTATATTACATGGGAAAAGCAAGGGGTGATCACTTGCCAAAGCAGGCATCAAACGCAGCAGCTGCGCTGCTGAAGCCGGTAGTCTGGCACAGATAAGCATTGAATTGCAGACTGGAATTCTGAGCAAGCGGAGTGGTTAAATCAACGGTAAGCTGGTTTCCATCCAGAATCGGATAGGTACCAATGGAATTGCCAGAAGTCATCGGAGTCTTATAAACATAAAGCGTACCGCCATTCGGAAGCTGCTTCTGAAGGCCAGTAACTTCCTTCCAATCGCCGTTCAGCTCGTAATTCAGGCCAGCAGCATTGCCGTAGACTTCCACGAACAGATAAGACGGAGTCTCAACAGCCTTCTTAATCTGAACGAACGGATCTTTCGCAACGGTCATGCCCGGTGTGACTTCATTGTACTCATTGCCAGCGACTTCAACATACTTGGAACTGTCAGTAGTGACATTGCCTTCGGCGTCGACATACTTATAAGTAGCCGTATTGGCATCATAGGCAACTTTGTGTTCCTTCAGGATGAAGTTGGTTTCCGGATCATCAATTGTCTTGCCAACCGTAAAGGTATTGGTAACCGCCTCGGTCTTCGCCGTCAGATACGCATACGTCGCGCCAACCGCCAGCGCCACAACGAGCACAAGCGCGATGGCGACGGTCAGAGTTTTCTTCTTCATGTAACGTTTTCCTCCCCTAAATTTTGTTCAAAGCTTCCTATGTCCAACAGCACCGTGCCGGGCGCTGCCAGAAATCACTAAGTTAATGCACGAACGGGCGAAAATATTTCACAAAACCATTATTTTTCCATATTTTCGCCGGGATTTTTGGCATCCGAGGCATCGCCGGGCTTGTCCGCCTGTGCACGGCGGGCAGCGTCGCGCGCGTCCGCCTCCGACGCTTTGCGGAGCATGTCCGGCAGGAACGTCAGGATGATGAGCACGAGCGCGAGCGCGATGGCCAGATACATGCCGGGTGGGTTCGACACCCAGTGCGAAACATAGCCCAGATACGGGATGGTGAACACCGGGCGGCCGATGAGGTTCTTGAAATAGACAGGTGCGCCGTCGGGTGCGTCGTTCGCGTCTCCCTGCGTGTAGAAATGCTCGTTTTCCGCATCGATGGAGATCACGCGGTGTGTGACGACATCCAAGTCCTCATTGAGCACAAAGGTGATCGCGTCGCCGACCTGCACGTCCTCGGGCGCACAGGGCTTGACATAGATCAGCGAGCCGGTGTGATACGTCGGCTCCATGCTGCCGGACAGGACGCACATCGGCCGCAGACCGACCAGCCGCACGCCCACCAGAAGCAGCGCCAGAATGACAACCAGGATCACCAGCACGGTGGTGACAGCGTTCCACACCTTTTGAACTCTCTTTGACATCTGTGACCTTCCTTTCCGCCCCGCTGCACTCCCCCTCCTTTCCGCGGAGACACCGGCCCGTGTCCGGAAACCGGAAACAGGAACGATCATAGCACACGACAGACGCAAAATACGTCGGAACCACATACGGAATTTTTTGCGCGGTTTCCTAAAGTATACCATATGTGCCATAAATGCGAAAGGAAAAATGTTCACAATTTTCCAGGCGCGTTTTTGGCAATAGCAGACAAATCCGGCTGCGAATATGCCGCGGGCGCGCCCATTGCGTCGTGCTGCGAAGCGCCGATTGATGATGGTTTCCATTGTACTTTTCCGGTACGGATGCGTCAAGGGCAAACCGCCCGGGCAGAACCGGGTGTCAGCGCGCGGAAAAACGGCGCGCCACATTCTTACCTTTTTCTTAAATATGACACGTTCCGTCTTGTTTTTGCGCGAAAAACATGATAGGATAAGGCGATTATGGACATTTATCGGAAAGGAGCTGGCAAGCATGGAAACCAACGTGCTCGACTGGCTGGAAACCACCGCCGCAGCCTGTCCGGACAAACCCGCTTTTCTCGATGAGGACAGTGCGGTGACCTTTGCCGACGTGCGGCGCGAGGCGCGCATCATCGGCACGGCGGCGGCAAAGCGCCGCGCCGGGCAGAAAAAACCCATCGCCGTCATGAGCGGGCGCAACGCGCACACGCCGGCGGTGTTTCTCGGCGCGGTGTACGCCGGGTGCTGCTACGCCCCGATGGACGGGACGATGCCCGTACACCGGCTCAACTCTATTTTAAATACGCTCGACACCGACCTGATGATCGTGCAGCGCGCGTTTTACGACAAGGCGAAGACGCTGGACTTTTCCGGCACGATCCTCATCGCGGAGGAGCTGCTCGAGGGCAGCGAGGACGCGGCGCTGCTCGCAGACTGCCGCGCGCGGGCCAGAGAGCTCGACCCGCTGTACATCATCTTCACCTCCGGCTCGACCGGCACGCCCAAGGGCGTGATCACGGCACAGCACTCGCTCATGTGCTACATCGAGGACTACGCCGGCGTGATGGGCATCGCGCGTGCCGACGTGCTGGGCAACCAGTCGCCGCTGGACTACATCGCCGCCGTGCGCGACATTTATCTGCCGCTGCGCTTCGGCGCGACGACGGCCATCATCCCGAAGGAACTTTTCATGTCGCCGGAGCGTCTGTTCGCATACATGAACGACAAGGGCGTGACGGCCGTGGGCTGGAGCGTCTCGGCGCTGACGGTGCCGGCCGCGCTGGGCGCGTTCGAATGCAGCGTGCCGCAGCACCTGCGCAAGGTGTGCTTCTCCGGCTCGGTGATGCCGTGCAGCTGCCTGCGCCAGTGGCAGCTGGCGCTGCCGGAGGCGAAGTTCGTCAATCAGTACGGCCCGACGGAGGCCACCGCCTCGTGCACGTATTATGTCGTGCCCGGTCCGGTGGAGGACAGCGACGTGCTGCCGATCGGCAAGCCGTACCCGCACTACGAGGTGTTTCTGCTCTCGGAGCAAAACGAGGCCGTGCCCGACGGCGAGATCGGCGAGATCTGCGTCAAGGGGCCCATCCTCGCGCTGGGCTACTACAACAGCCGCGAGAAAACGGCCGAGAGCTTCCTGCAAAACCCGCTCAACCACGCATACGATGAGCGCATCTATAAGACCGGCGACCTCGGGCACTTCGCGCCCGACGGCAACCTCATGTTCCACGGCCGCAAGGACCGGCAGGTCAAGCATCTCGGCCACCGCGTGGAGCTCGGGGAGATCGATCTCGCCGCGGCGAAGGTGCCCGGCGTGGAGGACTGCTGCGCGCTCTATGACCAGGTGCACGAGCAGATCTGGCTGTTTTACACCGGCGAGGGCGTGACCAAGCGCGACATCGCCGTCGCCCTGCGCGCCGACCTGCCGGGCTTCATGGTGCCGCGCAAGATCGAGCAGCTGGACGCCATGCCCCGGCTCGACAACGGCAAGACGAACATGCGCGCGCTGGCCGAGCGCATCACCGCTGCGGCCAAGCACTGATTTTGCTTACTTTACTCACTTCAGGAGGTATATTACTATGGAACAGGAACTGATGGACATTCTGACCGATCTGCGTCCCGACGTGGATTTTGAGACCGAGACCGCCCTCATCGACGACCACATTCTCGAGTCGTTCGACATCGTGTCGCTCGTCGCGGCGCTCAACGACGCATTCGACATCGAGATCGGCGCCAAGGACCTCGTGCCGGAGAACTTCAACTCCGCGAAAAGTCTGCTAGCCATGGTGCAGCGCCTGCAGGACGAGGACTGATGGACAAGACTGCACTCCGGACGGCAGCCGCGAAATACGGCACGCCGCTGTATCTGTTTGATCTGGAGGCCTTCACGGCGCGCGCTCAAAGAGTGCGCGCCGCGTTTGGCTCGGACGTAAATCTGTGCTACTCCATGAAGGCCAATCCCTTCGTGCTGCGCGGCCTGCCGGACGTGTTCCGCTGGGTGGAGGTCTGCTCCCCCGGCGAGCTGACGATCTGCGAAAGGCTCGGCATCCCGCCGGAGCGCATCCTGTACTCCGGCGTGAACAAGGGCGCGGACGATGTCGCGCGCGCCGTCGCGCTGGGGGCGGATCTGCTCACGGCCGAGAGCACGCTGCACTTTGACCTCATCTGCGCCGCCGCGGCCGCGCAGGGAAAGCACGTGCACGTGCTGCCGCGCCTGACCGCCGGCAGCCAGTTCGGCATGGATCCCGACGCGCTGGCCGATCTCGTCGCCCGGCGCGCGGAATTCCCGAACGTGACGATCGTCGGCATCCACTACTTTTCCGGCACGCAAAAGCGCAAGGACAGCGTGATCGCCAAGGAGCTCGCGCATCTGGACGAATACCTCACGATGCTGCACGATAAGTATGGCTTCACGGCGCAGCACGTGGAATACGGCCCCGGGCTGAACGCCGAGTGCTTCCGTGACGACGCCGAGGCGCGCGACTGCGCGCTGCTCGACGCGGCGGCGGAGCATATCCGTGCTTTCGGGGCAAAGTACCCGCTCACGATCGAGATGGGGCGCTTTTTCGCCGCGCCGTGCGGCACGTTCCTCACCGGCGTGGCCGACGCCAAGTGCAACCTCGGCGTGAACTACGCCGTGTGCGACGGCGGTATGCACCAGGTCAAGTATGACGGCCAGCTCATGGGTATGCAGGCCCCGCCGCTGACGCTTCTGCGCGAGAGCGCGGACGCGGCCGAGCCATGGATGCTCTGCGGCAGCCTGTGCACCACGGCGGACGTGCTGGTGCGCGAGGCGCAGCTGCCGCCTCTGCGCGTGGGCGATGTGATCGCCTTCGGCCGCTGCGGCGCGTACTCCGTGACGGAGGGCGTGGCCGTGTTTCTGTCGCGCGACATGCCGCGCGTCGCGCTGTACCGCGACGGGAACTTCACGCTCGTGCGCGACCGGTTTGCGACCGACGCGCTCAACACCTGCCGGACGCCGGAGGACGAAGCATGACGCTGACATCGCTGTCGTTTTACCTGCTGGTGCTCGCGCTGCTGGTGTTGTACTACCTCGTGCCGAAGCGGTTCCAGTGGGTGGTGCTGCTGATCGGCAGCTACGCGTTTTACGCGTTCGTGTGCCTGCGCTACATGGGCTTTATCGTCATCACAACGCTCACGACCTACTTTGGCGCCCGCGGCATGGACGCCATGACCGCGCGCATGGAGCAGACCGTCGCCGCGCACAAGCAGGACTGGGAGCGCGAGGAGCGCAAGGCGTACAAAAAGCGCTGCAAGTCCCGCCGCAAGGCGCTCATGATCGGCATTCTGGTGTTCAACTTCGGCATTCTTGCCGTGCTGAAATACTATAACTTCTTTGCCGAGTCCATGGAGGCGCTCTTCGCGTCCATGGGGCTGACGGTCTCGCTGGGCCACATCGGGCTGCTGCTGCCGCTGGGCATCTCGTTTTACACGTTCCAGTCCATGGGCTATGTGCTGGATGTCTATCGCGAGAAGGTCCCCGCCGAACGCAACGTCGGCAAGCTCGCGCTGTTCGTGTCCTTCTTCCCGCAGATCATTCAGGGCCCGATCGGCGTGTACGACCAGCTGGCGCACCAGCTCTATGCCGAGCACAGATACAGCTTTGACAACATCCGCTTCGGCGCACAGCTGATCCTCTGGGGTTTTTTTAAAAAGCTTGTCATCGCCGACCGCGCCGTGGACATGATCCACACCGTCGCCGGGGCGTACACCGACTACGCCGGCACCTACGTGCTGCTGGCCGCGCTCGTATACGCGCTGCAGCTGTATGCCGACTTCTCCGGCGGCATCGACATTTCGCGCGGCGTGGCGCAGATGTTCGGCATCACCATGGGCGAAAACTTCCGCCGGCCGTACTTCTCGCGCACGCTCACCGAGTACTGGCACCGCTGGCACATCTCGCTCGGCGACTGGCTGCGCAACTACCTGTTCTACCCGCTGTCGATCTCGAAGGCGTTTCTCAACTGGGGCCGCCACGCCAAGCAGCACCTCGGCAATCATATCGGCAAGGTCCTGCCGACGGCCGTGGCCTCGCTGATCACGTTTCTCATCATCGGCATCTGGCACGGGGCGAGCTGGAAATACGTCGCCTTCGGCTTCTGGAACGGCATGGTCATCCTCGTGTCCACGCTGCTGCAGCCGGTGTCGGACAAGGTCGTCGCCGGACTGCACATCGAGCGCAAGAGCGCGTGGTATCAGGTGTTTTCCATGCTGCGCACGTTCGTGGTCGTGCTCATCGGCTATTACTTTGACATCGCCGACGGTTTTCGCGCCGCGATGGGCATGATGGTCAAATCCGTGACCGACCTGCACCTGTCGCAGCTGCGGCCGGGCGCCGTGCTCGAGGCGCTGCCGCTGACGCGGTATGATTGGTGCGTGCTGCTGTTCGGCACGGTCGTGATTTTCACCGCCTCCGTCATTCAGGAGCGCTCGCAGCGCACCATCCGCGAGATCCTCGACGAGAAGTGTCTCGCCCTGCGCTGGGCCGTGCTGCTTGCCGGCATCTTCGCCGTCGTACTCATGGGCGTTTACGGCCCCGGCGTGCAGGCATCCGAATTCGTGTATATGCAGTTTTAAGCCGGGAAACAGCGCCCGCTATCCCAAGCCCGCGAAGCGGGCTCGCAGCAGACCATCGCCGCAATTTTCCGCGTGGCGCTAACACAGCATGTGGAGAACATCAATGAATCCAAAACAACACGCAAAAAGAAATACCGTCCTGCGCGTAATCGCGTTTCTGCTCATCGTGGCGCTGGTCTACGGCGCGCTCACGCGGCTGCTGACCATCAACAACGCCACCGAGCAGCAGTACATCCGCAGCTTCTATCTGGAGCCGAAAAACTCGCTCGACGTCATGATCCTCGGTGCGAGTGAGACGTTTACCGACTATTGCGCACCTTTGGCATGGCAGCACGCCGGGCTTACAAGTTACCCGCTGGCCGTATCGGCCGCGCAGGGCACGCTCTATGCGTCCATGCTGCGCGAGAGCGCCAAGCGGCAAAATCCGTCTGTCTACGTGGTCGAGGTCAATGGCTTTCTCTACACGGAGGCAGAGCGGGATGAGCTCGGCACGGCCGCAACGCGCGAATGGCTCGACACGCTGCGTCTCTCGCGCAACAAGGTGCAGGCCATTGACGAGTGCGTGCAGGGCGACCGGCTGTCATACTATGTGCCGCTGCTCAAGTACCACGACAACTGGAGAAAGCCGGACCTCATCCGCAATTCGCTGTCACTGCAGCAGCAGGCGCGCGACGCGGGCTATTCGTACACCAAGCCGTTTCTGTCCATCTCCATGTTCCTCACAGAGACGGATGAGATCCCCGTGCGCCAGCAATCGCTCGACGATTTCAACGAGCAGAGCCTGCGCACCTTCTGCGAGACAGCCAAGGCACGGGGAATCAAAAACGTGCTCTTTGCCCGCTTCCCGCACCGCACCGTCATTGAAAACTATGACGCCGTGTTTGCCGAGCTGGAGGCGGTCGTGCACGAGTACGGGTATGATTTTGCGAACTTCGACACGCAGATGGACGCCATCGGCCTCGACCCGCTCAATGATTTCGCCAACGCCGAGCATCTGAACATTTTCGGCGCGGAGAAATTCACGCCCTACCTCGCCGACTATCTCGCGCAGCACTATGACCTGAACACCGCGCACAGTCAGGCCGTCACCGACGAATGGACGCGCTGCGCCGCATTCACGCAGCAGATGCTGCCCGTGTGCGAGGACAACACCCGGCGCTACACGTGCGAGAAGCTCGACGAATTCTCGCCCGTATTCGCAGACTGCCGCTGAATAAAGCAAGTTTGCCGCTGAATAAAGCAAGTTTGCCGCTGAATAAAGCAAAACGCAGCCCCCTTCGCTCGAAGGGGGCTGCGTTTTTTGTTGCTTTACCGGCCGG
>OGWY01003166.1_pt1 | contig 11215 bp, 8 predicted proteins | sample 1576121 | NCBI WGS metagenome assembly OGWY01 (sample SAMEA3541543, study PRJEB24748) | human gut metagenome | biome: human gut; feature: human-associated habitat; material: faeces | place: China | collected 2012 | reverse complement strand
AGCGGCTCTGGCAGTAAATAAAATGAGTTCTTTGAAAAGTTTGTCAATAACTTGCGTGTCTGGGTTAATCCCAAACACGCAAATAAATCGTTCAAGCATATAAGCATTGTGTATGAATGACTTGCAAGAGGATATGGAATAGGCTATTCCGAGCCTCTTACATGCCGCTTTGGTCAAGTTGACAGCAGCAAGCGATGCATTGAAGTGAAAATCCAACTTTCTGAAGTCAGTTGACTGACAGTTGGTAATTCCAGCATGCTGCTTTCCATCTCTAAAGCAAAATTCCAATTGGAACCTGGTTCTGTAATAATCCAGGACTTCGCATCCATCCATGGAATCATCTGTAGAGAAATAAAGCTGCCACTTGTCTGTCCTCCCGTCCATCGGATACCAGACGGCCAAGGAAACATACCTTTTGAGAGCTTTTGCATATACCCTCAATCCGTATAGTTTTCCCTTGTTCACCTCGTATTCCTTGCACCGGGTCAGATCCAGATTGGCAAAGTCAATCCTGCCGTCAAACCACTTGGGATGACCACGTTTTCTTGTTTTCTTTTCCAATGTCGGATAGTACAGGACTACGTCGTTCCTAAAGCGGCTGATGACATGGAAATCACTCTCACACATAGGCGTTATGAAAGTTTCCTTGGAAAAGAATGCGTCTGCAACCACCGTTCTGGATATGCTCTGTATCTTGTCTTTTTTGCTGATAAGATAGCTGCTGTACCAGTCAACGAGGTTTTTGCCCATATTATCCAAGGTCTTACAATCCGGCGTCTGAATGGAACCTAAAGTCATGCATTCATGGTTGTCGATGTCAATGACACCGATGCCCATGATTTCTAATCCTCGCTTATAATCCCCGGCACAGCCTGACCAGAGGTAACCAATCCAAGGTGTCTTATGACCGGACTTGGGGATATAGGAAGGATCGATGGCGATGGCTTTTCTTTTACCTGTGAGATGCTTGCTGATGATAGAATCGTTGAACGCAAACCAGTCGAAAGTTTCATTCTCAAAAAGGTTGCGGTAGGTCTGTTCCGAAAAACATCCATACCTGCCCAATTGGAGGAAGTTTATACGATCCGGGATGGCCATGAATAATTTCATGGTGTCCATGAACGTTTTTTCAAAAGGTTTGTGTATATTCACGACTGATTTGAGAGCCGACAGGCACTCGGATTGGTATTACATAAGGAGTGTTTCTTTAGCCATAATTAGATGAGTAGTTAACTTCTAATTTACTAAAAAAATCAACGAATTATGCAATACTTTTCACCTTTGTTATCAGCAGGTTAGCCCATTTTTTTCAGCACATTTCTTCATGCTTAACCATTCGTTTTTGACAACATTTCAATGACCTCTTTAGTGTTTTCGAACCAGCTTTTGCCGGTTCTATTGTTTAACTTTTAATTTTTCGGTAAAAATTTACCGAAGTATTACATGAAAAGACGTGAATTTTTAAAAAAATCATTCCTTACAACCACTTTTTTATCTTGTGGGGGATTTTCCATCGCAAGTCAGGGCAATGAATTTAAGCCGAGAGAGTATTGGCCTAAGCGTGACGACAACTGGAAGTATATGGGCAAAAAGGATACTTCTACAGTAAAGCGCGAAAAGGAATACACTTTTGATGTTGCAGTGATAGGTGGTGGAGTGGCAGGATTGTGTGCAGCGGTTTCAGCAGCGCGACATGGTGCCAAAACGGTGCTTGTGCAAAACAGACCGGTACTTGGTGGAAATGCATCCAGCGAGATTCATGTTCCTATAAACGGCTCTTATCATTTCAAGAATAAATTTGGAGTTGACAGGGAAACAGGTATAGTAGAGGAAATCCAGTTGGAAAACAGGTACTATAATGTCCAGAATTCTTGGGAGGTATGGGATCATGTAATGTATGATTATGTAACTCGCCAGGAAAATCTTACATTGATGCTGAATACTCAGGCCATGGAGGCTGTCATGGACGGAAATTCAATAAAAAAGGCCATATGTTTTCAGTTCTCTACGGAATCAAAGATAATAATAAGTGCCGATGTCTTTATTGACTGTTCCGGTGATGGAGCTCTCGCAGCGAGTGCCGGTGCCGAATATAGGACAGGCCGGGAAGGCAAGGCCGAGTTTAATGAAAAATATGCGCCTGACGAACCCGACGGATGGGTGATGGGCGACAGTATTCAGTTCAGTTCAAAAGATATGGGGTATCCCGTACCATTTAATCCGCCATCGTTTGCAATAAAATATGACCCAAGTAAAGCTAATAAACGAAATATCACACAGTTGAGTTGTGGATTCTGGTGGGTAGAATTAGGTAGCGACTTGGATATTGTTGATGTTACAGAAGAGAACCGCCACAAATTGTTGGGATATCTATATGGTGCTTGGGATTATGTTAAGAACTCTGGAAAATTCCCTGAAGCCGCCAATTTGGTACTGGATTGGGTTGGTTCCGTTCCGGGACGACGTGAGTCAAGGCGTTTTATGGGAGATTATATCCTGAATGAAAACGATTTGACGAAGTTCACTCATTTTGATGATGCAATAGCATACGGAGGCGGCTGGTCGCTCGACGAACACTGTCCCGGCGGAATTTTGAATGATAAGGAACCTGCAAGTTATTTCCATCAAAGATTTGAAAAAATGTTTGAAATTCCATACAGATGTCTTTATTCCAAGAATATCGACAATCTTATGTTTGCCGGACGAAACGTGAGTGTCACCCATATAGCTTTGTCGGCCACCAGGCTTATCGCAATATGTGGTCTCATGGGACAGGCAGCCGGTACAGCGGCAGCCATGTGTATGGAATATAAGGTTTCTCCAAGAGGTATTTATAAAAAGTATATCGAGGAACTGCAGGAAAGGCTTTTACGGGATGACTGCTATATACCAAACCGTCCTGCAAACGATGAGGCTGATTTGGCACGTAAGGCCAAGATTGAGGCTTCGTCAACAACTTCCGGCAACGTCGCGCTATTGACTGATGGTTACAGCAGAGACGAGGTGGACCACATACATCATTGGCAGTCAGACGGTTTGAACCCTGATTTGACTCTCGCTTGGGAGAAACCCGTGTCGTTGTCCTCGGTAGAAATTAAATGTGATTCAAATCTTCATACGGAAATCCAGATTCACCCTAATATAGAAAAAAGAAGAAAACAAAGGCCTGGAATGCCAGTTGAACTTGTAAAGAAAGTTTCTGTTGAGGCAGAGGTGAATGGAGTGTGGAAAGAATTGACCGAGATTGACAACAACTTGCACAGGCTGATAAAATTAGAATTCTCACCTGTCCGTACTTCCAAAATACGTCTGAACTTAAAGGAAACATATAGCGCTTCTGATATAAAACTTTTTGAAGTCAGATGTTATTGATTCAGGAGCTGGCAACGCCGGCCGTTTTTATCGTGGTTAAAATTAGCTTAATTAGATATGTGTAATTTGTTGCTTTTAGGTATTGGAGGTCAGGAGCTGGTATTTATAGCTCTAATCATTCTGCTGTTGTTCGGAGGTAAAAAGATTCCTGAACTGATGAAAGGTCTTGGCAAGGGTGTCAAGAGCTTTAAGGATGGTGTGAACGGGATAGATGAAATAACAGATCAGGAAGATAAGAAAAAAATATAACTGAAAAGTAAAAGAAAAGGTAAACATAGGAGTATTTGTAATAACCTTTTAGCTCAATATGTGTACCTGGCGGTATTGTTAGGCAAATAGTACTTGCAGATACAAAATTAAAATTTGCAGATACGTTAATCTGTGCATGAATAATTTATTTTGTGACGCATGAAAGCAAGACTTGTGCTTCGGTCTTACTTTCATGCTGTAATGGATTCATCTTTTAAAAAAAAGTGGGTTCATTATTCTGTAAAAATAATGGTATAATGCAGGCCTCGTGCATTATACTGTTACTGTTTGTAAATCTTATTTTTAGAAAGGACATGAATAACATTAACCTTAAAATGACAATAATACCGTCTGTGGCAAAAGTAAAGCAGGTTGTTTTATTTTTATCAGTATCGTGTGTGTTATCTTGCAACAGATATGTTGCCGATTGGGGCGATGCGTCCGGTCAGGAAGAAAAAGAAGTTTTTTCACCTACATTGAATATCCCCGATATTTCCGGTACAGAGATACCTTTGTATACCATTCTTAGAACATCCGAGTCGTATGGGTTGGAAAGCAATGCGACCAAGGATCAGTCGTCAGCCTTCCAGAGTGCGATAGACGATTTGTCATCTAAGGGAGGCGGGGTTTTGTTGATATCCAAGGGAACATATTGCCTGAATAATGTGTATATGAAGTCCGATGTACATATTATGGTTGAAAAGGATGTGGTATTCAAGCCTGTATTATCTGGAAACAAGTCTATAATGTTTATATTCTCGACTGTAGATGAGACTGTAGACGGTTATATCAGCAATGTCAGTATCAGTGGTGTTGGCGGAGAGAGGTTTACAGTTGATTTTACCGGATTTCACCCCGATAACGATTATTCCTGCGAATCGTCGTCCACAGCCCCTTCTTTAAGATTTATAAGATGTTGCATGGTGAAGAATTTTCTGATTTCTGATTTCAATGTCCTTGACAATTATACAAAGCATAGTGCGATAGAATTAAACTGTGCCAATGTCGATGTCGAAGGTTGGGAATTGTCCCGTCCGACTGACGGACTTGTAGAAAACTGCTATATAGACAAGGCAGACTGGGGATATGGACTTGTACAGGCACATGCCGCCCACAACGTGTTGTTCAGGGATATCAGCGGAGTGGGCGGAGTGACATTACGCTTTGAAACAGGTTACGGCAAGAATATAGGCCTTTTTGATGTATATGGGTATAATGTATCTGTGTCCGACGGCAGGTCGGCAGTGTTGTTGTCGCCTCATGTGTCACACAATGGAAAGGTATTGGTGGAGAAGGTTACTGGTATAAACACTGCATTGACCGTATCGATAGAAGAAGGTTTTGACGATGAGCGGGATCCATCCAAGGAAGGGATTAAAGGTTCATTCTCTGATGAGAGTGTCATTTATGACATATATGCCGAATATGGAGAAAAGTCACAAATCAGAATTCCCGATATATATCTCTATGAGCCTGAGTATTACCCTCTTTTCAAGAAGGAAGTCATAGGCGAATCTGCACGTCAATACACAGGACCTTCCATAGCGCCTGCCTTCGACGGCTCCAATAAGACATATTCCGTCAAGATTGAGAACATAAAATCGAAAGGCTTTAAATATCATTCCGACAAAATATTGTATGAGGAAGATATTGAAAGAGAAAGAAGCGATTCGTGGAAGATCTATAGAACTTTACCTTTTTATTACGAGTAGCGTGCGTTTGACGTCTATACTATGATTGTGACATTCAAGTATCAACTTGCTCTGCAATACATGCAGGGCGTTTATAATTTCCGTATGAAAAAGATATTATGTTTTTTTGGCATTATTATGATGTTCTCTTCTTGTTCTGTTGCAAAAAGACATGAAAAGAAAAAATTGCAGGATTTTTTTCTTCCGATAGAATCGAAAAGCCTTGTTTCCGATGGCATTTGGGGTGATACTTGTGTCTTACCTCGCGATACGATGAATGGTTTGGAAGACACGAAGATGAAACATTGGTGTTATTGGGATGGCAGCATTGTTAAAGATGACGAGGGTATTTATCATATGTATTCCAGCAGATGGTCGCAGTCGTTGTCTCATGGCGAGGGGTGGCATATAGGAACGAAGGCGGTCCATTCTGTTAGCAACAGGCTTGAAGGGCCATATAAGGATTTGGGTTTGGTATATCCTGATTTTTATGATGGCTTAGGACATAATGTAGTTGGACTTAGGACGAAAGAAGGCAAATATGCCGTTGTCGTCAGTGAATCACTTCCGGGTAATGTGTTCATTTCTGATTCGCCATATGGCCCATTTGAATTATTGGGCGAAATAAAGATTGATAATAATGGTTTTTATCCCGGATTTACGAGATATGATGAGTTGGATATAGGTGCTGTAAAAGCAGGTGCTTTAGGTAAGATGTCGAATGTAATGATATTTGTTCGCCCGGATGGTAAATATATGTTGTTGGCCCGCCATTGTGTGCCTATGATAAGTGACGATGGCATTTTGGGGTCATATAAGGTTTTGGGTGATAGGGCTTGGGAAAATATGCCTGATACGCCTCAGTATTATATGGAGGATCCTACAATATGGTATAGTGATAGTCTGTATCATATAGTAGTCAATTTTCATAAAAAGGATGTATCTTATCATTTGACGTCTGAAGACGGAATAAGCAATTGGAAAAACAGGGGTGTGGCTTTTGATAAAAAAAAGTCTAAGTTTATATACACTGATGGTCATGTGGAAAGATGGTATACAGTCCAGCGCCCTACAGTTTATGTTGAAAATGGAAAAGTAAAGGCTTTTAATTTTTCAGTGATAGATGTCCATAAAGGAAAAGACAGGGGCAATGATAATCATGGCAGCAAAATAATGGTTATACCTTTCGATTCTGAGGGCTTCAGCAAATATATAGCTGATTTAAGAAAGAATGACGAGTTGACAACTTATTCGACGCCAATACCCCAAGACTGGGAATATTCAAGGATTGGAAAGAAAACCAATGTGTCTAAAATAGGTTTTGACTCTATAGTAAATACAATATATTTTAATAGTCAATCATCGGAAATAGATGATTGTTCTGATTCTTTTGATTATATATATAAAGAAATGAGTTCGAATTCAATAATTCAAAGTCAGATTTTATCTAATGATTTTTATAAGTCTCGCAATTCGGTAGAGTCCGGACTCATGCTCAGAAACGATATTTTGCCGGAGTCTCCTTATGTCAGTGTCACTATTTCTAAAGATAAAAAATTGATAATAAGGCATAGGGATAGATTGAAATCGAAAGTTACAAAAGTGATATTGGGCGAATATGATACCCCTTATTGGATTCAGTTACAGAAGAATGGAGAAAAAATAGAATGCTATGTCTCTTCAAGTAATAAGTTTAATTGGGAAAAAGTGTACGAGCAGAACTTATGTTGTGATGATAAATATTATGTGGGAATGATATCATTGTCTGATAAGGGACAGACAGGTTTGTCGCGGTTTAAAGATTTTGAAGTAAATGCCATCGACAACCCATTGCGTGACGGTATAGTAATGCATACGTTCCCGGATACGATACCGTCAAGGGGATTGATAGATTTCGACATCCAGATTAATACAAAACGTCCTTTGTATGTTTGGGCTGAATTGGAAAACATTCAAACAGGAGAGAAGTATAGGGTTTTGCGTAACATATTTCGTTATAGTGAAAGAAAAAAGCTTTCTTACGACACAGGTGTGGATGAACTGAATCCTGAAAATACATATTGGTTTGTGGTAAAGGCAGTACCCTTGCATGGGCATGATTCAGAGAGTGTTTGTTCCGGATTTAAAAAAATCTTCATAGAAAATAAATAATGAAGATTAGATTTTTGTACGTGTTTGGCACCACAATTGTTTGATATAGGCTAATTATTAACAAACTTATTTATTTAAAATTTTATATGAGAAAACTTTTGTTCTCAAATGTTAAGACAGAGGCAAAAGAACAAAAAAGAATAAATAAAAATGAAATATCTTTTTGTCTGGCCTTGTATCGGAATGCTTAAAAAAACGGGCTATAAGATATTGGTTGCTAATCTGATGTTTGATTAATTCTTTACCGAAAGTCCGTTAATTATATTATGAGATGTATTTTAATGTCTTATTATCTGTGGATACAATTTTATTACTTGCAGATACATTAAGTGTTGTTATATTATAGATATTTGTAACGATAGTTTAACCAAAAAATGTTTTATTTAATAGATTTATTATGAGACACAGATTAATGATTTTATGTTTCATTATTTTTTGTCCTTTTATATTGTATGGACAAAGGATTTCAATTTCTGGTAATGTAAAGGATAAAAATGGCGATCCTTTAATAGGGGTAACCGTTCAGGTAAAAGGTACTAACAGTGGTACAATTACGGATTTTGATGGAAATTATTTGCTTCCTAATGTATCCAAAAAGTCGATTTTGGCATTCTCTTATATTGGAATGGTAACTCAAGAAATAGAGGTAAATGGGAAATCTTCTATTAATGTTGTTTTAAGAGATGACTCAGAGTTGCTTGAAGAAGTAGTAGTTGTCGGTTACTCTACTCAAAAAAAAGTAAGTGTTACCGGCGCGGTTGCTGCGATTTCTAATGACCAAATAAAGCAGAGTCCTTCTGCAAATCTGGTAGGCTCTTTGACAGGTAAGTTACCTGGTTTGTCGATTATGCAAAATAGTGGACAACCTGGTGAAGAAGATTTTCAGTTGAGATTACGTGGAGCAAGTACTATGAATGGACAGAGTCCTTTAATATTAGTAGATGGTGTTCCCCGTGAAGATTTGTCATTGCTCGATCCCAATGAAATAGCTGCCATATCAATCCTGAAGGATGCTTCTGCAACAGCGGTTTTTGGAGTTAGAGGTGCTAATGGAGTGATTCTTGTTACAACAAAAATCGGTGAGCAAGAAAAACCTTCATTAAGTGTGTCTGCAGAGTATGGTATCCAAGAGTTTACAAAGAATTATGAAATGATGGACTCTTGGCGGTATGCTACATTGTATAATCAGGCTTTGGTAAACGACGGTCTGCCTATTAAGTATTCTGATAGACAAATACAATTGTATAAGGACGGTACAAACCCATACTACGCAAATACAGATTGGTTTGATGTTATGTTTAAGGATCGTGCGGTTATGAGTAGATATAATGCCAATCTTTCCGGAAGTTCAAAAAGGGTCAAGTATTTTGTAAATGTAGGTATGCTTAACCAAGGAGGTATGATGAATACAGAGTCGAGAAGTAAGCTGGGATATGATCCGCAATTTAAACTGAATAGATATAATTTTAGATCTAATCTTGATATTAGGGTTGTGGATTGGATTAAAGCAGATCTTAAGATTGCAGGTTATATAGATAAGGTTGGACGTCCAGGCTCTGCTGCTTCAGATCAATTTCAGTTTTTTAGAAAAATTTATACAATGTCTCCTACAGTACCGGTTTTTCCGGATGAAAGTTTTGGAATACCTATGGATGCATTGGTCTCAACTTATGACTCATCACCTTATGGAGAGTTAAATTATTTAGGCTATCAGACACAAGATAAAAGTAAGCTAAATACTTCATTAGGTTTTGATTTCGACCTTAATAAATTTGTAAAAGGATTGAGTACAAAGGTACTTCTGGCATATGATGTTAATGCAAATTCCATAATAAAAGGCACTAAAACAGGCTATAATGTATATCAACTCTCTATATTAGAGCAGAAGGATGAGAATGGTAATATAGAAGACGTTTACTCATTAACATCACAGAATGAGTATCAGAAGTATCAGTTGTCATTAAATAAATCATATAGTTTCTCTTATTCATTGAACTTTCAGTGGATAGTTAATTATATGAGGGATTTTGGAAAAAATAATGTTGGCACAATGTTTGTTTTTCAAAAAGATAATAGTGAGGCGGCTTCAGGTACAAGTATAGACTTATTGCCATATAATCGTTTGGGATTTGCGGGACGTTTGACTTATAGGTATGCTGATAGATATATGGGTGAGTTTAATATTGGATATAATGGTTCTGAGCAATTTGCAAAAGGAAAACGATTTGGTGTTTTTCCAGCTTTTTCTTTAGGATGGCTTGTCTCTAACGAGGATTTCATGAAAGATATAAAAGCTATTTCAAATCTGAAACTTCGTGCATCTTTTGGTAAAGTAGGTAATGATAAAATAGGAAATCAGAGATTTTTGTATTTAGATAATAATACTATAGTTAATCGCCCTCCAACAATATTTTATGATACTGTTCTGGGTAATGCTCAGATGGTTCAAGAGAAATTAATTGGAAATCCCGATCTTACATGGGAAATAGCATATAAACAAAATTATGGTATAGATTTGGGCTTATTTAATAATAATTTGACAGTTACATTTGATTATTTTAGGGAAAATAGAAAAAATATCCTTATTACCCGTAATACAGTACCTTCCATATTAGGTAATTTTCAATCAGTGATGCCTAAAGCTAATTTTGGTGAAGTTTTTAACCATGGCTTTGAGTTAGATATATTTTATAATAAGAAGGTTAATAAGGACTGGTCTTACTCAATAAGAGGAATGTTTAATTTTGCAAGGAATAAAATAATTTTTAAAGATGAATTAAATTTAGGGGATGATTATTATTGTCCTTATAGAGGTCAGGGCTACTCAATGGGACAGAATTTTGGATATTTGATTGATTGGGATTCGCCTGGTCATGGCTATTTTTTATCTAAAGAAGAAATTGCTGATTATCCAGAATATTCAGGTATTAAGCCCAGGGTAGGTGATTTTGTTTATAAGGATATGAATGATGATGACGTAATTGATGAGAAAGACTATGCTCCAATTGGTAAACCATCACTTCCTGAATTTAATTATAGTTTAACATTAGGTTTTTCATTATTTGTATTTGCAACCGATTATTACTCAATATTTTGCAAGTAATAAGTCAGAAATATGGCCTTAATCTTTAATGGTACATTCTAAAGGACGAAGATTTAACGCTTTTATTGATTCTTAACTCATTAAAGTGTCAATACTGACACCTTCTCCTTCTCTCGATGCAGCTTGTTCCAAAATTCCACTTCTTTTTTCATTCATTTAAACCATCACAAATGGTACTATATTTCTTTAAAAGTTGTGATGTTGTTTCGGAGGACATAATGATGAACTACATCCACCATTATGTCAAATAAGAAAATGTGCCAAGCACTGACTTTTTGTCAGTTTTTGATTGTAGAAAGACATTCGGCATATAGTTTGCCATTTTAAGTATAAACATTTTAAATTAAATTAGCATGTCCATAGTAAAGTCTTATTCATTCCCAGAGGGAGATATTCGAGGGGATATGTTCTATATCAAACATGGTTCCCGAAATTTTACTGTTATTGATTGCTATCTAAAAGATGGTGATGGGAATAATGCCCGCAAAGATGAAATTATAAAAGAGATCAAAAATGAGTCTGCTGGTAGAGTTTGTCGTTTTATATCAACACATCCGGACAACGATCATATAGCAGGCATAGAATATTTGGATGACCTTAATTCCGCAACACTATTATAAAATATTTTTTTTAAGTACCTGAGCAACAA
>OGWY01003165.1_pt1 | contig 11217 bp, 11 predicted proteins | sample 1576121 | NCBI WGS metagenome assembly OGWY01 (sample SAMEA3541543, study PRJEB24748) | human gut metagenome | biome: human gut; feature: human-associated habitat; material: faeces | place: China | collected 2012 | reverse complement strand
GTAGGCTGGAGTTCCCTATATCTGGTGGAGATAAGCAGATCCTTATTACCACCAACGCTGCTTCTATTAATTCCCTTATTACAGGGGAAAGAGAGATAAAGAGCGTCATAAAGGCATTTACTACCGCTTCCGGTCTTAATATTGACGTCAATGATATTAGGCTTGATTATGGTTTCCCTGGTGATCCGGGTCTTGAAGACACGTTCCAGGTTTCGATGATTGTTTCCATGCCTGGTAATGAGGATGGGAATGAAGTTAATGAGAATATAACTATAAATGGTGTACTGATTCCTATCTATCAACCCGGAAAGGTTGTTCCTTACATCAAATTGGATAAGGAATTTGAGCAAATTGAGGGTGATGAAACAAGCACGCAGTTAAGTATAGAAAGTAATATAAAAGATTATGTTATTGAAATAGTTGAATGCGAGTCTGTGGATAAGGAGGAAATTCACCTGGACAAGGATGTTGTTGATCTTGATTCCGATGGATCTTCTGAGGTAATCAACGTAAATACAAATCCCGAAAATTTAAGATGGAGGATTGGCGAATGAAAGTAGATAATTGTTGGGCGAACATAGATAAGAAAGAAGGCGGTCTTAACAGTAAGGTTAATATTTACTTTGATGAAAATGATACTGGTGTCAACAGAAGTGTCAAGATAAGGGTGTCTTCCAGGGACGGTAGCGTATCTTAGGAATATACGTTAGTTCATAAAAAAAAGGAACAGGTAGTTTATAGAAATAAAAGACAGTCAGCTCTTTTCACAAAAGAAGGATGTAATCCTGAAACAGAGAAAGGGGAAGAGCTTGAGTATGTTGTTGAGGCCGGAAAATACACGTCTATCATATCTCAGTCTGATGCTGATGACAAGGCTATGAAAGACATTGAGCAAAATGGTCAGAACTGGGTTAATGAGCATGGTCGTTGTATAACCATATTGTGGTATAATGTTAAGAAATCAAAGTCGTTTAGAAAGAACGATTGCGATCCTGATACCGAAGAAGGAAGTTTGGTTACGATGACAATCGAAGCCGGGAAATTTTCTTCTACCATAAGCCAAGAAGATGCTGACCGTAAGGCTGAAGCTGAGTTGAACGCCAAAGGTCAAGACTATGCTAATTCTCATGGTACTTGCAATACCATAAAATGGTACAACGACAGGAAATCCAAAATGTTCCAAAAGACAGATTGTGAGGTAACTGAAGTTGGATCTATGGTAGAGTATGTTGTAGAAGCCGGCCGCTTCTCTTCTTCTGTTTCTAAGGAGGATGCTAATCAGAAGGCTTTGGATGCCTTGGAAGCTGAAGGTCCAGGTTATGCTAATGAGCATGGTACATGTGAAACAAATTTATGGTATAACGTAGAGAAGTCAAAAGTATTTTATAAAAATGACTGCGAAGATGGGTTTATCGGAGCTCCTTACACTTACACAGTAGAAGCCGGTAAATACACATCAGACGTAAGTCAAGAAGATGCTGATAAGAAAGCTCTTGATGATATAGAGAAAAACGGTCAAGAACAAGCTAACCTTAATGGTGAATGCATTGAGGATCCTAATTATTTTATAGGAAAGGCTTCGGCTCGTGTTCAGAAAAATGATTGCGATGCCGAATCTCAGACCGGAAGCTTCGTTGATTTGACTGAAAAGGATCTTGCCGGATACCCAGATGCTTTTGTATCAAGGGAAAGCCAGGAGGCAGCTAACGCGTTGGCTGAAGCAGCTATGGAAGAACAGAAACAAGATCTTGCAAATAAGAAAGGTACTTGCATAGATAAAAACCAATTTGTTGGTGTATATAGCAAGGTATTCACAAAAGACAATTGTGAAGGAGAGGGCGTAGGTTCGCAGGTAACAGTAGACCAAGACGATGTAACTGGTGGTCCTTTTACTTCATACGAAAGCCAGGAGGCGGCTAACGCGCTCGCTCAGGCTGCTGTCGAGCAGCAGGGCCAGGCCATAGCCAACCGGGACGGACATTGCACGTGGACTGGTAAATACAGTGAAGAATTTACCAAAAACGATTGTAATGAAGGTCAGGTAGGGTCTAAGATTACCGTAACCGAACAAGATGTAGTGGGCGCCCCATTTACATCCACCGTGAGTCAAGATGATGCCAATAATAAGGCTAAGACTGCTGTCAAAGAACAAGGACAGGCTATTGCTAACAGTAAGGGTAATTGTGAGAATATGACGGTCTATACCGGTCATTACAGCAAGAGATTCGTTCCTGAATGTGAAGCTTGCCATAAGGGTGTAGAAATGGAGGTTACGGCCGAAATGGTTAATGGTAGTCCTGTTACGTCTACAGAAAGCCAGAATGCAGCAGACGCAGAAGCTCGTAGGATCGTAGAAGAAGGCGGTCAGGCTTATGCTAATAAAAACGGTAACTGTACGCCACTTAGCACCGATCCTGTATGGGAGGACGTAGAACCGGAAGAACTTAGATGTAATGAAGGTAAGTCTCAGAAAAAGCAACGTGATACCAACGAATGTTCTGAAACTCACAATCAAGAACGTTGGGTAGATGGCGGAAATAAGGTTTGTAGCTGGACCGGAGTATATAGCAGAACATTCACAAAGAAGTGTGCCGATGGCGGAACAGGATCAAGCGTAACCATTAACCAAAGTCAGGTAACTGGAGGACCGTTTATTTCTTTTGTAAGTCAGGAAGACGCAAATAGCAAGGCTCAGGCTGCCGTCGAACAGCAAGGTCAGGCTCTTGCTGACGCACAGGGCACTTGTACTTGGACCGGTAAGGCAAGTAAGGTCTTCACCAGAAACAATTGCGGAAGCTGTCAGCATGGTTCGTCTGTTACCGTAACCCAAGATCAGGTGGGTGGTCCATTTACGTCCAATATCAGTCAAGCTGATGCTAATAAGAAGGCTCAAGATGCTGTAAATTCCCAAGGTCAGGCAGTAGCTAATAAGAATGCTGATTGCTTGCCTGATAGCACAACACCTTCTTGGTCGGATACCGGAGGCACCCGTTGTGACGGGTGTACGTCTCAGAAGCAACAACGTGACACCAATCCATGCTCTTCTTCTCACAACAACACAAGATGGGTTAATGGAGGTGGAGAAACTTGTACAGCCTGGTCTTATTACGGAACAGGAGATTGTGTGGGCCATACTCAGTATGATGCTTATCGTGATAGCTGTTCTGGTAGCATAAATCGTCAATATTCTGCAAGTTGTAGGAATTGCTGTAATTGCGGATCTTACGGTTCTTGGAGCGAAAGCGGATGTGGAACTGGAAGCAATAGTAATAAAGTAAAATACGTTCGTTATGATGATTGTGGTCATGCCGAATACAAATACGAATATGAAGTTGGAAAATGTGGATATAACTCATATGAGTTTAAGCTACCAGACGGGACAACTACTAAGTCATGGTCTGGATCCGGTTTATCACAGAATATACAATATACTATTATAAGTATCAAAAACGGTTCGTATATTGGATACCGCGTCAAATCAAAACCTTCTTGGTGTTCTGTGGATTATAGAAACCAGACATCTACGAGTATGGTTGCGATAATAACAATGACATTTAACACCTCTACATCTCCTCGTTCTGGTACTATTGTTTTTGTTCAAAATGAATCAGGAAAAGAAATCACTTTGAATATAACTCAAGAGATTGTATCTGTTTTTACTTTTAAAGATGGAACAGCATCAGATAAGTCATGGTCTGGAACAGCCGCCTCTCAAACCATTCAATACATTATACTTAGTACCATAGGTTCGTCTTATGCACCATATAGTGTAAAATCTAAGCCTGAATGGTGCTCTGTTGATTACGATTCTCCAACAGATAAGGGGGCGATAGCTAAGATAACTATGACAGCTAACACAAGCACATCTTCTTCTCGTCATGGGGAGGTTGTTTTCTCACAGAATGCTACCGGAAAGACGCTTACTGTTATCATAGAGCAGGCTAAGATGTCTCGTATCCCGGCTCACATTACATTAAAAAATGGTTCTTGGGCAAGCTACACTAAGAGCAATGTTTCTTATAATGTTGGAGCAGGTAAGTGTATAGCAGGCTTTGAATGGATTGGTGACGAAAATGGAACAATTAGGATCTATACTTGTGACATTAAAGTGGTGGATGCTAATTATCGTGAGATATCAGGAGCTGATATAATCACCGGAACAATAACCCAGAGAAGACGATCCGGAAGCTCTTGTTCGTATTTTGGGGCCGTTAATGGAGGAATATTAGTCGGATATGTTCATTCTGGAGATGAGAATGGAGATACTACATGGTATATACGAACTATAAACGTGTCTTACGAAGGCAAAGTGTATAAGACCTCTGCTGTTAGGCAGTACGAAAAACAAAATATCTCTAAGAAAGGTGGTGTTTTCAATGTATATAATGAATCTCCTGCTTCTTATAACTTTATAGTAGATGGAGCTGAGTGTGGAGATGAAAATGGTACTTTAAAATATGCTTATTCTCAAATAAATCTTAATCCAGCATAATCAACAAGGGAGAAGATTTAGTCCTCTCCCTTGAATGTTTTTTTGGGTTATAATATTTTGTTTTAAATATTGTCTATTAGGATAAAAATGATTAATATTGCACATCATTCAATTTTAAATTTTTAGTATCATGGCTTGTAAAAAGAGAGCTCGTCAGGGTGGTGAAGTCGATAAGAAAGACAAACCTAAAATGCGCCAAGGCGGTAGTGTTGGAGGCAAGATGAAAAGAAAGAAGACGAGCACTAAAAAGTGATTGAAAACCAGGGGAAGGTGCTGATCGCCTTCCCCATTTTAATAACATAACAACAACATATTATGAGCAACAATTTTATTAGTAAAGGGCAAAGGAATGTCTGTGTGACGTTTGTGAAGTATTATCCTGTGTTGATGCAGGTTATTATGTTAGCCCGCATTTTTGATGAGTTTTATCCTTTTAGTATCACTAATTGGCTGTATCCGATATTAGGTCATTCTCTATCATGGGACCTATTTCTCTTGGCTTTTTCAAGAATGTTCAGGTTTTGTATATGGCATAGGTTATTGATCTATAGCATGATTTTTAATATCTGTGTAGAATGGGTTACGGTTAATATTGAGATGCCTATTGAACACAATATCGTAGTGTGGTCTGTTATGGCTGTTACTCTTTTGATAATCATTGCCTCTATTGTTTTAAGGTTTAAAACAGGATGTTTTGAAAATGAAAGAAATTCTGACAGAGACGCTGCGTAAAAGCGGTGCGGCGGTATGCGATAAGATAAAGGAGATGTTTTTAAGCGGAGAATGCGATCATCTCACAGCCAACGATCTTGAGACATGGATGCAGCTTGCTAATCCGGCTAAGTATTATACCGGAGAAGAGGCTGTTTCTTATCTTAATGTAACTTCTAAAAGATTTTATGAATATCGTAAGGCTAAGTTAGTTCCTGATCCGGTTAAGATAAAGGGATTCCCTAAGCCTTTATATACGAAAGTCATGTTGGATGAGGCTATAAAAACCATATCCGGCATGAGTGAAAGAGATATTTATATGAGGATCTTGAATGCTAAATCAAGAGAATCAAGAGCAAAAGAAAGGAGGGGAGCATGATTACTAATGGTGAATTTGTATCAAGAGTCGTAAACGGTATTCATGCCCTTGACAAAGATTCGCATGTTAGTCGGAGATGGATATTGAATATCGGTAGAACTAAAGCCGAATCTTATACAGCACAGAGGTGGGATGATGGGACGTTACTTGGCGACCACCGGCTCCTAACTTACGTTACTTGTCTGGAGATGATTGAAGTTGATAAAATAGTTTGCTGCGATGCCGAATTTGCGTTATGTAATACTTTGATGCGGTCAAAGCATAAGCTTCCAGGACTTCTTTATTCTGCCCTTAGACCGGCTATTACCAAGGTGACTAACGTAGATAACACTATATTTTTTAAGTTTGCTGAAATAAAGTCGTATCGTAATGAACAAAAAAGACCGTATGCTAAATACGTTAAAGAACGTCGTCCTTTTTATTATGTAGAAAACGACTATATTTATATACCGGATTTTCATATAGAGCTTATTAACGTAGAGTTCTTTACAACAAGAAGAAAGAAGGCGCTGGAGTTAATGGCCTGCGATCCTACACCTAAAGGGTGCGAATCTGAATGGGAATACGAATTTATTTGCCCTATTAAGCTGATTGAGTATGTAGTGGCAGAGACGATAAAGGAAGTAGCATTCAGGCTACAGATTCCTGTCGATGAAAATCCGAATCTTGATTCCAATCAGAAAAGTCAAATTGTTCAATAATAAAATATTATTTATCTTTATTTGGGTCTTAGTTGTGAAACCAAGACCCATTTTTATATAACTTAGTAACATGAAAAGAACATCAATACAATCACCGTATTTTGCAGCCTACTACCATCGTCTTATGAAGAGAAAGAATGGTTTTAAGAAAGGCATGATAAGAGATAGAGGAGAGGTTTTAAGGCTGTTGTCTATTATATGGAAAACCGTATCAGAGCATTATGTGGAAGCTGATGCTGGTGTTTACGTAGATAACGTGGGCTACTTATGCCATGTGCTTATACCGGGCCAGCGCTTTACCGTCAGGCGGGACCTGGACATCGTGAGCAGGCTCGGCACCAACGGCTACCTCTACAACCACCTGGTTATGGATTTCGCAGACTCTAAAAGATATTACCATTTTGTAATACAAGATAGCTTGAAAAAGAAGTTAAGGGTTAAAATGAATAAAGGACGAAGATATCGATTTATGTACAATGAAATACTTGCTAAAAGAAGAGTGTTTAAAGATTTCCAGATTAAGAGAGTTTTCGAAGATAAAGAATTAGGACACAGAAAGTCGTAGAAAAAAAGTAGCGATCACCCTTTGTAGATACAGGATAATCGCTACTTTTGCATATCCGTCTACTTTCTCAAGCAGGCGGATACAAAAAAAACAATTCCTATTATGGGAACAAAGGTAAACAATTTTCAAAACAATGCGAAGAACAGTAACATTATTTTGACGCAAAAATCCAGCGAAACGGAAACAAACGGGAGCGTAACAATCTTTAAAAATTCAGAATTTGGAGATATTAGAACCATAGTAGATCCAAATGGAGATGTGTGGTTCGTGGCTATAGATGTAGCTCGATCACTTGGCTATGCTACGCCTAAAAATCCAATAAAAAGACATGTTGATGAAGAAGATACCATTCTTTTGCAACTGTCTGATTTTCAGAGGGGCTCGTTTTGGGCTCCCTTGGAAATCAATGAGTTAGACAGCATACGTGTAATCAATGAATCTGGGTTATATTCTCTTGTTTTGTCATCAAAATTAGAATCGGCAAAGAAGTTTAAACGATGGGTAACATCCGAGGTTCTCCCCTCTATAAGAAAAACGGGTTCCTATTCTATAACACCGAAAGACTATCCATCTGCATTAAGAGCATTAGCTGACGAGATTGATGCTAAAAATAGAGCCATAGCCGAGAGAGCGCAAGCAGAGGCGGAGAGACAGCAGGCGATAAAGACCATAGAAGAGCAGCGTCCCGATGTGGAGTTTGCGGAGTCGTTCAAGAAAGTTGATCATGAAAACATGTGGTTGATTAGAGATGTGGCGAAGAAGCTTGAGCAGAATGGAATCATCATCGCCGAAAAGAATCTCCGTTTGTTTCTTGAGGAAGTCAAGTTCATGTTCAGGAATGGGCAGGGTAGATGGGAGTTATACAGTGACATTGTTAAAAACAAATTTGGTGTTTATCGATCTTATTTTGTGGATAAGTATTCTGGGGAAAGAGTTAATCAGCAAACCATCTACATGACAGGAGCCGGATATGAGGCTACACTTAAGGGGATAAAGGAAAAGTGTAGGAGCCTTTTCTTGAAGTATGGTAAGTTTGAAGATCCTAACTTTTGAAAATACAAAATAGGGCATTAGACAGATTATTTATATCTTTGTGGAGGTCAGGTTCGTTTCCTGTCCTCCATATTTTTTGTTATGACAGTCGAAGATTATATCATAGAGTTAAAATCGTCTTTAAGATCATTTGACAAGCGTGATCTGATAGATGAGGTGTCCATCTACAAATGGGTAGAAATTGCCCTGAAGAAGTTTGGAGGTGATATTACTATGCGCAAAGAAGCGGTAGTGGATGTCAAGCGAGGGCAGGCCCGTATGCCTGGTGATTACTTTGATCTTATTCTGGCTTTCAAATGCGATTTTAAAGGATATGAGGTGCCGGAAGGTGACAAGGTGATATCAGAACTTCAAAATACAATAGCTTGGAAAGAACGTACCGAAAGAAGTTATAGGTGGTGTTCTTGCGATGAATGTTGTAAAGACGAATGCGAGAAAGTGATAGTTGAAAAATTTTATATCAATGTTCATGATCGCGATCATGAAGTTCGTTGCTATTATGACCGGCCGGTAATGTTAGGTCTTGCTAAGCCTATGCTTCGTGATTCTTGTTTAAGTAAATGCCGGAATAAGGTAATAAAGGATAGTCCGTATGAGATAAATATCGTAAACGGATTCCTGTATGCTAATTTCGATGGTCCTATTTACATGCAGTACCGGTCTCTTCCTTTCGACGGAGAATCTAATATAATTATACCAGACACGCCTCAAGGTCTGGTATTGGATTATGTAGATAATTTTGTAAAGATGAGATTCTTTGAGGAACTGATGTATAATGGAGAAGCACAAGGGGCTGCCGATTTGTTCAAGTTGTATGCACAGCAAGATTTGGTTAAGCTGAAAAATGCTAAGACCGAACTTAAGATGATGGGTATGACATTAAAAGGTATGTACGAACCTCTTAGGAGGCGCCGTGCTGAGTTTGAGATATATACTAAGGCGTATCCTGTAATTGACAATATACTTAAATTGGTATGACAGAAGTAGTTCTATTTATATACTTGTCTGGTGTTATCGCATCCATGATTGTTTGGTCAATCAGGCAATTTAAAGGAGATGCGAGTTTGGTAGAGACAATGTATTGCCCGATAGTATTTTTGTCGAGTTGGATATACGTATTCGAAATATTAAAAAATAAATAAGATGTTAGAAGTTAGTGCAAGCGAAATAGTAACTGCCGACAAAATGAGAGGCGTAGGACCGGCAAATATTATCTTTACAGCCGGTCCTAATCCGGTAGCTGAAGATCGTAGAGGCGTAGCTAAGGTAACGGCTGGTGGAGAGAGTAAGAGCGTTACAATCACACAAGCTGCCGGCGAGCAGGTCGTTGTAATTCCTGAGTTCGATTATCTTGTTCTTAGATACGGATGGGAATCAGAAGACGGTTCCGATTTTGATACTGCAACCGGTTTTACCAATACAGGCATATCAAATGTGGATAACAAGTACGTTGGATGGAGTAAGCAGTGGGCTACTACCCAACAACAGGTAGGTGATTACCTTATTTATGGTGGTGATAACATGCAGTCAGGACTCGAAGGGGCACTTATTAAGATGAAGACCTTGCTATCAGCGCCGGGCATGGACGAGTCGGAACCTAATATCAATGCCGATATCTATGGTAATTGGTATGGGAATAGAGGGCGAGGAAATGTCGTTGTGTCTTTTACAGCCTACCTTGGAGGAGAGATGGTTAAACAAGGATTTAACTTCATTAACGAAGGTGGTGAAGAAGTTTACTCCGACAGCATCACTACCAACGTTTCAGCTCACGGGGAAACCAATTACCAAAATATAAAAGGTTTGTACACTAAGATGGGTACGATGGTCTACAATAAAGAAAAACGAGATTGTGTGATCGTAATAGGGTAATGGCATGGAAGATCTGTGGAGTAAATACGATAAGATAAAAGAAGTCTTCTATAGGGATTTCGTTTATGATTCCAGCTACACAGAGCAGGCCTCGTGCATCCCACTGTCGTCGGTGAAGAACGGGGCAGGCTGGGTCGGCGACGGAACTATCAACCTGGCTCATTATCTCCAGTTTATATACACGGAAATGGTTCTTGGCAGCAAGACAGAAGATGATGTGCGTAATTCCATATTGGTACTTACCCGTCTTGCCGATACTACTTATGATCTATTTTTTAATAACAACAAAGGTATTTATTTCAAATTCGAAAAAGGATTTTTCTTAAGAGACGATATCCATAGCGAAGACGCAAGCAAATTCGGTCTTACCAAGATAAGCTCCGGATATACTAATGGTATAGAGTTAAAAGACGAAGATCCATGCTTCTCCCCATTCACTTCACAAGATCAGATCTGGAATCTGGCTCCGATATTAGCTTTCTTGTCAGAAAAAGGATTTGAAGAAGCCAGGCAAGTAGGATACGATATTTTTGAGTACGTTATTAGAAACGGACACAAGATATACAATCCTTATTACAGCGCCTTGCTTCATCATTGGACATTCCTTCCTGATATGGATACCGATAAGGTTAAGCCGTGGGATAGGGTTAGTAATCGTAACAAGAATCTTAAATACAAAGTTAAGGTTAAGAGAGGAGCTAATAACTGGTATTTTTCTGGAGGTTTTAGATGGGCTTTTAAGAAGTTTGGAGGCAAGTGTAGTACATTCTGGCATTGCCTATGGTATAAGCTATTTATATTTTTAGCAGATAGGGTATATCATCCATATGTATGTAAATGGTTTGGTATTAAGGTTAAAAACAATTCTTATTATTGTCTTGGATCTACAAATGAAAAATCATGGTACGGTCCTAAGTTTAGAAAGAGGCTGGTTAGTAAGTTTAACAAGTCTTTGGAAGAGGGAGAATTGTTTATGCCTCATCTTGTTTTTCTTAAAGACTGTAAAGATGTTGATGAAAGTAAGTTAAGATCTTATCTTGAAAAATGGGAATGGGATGGAGTTAATTCTCCTATTGAGTTTTTGACTTTGTGCAATTGGTATAAAATATTTTTTGGAAATGAAAATATATTATAAATCAAAAATAGCTAAGTTGTTTACGTTCATTGACGGCTATAAAACAATTATGCTGTTTGGAGCCGTATTTACCGAACGTGATAGTATATCATTGAGAACCGAATATCATGAGGAGGCGCATTGCAATCAGTATCATACAATGTTTTGTTTTGGTATGTTTATATCATTGCTTACAATAGGATTGTGTCTCTTATTCGGTAATGCAGGATGGTGGATGTTATGGCTGTCCCTTATTCCAATATTTTTATACTATACATGGTATTTAATTGAGTACCTGATTAGGTTGTGCATATATCGCGATCATGCTAA
>OGWY01003156.1_pt1 | contig 11255 bp, 12 predicted proteins | sample 1576121 | NCBI WGS metagenome assembly OGWY01 (sample SAMEA3541543, study PRJEB24748) | human gut metagenome | biome: human gut; feature: human-associated habitat; material: faeces | place: China | collected 2012 | reverse complement strand
TTGAGCGCGAAATTGCGCCCAAAGTGGGAGAAAATCCTCGCTCGACGTTTCAATGGGAGAAAATCCTCGCTCGGCTACTCGTCGACGATCTCGGCAAGCCAGACGTTGAGGGTGTCGACCTCGGGACAGCAGAACTTTGCCGTACCAGGCTCGTTGCCAGGCACGGTTCCGCCATAGCGCAGGATATCAATATAGGGAAAGCCCACATGGCAGGCCATGGCGCACATCTTGCCGCGGTCTCGGTCAAAGTCAAAGACGTCGCCCGGCTTGTGACCATGGTGGCAGCGACACGCACCCAGCTGGTCCACGCAGCTCACGCGGATACGCGGACGCTTGCCACGCGGCGCGCCGAGCGGCTTGTTCTCGCCCGCAGGCTTGACGCCGCCCTCGCCAGCATTACTCATGGTCAATCACATCCAGGCAGGCCTCGATGGGCAGGCCGGCAGACTTGTCCTCTTGCTCGGCATTGCGCTCGATAAGCTCGGCCACCACACGCATGGCATCGGCCGTGGCACGCTGGAGGCTCCAACCGTTCATCACGCGGCCCATGAGCGTGTGCCGTTACAGCGCAGCCGGGCACACCGGCGTTGTAGTGCTCCATAAAGCGTGCGGCAAGTTCCGGGTAGGGGTGCCGCGCAAAATCGAACCCGGCACAGCGGTAGTAGTCCTCGATGGGAAAGCCGAACAGCTCCCGGTAGGCAGCCAGATCGTACCGCTGGGGGTAGCCGTGGGTCTCCAGCATCCAGTTCAGGCAGCTGTGGGTAAAATCCACATCGTCCATCAGGGTACCGTTCCAGTCCCAGAAGATCATACCGTTTGGCTGCATGGAAACCTCCTTGCGTTATTCCGTCACAAACACCTTGCGCAGTGCGGCGTTGCTCTCGATCAACTTTACCAGCACAACGCCCAGCACGGTGCAGCTGATCAGCTCGCCGATGCCAACCGAGATGCCGTTGGTGATGCAGGCCAGCCAGATGGGGGCGCTGGACGTGGGGTCCGGGAACATCACGGCGATCTCAATACCGATGATTACCGCGTTGAACAGCACCGGGGGCAGGCTGGCGGCAATGGCCAGACCCTTGAAGCGCACATTGCGCAGTTTGTAGGTGACAAGGCAGGCCAGCAGGGTAGCCAGTGTGCCAAAGATCACATCCACGATGGTGGAGCCCAGCAGGTTTGCAAGGAAGCAACCCAGCACAACACCCACGATGTACTCAGCACCGAACACGGGCAGCAGGCACAGAGCCTCGGCCACACGCACCTGCACAGCACCATAGGAAAGGGGCTGCAGTGCCAGACACAGCACCACATAGATGGCTGCCACTACACCGCAGTGCACCAGCTTACGGACGGAAGAATTCTGATTCATGATAATACTCCAGCGGTTTGATTTTGACCGCACAGGAACCGCCAGCTCCTGTGGGTTTTGCCCAGCGCCGCTCGAGTGGCACCGGGGAGCCTAAAATCCTAAGTTGCTCTTTGAGGATACTGTACAAAAAAGCACAGCAGTAGGGAGTATATCACAAAATCGGACGGAATGCAACGGGAATTGGACGATTGAAAATGCCTGCCGCGCTGCTCTGGGCAGATTCGGCAGAAAGAAAGCTTTTATTATAGAGCCGAAGCTGCTGCCTGCGAAAATGGAAAAAGCTGAGCACCTGACTTTCTCGGATGCTCAGCCTTGCTGTACTTGTTTTTGCGGAGTTGCTTTTACTGTTTCTTGCGTTTTGCGGGCTTTTTCTTCCGCACGCTGTAACCAAAGGTGCCCAGCTTTTTGCCAAGGGCCAGATACTCGCCGTGGCTGTACACGATGAGATTTGCCTTGTCCAAGCACAGCTTGCCTTTTTCGTCCAGCAGGCTCTCGTCCACATCGCAGGCCACCACTTCGGCAAGGAACAGGTCGTGGCTGCCCAGCGGGATCCTCTGGGTCACTTTGCATTCCAGGTTCACCGGGCTTTCCGCCAGCACAGGGCAGTCGGTGAGCACGCTGCCCGGCTCGGCATGCAGGCCGCAGGCGGCAAACTTGTCCACATCGCGGCCGCTCTTCACGCCGCACCAATCCACCGACCGCACCAGTGCTTCGGTGGGCAGGTTGATGGCAAACTGCCCGCTCTCCTGAATGAGGTGGTGGCTGAACCGTTCCGGCCGCACGCTGATGCTCACCATGCTGGGCTGTGTGCAGATGGTGCCCGTCCAACCGATGGTGATGAGGTTGGGGTTCTCCAGCCCGCCGCAGGACACCAGCACCGGCGGTTCCGGGTTCAGCAGGGTACTGCCCCGCCAGCTCTGTTTGCTCATCCGTGATACTTCCTTTCGTAAGGGGCCCAGGTGCGCTCGCTGATGATGTAGCGCGGGCGGGCTTTCGTCTCCATATAAATTTTGCCGATATACTCGCCGATCACGCCTAAGCACACCAGCTGCACGCCGCCCACAAAGCAGACGATGCAGATAGTGGAGGCCCAGCCGGCCACCACGCTGCCCATGGCAGCTTCGATGATGGCCCAGATGACTCCGATAAAGCTGATCAGGCTCACAAAGATGCCAGATCCGGTAATAAGGCGGATGGGCTTGTTGGAAAGACTGGTGATGCCGTCAAAGGCAAGGGCCAGCATCTTGCTCAGCGGATAGTGGCTCTCACCGGCAAGGCGTTCGTGGCGCTCATAGGTGACTACCTCGCTCTTGAAGCCAACCAGCGGCACCATGCCGCGCAGGAAAATGTTCACTTCCCTGTAGTCGGCAAAGCTTTCCAGCACACGGGTGCTGATGAGGCGGTAGTCTGCGTGGTTGAACACGATGTCTGCGCCCAGAGCGTTCATCAAATGGTAAAAGCCCTCGGCGGTGAAGCGCTTGAAGAAGGTGTCTGTATCGCGGCGGCTGCGCACGCCGTAGACCACCTCGGCACCGTCCAGATACTTTTTAACCATCTCGTCCATGGCGTTGATGTCGTCCTGACCATCACAGTCGATGGAAATGGTAACATCGCAGGTGCCGCTGTGCAGTGCCTCCATCAAGCCTGCCAGCACGGCGTTCTGGTGGCCGCGGTTGCGGCTCTGGGAAATGCCGATGTAGTGCTCGTCCTGTGCGGCAAAACTCTGGATCAGTTCCCATGTCTTGTCTTTGGAGCCGTCGTTCACGAACAGCACCCGGCTCTTCTCGCTCACAAGGCCCTGTGCGGCAAGGCCGCTGATCTTTTCCAGAAACATGGGCGCTGTAATGGGCAGCACCTGCTCCTCGTTGTAGCAGGGGATCACGATCCATAAAATCGGTTTTGACATATTTAAAAATACTCCTATATTAAAAATAACAAGATGATGCCGCTGACGGTTACGGCCTTCCAGTGAAAAAGAGTTTTAGAAAAATCCGTAGATTTTTCTAAAACTCAAATATAAAAATAAAATTTCAGCTGAATACAGCCAAAGCGCACGCGGCGGCTATTCAAATGGTCACTGCACCATTTGCCTCAGTACCTCAGGCTCCAGCAGCTTGAAGCTGCTTTTGTAGGTGTCCAGCAGGCCGTCCCGCTGCATCTGGCTCAGCTCGCGGGAGAGAGCACTGCGGTCACAGTTCAGGTAATCCGCCAGCTGGATGCGGGAGAACGGGATGCTGAAGGTCAGGCTGCCAGCCCGCTCGGCTTCACTGAGCAGATAGGCGCACACTTTGGCCCGCAGGCTTTTGAGCACCAGCAGGTCGATGCGGCGGGAGAGGGAAAAATATTTATCGCTGATGGTGCGCACCAGATTGCGCAATGTCTGCTGGTGCGCCGGACTGCCATCCGAAAGCAGCAGCCGCTCGTAGGGGATCAGCAGCACCTCGCAGGGCACCGAAGCCATCACCGTGACCGGGCTTGCCAGACTGGAACCGCTCAGCACATCGCCGAACACGCCGCCCGGTTCCATGTGGGTGATGGGAATGCGCGCACCCTGCGGCCCGGGACGGTAGGCTTCCAGCTCACCGGACAGTACGATGCCCACCCTGCGGTTGGGTTCGCCCGCCAGAACAAGCGCTTCGCCTTTGCCGTAGCTGCGCATAACGGAACCCAGCTGGGCCAGCAGGGTCTGCAGCTCTTCAGGGGTCAGACCATTGAATAAAGAGGTGGAGCATAACAGCGGAAGAAAGTTTTTCATCACAATTCCGTGGGAAAGATCCGGCTTCCCACAGCCCTCCTGCAATTCCGTTGCACACGCAACGGTATTTTTGACTCTATTATAGTAAACTTAGACCCGCAAAGCAAATGATTTTGCAAATTTGCCTTGTAAAAAATATGAAAAGACCGACCCATGGTTCTGTGCAAAATTTTCAGGCACAAAATGGCGCGGTCTTGTGAGGAAAGAGGGAACCCTGCATGAAAAAACTGACATCCATGCTGCTGGCTCTGGCCCTTGCGCTGAGCCTTGCCGCCTGCGGCGGTGCGGCATCCAGCTCTGTTGCATCCAGTGCAGCTTCCAGCGAAGCTGTCCCCGAGGCTGCTTCGGAAGCCGCTTCCAGTGAGGAAGCAAAGGAACTGTCCACCACCGATGCTCTGCGCATTGCCGGCCTGAAAGGCCCCACCACCATGGGCCTTGTCAACCTGCTGAGCATGAAAGAGGATGGCACCGCTTCCATGGATTACGACCTGCAGCTTTACGGCGCTGCCGATGAGATCGTGCCGCTGCTGATGAAGGGCGAGCTGGACATGGCTGCCATCCCGGCAAATCTGGCCGCCACCCTGTATCAGAAGACGGAGGGCGGCATTCAGGCTGTGGCCGTCAACACGCTGGGCGTGCTGTACGTAGTGGAAAAAGGCGGCGATACGATCCAGTCCATGGCAGACCTTGCAGGACGTACCATCCTGTCCACCGGCAAGGGCACCACGCCGGAGTACGTGCTGCGCTATCTTCTGAACGCCAACGGCATCGACCCGGACAAGGACGTGACCATTGAATACTACAGCGAGGCTACCGAGGTCACGGCCCAGATGGCCAATACCGAGGATGCCATTGCAGTTCTGCCCCAGCCCTATGTGACTGCAGCCGGCCTGCAGGACGACACCCTGCGTGTGGCCCTCGACCTGACCGAGGAATGGAACAAGGTCGCGGATACCCAGCTCATCACCGGCGTGACCGTGGTGCGCAAGGAGTATGCCGAGGAACACCCGGATGTTGTGGCCGCATTCCTTACCGACTACGCCAAGAGCGTGGAAGCTGCCAACACCGATTTGGACGGCACTGCCGCTCTGTGCGAGGAGCAGGGTGTTGTGGCCAAGGCTGCCATTGCCAAGAAGGCCCTGCCCAACTGCAACATCGTCTGCCTGACCGGCGACGAACTCAAGACCAACGCATCCGCTTATCTGCAGGTGCTGTTTGATGCCGACCCCAAGGCAGTGGGCGGCGCAATGCCCGGCGACGATTTCTACTGGACTGCCGAGTGATTCCTCAATAAGCCATCTCTCCGGCCGCTGTGCGATTGGTACGCACGGCGGCTTTTTTGTTTGCACAAAATGCTTGTATCCCAGCTTTTGTGCTCCCTGCACAAATTTAAAGACAAATTTTTGTGAACGAAAATGAACGAAATTGACTGGAAGTGATTGATTTTGGCACTTTATTTGCTATAATAAAGATGCGATCAACCAAAACAGCGCACAAACGGTCATAAAACGTCAAGGATAAGATCAAACCAAAGGAGAGGATGCCGATGCTGGCAGAAGAACGCTTCAGCCTGATCATGGAACAGCTGGACCGCAAACGCACCGTGACGGTGCAGGAACTGTGCGAGGCGCTGAACACCAGCGAATCCACCATCCGGCGCGACCTGACCGAACTGGACCGGCTGGGCAAGCTGAACAAGGTGCACGGCGGTGCCACCCTGCCGGACAGCCGTTTTCTGGCGGATGAACCCACCATGGAGGCCAAGGAGTCGCAGGCTGTGGAGCAGAAGCGCAGCATCGCGCAGGCGGCGGCAAAGCTCATCAACGCCGATGATTTTGTGTTCATCGATGCAGGCTCCACCACGCTGGAGCTGGTGCGTGCACTGACGGGGGATGCCCTCAAGGCCAGCTATGTGACCAACGGCGTGGCCCATGCCCGAGCACTGGCCCGAAAGGGCTGCCGGGTGTATCTGCCCGGAGGACTGCTGCGGCCCGAGACCGAAGCCATTGTGGGTGCACCCACAGTCACCAGCCTGCAGCGCTACAATTTTACCAAGGCGTTCATGGGGGCCAACGGTGTGGCGCTGGATGCCGGTTTTACCACGCCGGACCCCGAGGAAGCTGCCGTGAAAGCAGCGGCAGTGCACCGTGCACGGGAAGCCTGGTTCCTTGTGGATGATGCCAAGTTTTCCCGCATCTACCCGGCAGTCATTGCCGACCTGCAGGGCGGTGCCATTCTCACCAACCGCTGCCCCAACCCCAAATACAAACAATTTACGCTGGTAAAGGAGACGGAAGTATGATTTATACCGTAACATTCAACCCGGCCATTGACTATGTGGTGCGTTTGGATGCACCGCTGGAAGTAGGCGAGGTGAACCGCGCCAAAGGCGAGGACTGCGTGCTGGGCGGCAAGGGCATCAATGTGTCCGGTGTGCTGGCACAGCTGGGCTGCGAGAGCGTGGCGCTGGGCTTTGTGGCCGGTGAGACCGGCGCATGGCTGGAACGCGGTCTTGCTGCACAGGGCTTAAAGACCGATTTTGTGCATCTGGAACAGGGCATGACCCGCATCAATGTCAAGATCAAGGCAGGGCAGGAGACCGAGCTGAACGGCGCGGGCCCCGACATTCCGGAGAGCGCCATGCAGAAGCTGGAAAAGAAGCTGGACAGCCTGAACGAGGATGATATCCTCATTCTGGCGGGCAGCATCCCAGCAAGCCTTTCGCAGGATACCTACGAGCGGCTGCTGGCCCGGTTGCAGGGCAGGGGCGTGCGTGCTGTGGTGGATGCCACCCGCGACCTGCTGGTGAACGTGTTGCAGTACCACCCCTTCCTCATCAAGCCTAATAACCACGAGCTGGGCGAGATCGTGGGCAGGGTGCTGACTACGGACGAAGAGATCATTGCTGCGGCACGCACCCTGCAGAAAAAGGGTGCGTGCAACGTGCTGGTAAGCATGGCGGGCGACGGTGCCCTGCTGGTGGACGAAAATGGCGAGGTGCACCGCATCGGCTGCCCCAAGGGCAAGGTCGTAAACAGCGTGGGCGCAGGCGACAGCATGGTGGCCGGCTTTGTGGCTGGCTGGATGCAGACCCGGAGCTATTCCTTTGCACTGCGTCTGGGCACAGCCTGCGGCAGTGCAACGGCGTTCAGCCTTGGCCTTGCCACCAAAGAAAAAATCGACGAACTGATGAAGGAAATCTGACCCTCTGTGACGGAGAGGGTTGCAGTTATACAGGAAGGGAGAAAAATCATGCGTATTACGGAATTATTCACCGCGCAGTCCATCGCACTGGATGAGGCTCTGACCGATCAGGAGCAGATCATCAGCCGTCTGGTGGAGCTGCAGGCCACCCATGGCAACATCACGGACAAGGAAGCCTACAAAAAGGCCCTTTATGCCCGTGAGGCGGAGGGCTCCACCTATGTGGACAACGGCATCACGGTGCCCCACGCCAAGACCAATGTAGTCACCCGGCCCAGTCTGGCGGCGCTGCGGCTGAGCACCCCCGTGCAGTACAACGCCGAGGACGACGGTACCACCGACCTGCTGTTTGCCATTGCGGCCCCGGAAAACGGCAGCTTGCATGTGGACATGCTGGCCCGTATGATGCAGATGCTGATGAACGAGGACTTTGTAGAAAAGCTGAAGGCCGCAAAGACCCCTGCAGAGTTCCTTGACTGCATCGATGCACAGGAGGAGGCTCAGTTCGGCGCGGAGAGCTTCACCCAGCAGGAGATCCCCCAGAGCGGCTACCGCATTCTGGCCGTGACCGCCTGCGTCAACGGCATCGCCCACACCTATATGGCAGCGGAAGCCCTGACCAAGGCCGGCGACAAGCTGGGTCTGCCCACCAAGGTGGAGACCAATGGCTCGGATGGAGCAAAGAACATCCTCACCAGAGAAGAGATCGCAAACTGCGACGGCATCATCGTGGCAGCAGAAAAGAAGGTGGAGACCGCCCGCTTCGACGGCAAGCCGGTGCTGTTCACCCGGGTGGACGATGGCATCCACAAGCCGGAGGAGCTCATCAAGAAGATCGTGCACGGCGAGGTGCCTGTTTACCACGCCGAGGGCGGCGCACAGGCCGCCGAGGATGCTTCCGGCAAGGACAGCTTTGGCCGCACTCTGTACAAGAACCTGATGAACGGTGTCTCCCACATGCTGCCCTTCGTGGTGGGCGGCGGCATCATGATCGCACTGGCGTTCCTGCTGGACGATTACACCATCGATCCCTCCAACTTTGGCATGAACACCCCGGTCGCTGCCTTCTTTAAGACGGTGGGCAGCGCAGCCTTCGGTTACATGCTGCCCATCCTGTCTGCCTTCATCGCCATGTCCATCGCGGACCGTCCGGGTCTGGCGGTCGGTTTTGTGGGCGGTGTGCTGGCCATGAACGGCACCAACTTTGCAGGCATTGCAGCGGGTGAGACCACCGGTGTTTCCGGCGGCTTCCTTGCTGCACTGCTGGCCGGTTTTGCTGCAGGCTACATCGTCGAGCTGCTGAAAAAGATCACCGAAAAGCTGCCTGCCAGCCTGAATGGCATCCGTCCCATGCTCATCTACCCGCTGGGCGGTATGCTCATCCTCGGCGCGGTGATGTGCGGCATCAACCCGGTCATGGGTATGATCAACACTGCCATGACCGATTGCCTGAACGCCATGGGCGGCACCTCCAAGGTGCTGCTGGGTGCCATCGTGGCCGGTATGATGAGCATTGATATGGGCGGCCCCTTCAACAAGGCAGCTTACGTCTTTGGCACGGCAGCCCTTGCCTCCGGCAACTATGAGGTGATGGCCGCTGTCATGGTGGGCGGCATGGTTCCTCCCATCGCCATCGCCCTGTCCACCACCTTCTGCCCCAAGAAGTGGACTGCCGACGAGCGCCGCAACGGCATCGTGAACTACGTCATGGGCCTGTGCTTCGTCACCGAGGGCGCGATCCCTTATGCAGCAGCAGATCCGCTGCGCGTCCTGCCCAGCTGCGTGGCCGGCGCAGCGGTGGCCGGTGCGCTCTCCATGACCTTCGGCTGCGCTCTGCGTGCACCGCACGGCGGCATCTTCGTGTTCCCAGTCGTGGACCATACCGCTCTGTACTGTGTGGCGCTGGCTGTGGGCAGCGTGCTGGGTGCTGTGATCCTGAGCCTGCTCAAGAAAAACCGTACCGACGCAGAATAAACGCCATTCCTTCCATATTCGAGATACTTCATAAAGCTGCAGCAAGCCCCTGGGGAGACCCGGGGGCTTGCTGTATTACGCAGGATCGCGCGAAGGATCAGAAGGATAAAAAGAAAAAGTAACCGCCCACGACTTCCAATCCAATCGGATATAACATGATACACCCGCTGTCAAAAACGCGGCAAGAACCATTTTCACAAAAAATGCAGCAAAGAACGGCGCGAAACACCGCATTTGCTGGAAAAAGCTTTGCAGCCGCCCTTTTGGATTGCACCCGGTTTTTGAGTGTGGTATACTGTTTCTGTTATGGAAAAGTTCCGGTGCGGTGTGCCGGGCACAGCAAAGAGGAAAAAGGAAACGAACGATGAAAATTGGATTTGACAACGACAAATATCTCTCGATGCAGTCAGAACATATCCGCGAGCGCATCAAGAAATTTGACAACAAGCTCTATCTGGAATTCGGCGGCAAGCTGTTCGATGATTACCACGCGTCCCGCGTACTGCCGGGCTTCCAGCCCGATTCCAAGCTGCAGATGCTGCTGCAGCTGAAGGATCAGGCCGAGGTGGTCATCGTTATCAGCGCCGAGGACATCATCAGCAACAAGATCCGCGGCGACTACGGCATCACCTACGATCTGGATGTGCTGCGCCTGATCGATGCCTTCCAGGAAGTAGGCCTGTATGTGGGCAGCGTGTGCGTGACCAAGTACGCCGCTGCACCGGAGGTGGAGGCCTTTGAAAAGCGGCTGAACGGTCTGGGCATCCGCACCTTCCGCCACTACAAAATTCCCGGCTATCCCAACGATGTGGCCCGCATCGTCAGCGACGAGGCAACTTGCGTTTTAATCCTACCCAGAATATTAACCTGCGTTTAAGCTATTCTTCCGGATTTCGTGCTCCGCAGGCTTTTGATGAGGATATGCATATTGAAAATGTGGGCGGAACGGTGGCTATGATCGAGCGTGCAAAGGATTTGAAAGAAGAGAAATCCCAAAGTTTCAGTGCTTCTGCAGATATGTATCATCGTTTCGGAGCATTCCAGACGAATTTGTTGATTGAGGGTTTTTATACAAGACTGACCGATGTTTTTGTATTGGGCGAACCTTACGACCGTGGTGATGGTATATTAGTGAAAACACGTAGCAATGGCCCCGGTGCTAAAGTGATGGGATTGACACTGGAAGGTAAAGTGGCTTATCTTTCTATCCTGCAAATACAAGCGGGATTAACTTTACAACGTAGCCGGTACGATGAACCGCATAAGTGGCATGACGATGCACCGGCAGAAAAGAAGATTTTCCGTACTCCCGATACATACGGTTATTTCACTGCTACTTGTACCCCCATCAAACCTTTATCTATTGCTTTGTCAGGAACCTATACCGGCAGGATGTTGGTGCAACGTATGGATATCACCGCCGAGAATGCCGAACTGGGTGAAATGCCTGAAAGAAAAGCGGAAGCAATCAGAACACCTCGTTTCTTAGATTTGGGAGTGAAACTGGCTTATAAAAATGCACCGTTTTTTTACAATTATACAAAACGATTGATTTGCAATTAAGCGGCGGAGTTCAGAATATTTTTGAGTCTTATCAGAAGGACTTTGACAGAGGAGCTAACCGGGATTCCGGTTATATTTACGGTCCTTCTTTGCCGAGAAGTTTCTTTGCCGGAGTAAAGATCAGCTATTAATCGGTCATAAAAATAGTTTCCCGGCACGGTACTTTTTGTTTCCTGCGTTGAAACACTTTGTTTCAAACGGTGAAACGATTTGTTTCACACCGGGAAACACTTTGTTCCAAGCCTTGAAACTAAAAGTTTCAAGCGGCTGAAACTAATATGTCGTATAGAGACCTGTTCTTTTCTCCTTGTTAATCATTGATTGATCGGGCGGTGATAGGTGATAGATGCGGTGATAGGTTGCAAACAACCTGTCACCACCCCTGAAATC
>OGWY01003155.1_pt1 | contig 11256 bp, 10 predicted proteins | sample 1576121 | NCBI WGS metagenome assembly OGWY01 (sample SAMEA3541543, study PRJEB24748) | human gut metagenome | biome: human gut; feature: human-associated habitat; material: faeces | place: China | collected 2012 | reverse complement strand
TTATAAAGCCACGCCGAGCAGGCGACATTGCAGAATGCTTTGCCGACGCAACAAAAGCCAAAAAAATACTTGGATGGATTGCCGAAAAGAACCTTGAGGATATGTGCCGTGACAGTTGGAACTGGCAATCTCACAATGTGAATGGTTACAAATAACAAATAAACGATATTTTATTTGTGCATTCCTACAAAAAAACAATATTTTGTCAAATAATCAGTCAGCAAGAGTTTTTAGCATTGACTTTTGGTGGTTGATTGTTGTATAATTAAACTGCTTATAGAAGCATTATCACATAAGGAGGAAAAGAAAATGTTCAAAAAAGCACTTAGCCTTTTACTGTCTATGATGCTTGTTGTGACATCACTCGTTGCAACTGTAGTGAGCGTTTCTGCTGCCGGCGATTCATATTTCGTATCCGGTTGTGAAGAACTCACAGGTTACAAGTGGGCTGAGACTGAAGCAACTTGCGGAGATAATGTAATGACAGAAAACGGCGACGGTAACTACGAAAAAGTATTTACCAACGTAGCAGTCGGCAACGGCTACCAGTTCAAGGTCGTTAAAAACGATTCAGAGTGGATTGGTGTAGGCGATACCGGCAATGACAACTTCACATTCAATGTAACAAAGGAATGTGATGTAACAGTAACTTACAACCCTACAACAAATGAAATCACTGCAACAGGTGAAGGTGTTGTAATTCCAAAAGAACTTGTTGTTGACCACATTACAGTCGTTGGTAACGGTGAAGATGCATGGCTCAACGGTAAGGACTGGAAGGTAGATGCTGAAGCTAACTACATGACAGAAACATCTGAGGGTTCAAAGGTTTACCAGATTAAGTTTGAGAGCCTTGACGCTTATGAGAACTATCAGTTCAAGTTTGCTGCCAACGGTTCATGGGCAGATAACTGGGGCCTTCCTGAGCAGGGCACAGCTCCTCTCAATGAGTGGTTTGACCTTACATACAACGGTCAGAACATGATCATTGATACAGATGCAGCTGGTTACGAAGACGGTTATGACATCGTTCTTACACTTGACCTTTCAAACTTTAACTATGCTACAAAGCAGGGTGCAAAGGGTAAGGTTGACATCGTTACTGATGCAGAGCCTACAACAGTAGCAGAGCCTACAACAGTAGAGCCTACAACAGTAGCAGAGCCCACAACAGTAGCAGAGCCTACAACAGTAGCAGAGCCTACAACAGTAGAGCCTACAACTGTAGCTCCTGCAAAGGGTCTCACAGTTACAGCTACTTCAAACCTCTTCGCTGAGAAGAAGGTTACTCTCAGCGCAGATCAGAAGACTGTAAGGGTTACATACATGTTCCAGACCAAGGACAGAGATGGTATGTTGAACTTCCAGTATAAAATGAACTATGATCCTACTGTTCTCAAGGTCTCAGCTAACACAAGAAAGAGTACTTCATTCGAATATCCAAATTTCGAATTCAACAAAAATGTAGCTCCTGGTTTACTTATGGGTATAGGAAGTGACACAAGTCTCTATTTTTCGTCAGAAAAAGAAATAGTATTTTCTTCTGTTGAATTCGATGTGATCAATCCCGAGGCTGTAGCAACTACTGTTGACCTTGATGTAGAGTATCTTACTATTTCAAATCAAGACCCTGTATCAGAGTTGGAAATCCCTAGTGATGAAGTAGTGCTCTTAGACAAATCTGTATTAAATCAGGATGCAGTTGATAAGTATGTCGCAGTTGCTAATACTGTAACAGATCCCGACGGTTCAGAAGAGCCTACAACAGAAGAGCCTACAACAGCTCCTGCTGCCGATACTACATATGTAGTTGCCGGTACAGAAAATCTTACAGGTTATGAATGGCAGGGTTCTCCTGCACTCGCTCCTGAAAATGTTATGACAGCTGACGGTAGCGTATTCACAAAGACATTCTCTGCTGTTCCTGCAGGTGAAAGCTATCAGCTCAAGGTTGTTGCAAACACAGGCGACAAGCAGGAGTGGATTGGTCTTGACGGTACAGATAACAATGTAACTTTCGATGTAGAAACAGCTTGTGATGTTACTGTAACATTCGATCCTGCTACAAAGAAGATTACTGTAACAGGTGACGGCGTTAAAATGGTAACAGACCTTAAAGTTAACACTATTACAGTTGTTGGTAACGGTGAAGACAACTGGCTCAACGGTGTAGCATGGGGTGTTGACGCTGAAGTTAACCACATGACTCAGGTTTCTGACAAGGTATATCAGATTAAGTATGAAAATATTGAATCTGCAGACGATGCTTATCAGTTCAAGTTTGCTGTAAACGATAGTTGGGCAGCTAACTGGGGTCTTCCCGAGCAGAGCGCAGCTCCTATAGGCGAAGAATTTGACCTTACATTCAATGGTGAGAACATGCTTCTTAACACAGTTTCTGCAGGTTTTGAAGAAGATTCACTCGTTGATGTAACACTCACACTCGACATTACAAACTTTGATTATTCAACACGTTCAGGCGCTAAGGCTACTGTTAAGGTTGAGCCTTCAACTCCTGCAGCAAAGAATTTAACAATCAACGCTACATCTAATATTTGCCAGGCTACAGGTTCAGGCACATTTAATGTAGGCGACAAGGTATCAGTTTACTATCTCCTTGACACTAAGGACGCACAGCTTGAAGAAGTACAGTGGGCTCTTACATATGATAAGAACCTCCTTACACTTGATTCACTTACAATGCCTGAAATTGCTGACGGCATGGTAAATATGAATGATGTTTCAGGCAATGCTTCAAACCTTGCACTTTATGATTTTGCAGGCGGCAAGAAGCTTGTTGAGGCTGTGTTCACAGTTAACGGTACAGGTACAACAAATGTTGACCTCAATGTAGTTGATCTTACACTTGGTAAGCTCAATCCTGAGACAGGCAAAGTTGATGCTGATTCAGAATATGCAGCAGTAGTTAACGGCGACATGGCTAATGATCTCTTTGATCACATTAACTCAGAGGCTAAGGTTGAAGCATATGTTGAGCCTACAACAACAGAGCCTGCTACAGAGCCTACAACAGTAGCTCCTGCAACAGAGCCTACAACAGTAGCTCCTGCAACAGAGCCTACAACAGTAGCTCCCGCAACAGAGCCTACAACAGTAGAGCCTACTACAACAGAGCCTGCTACAGAGCCTACAGACGCTCCTTCAACAGAGCCTACAACAACAGAGCCTGCTACAGAGCCTACAGATGCTCCTGCAACAGATGCTCCTGCTACAGTAGCTCCTACTACACCTGATGCTACATCTGCTACACAGGTTGCAACAAAGGGTCAGTCAACAGCTGACACAGCTACTTCTGACACACCGGCTAACGGCACAAGCAGCAACGCAGTACAGACAGGTAATGCTTCTATGGCAGTAGTTATCCTCTTAGCTCTTGTTTCTGCAACAGGTGTTGTTTACTTCACAAGAAAGAGATTCAATAAGTAATTGAATTTCCTATTGTAAGACTGTTAACGGCGTTGACAGATTAAAAAAATAATTTTTCGCCTCTCGGTTTTCCGAGGGGCGTTTTTTTATATCGTAATGTTGTGAAAATCAGTTTGAATTATAATTTCTAAAATATCATTTCTTTAAATGTGAATCTGCAATTAATTTATTTTCACATAAATTTCACCGAGAATTGTTAATTTTTTCATTGAAATTTTAGTCTTAATGATATATAATAGGGATATCAAACTAAAGGAATGAAAAAAATGTCTAAAAAAATCAAAAATATGCTTTCAATTCTCTTCGTGGCTGTACTTACCGTGTCAGCATTCTGTATTCCTGCAAGTGCTGCCGAGGATGACCTTACAATCAGCGTTTCATCAGATGAAAAGGATTCCGTAACAGCTAAAGTCGGCGATACGGTTAAGTATGCTATTTATATGACCGATACAAAAGAAGAAGTAATCGGAGCCGCAATGAGTTTCTTTTACAACGATGAATATTTGAAGTTGAATGCCGATTCAATAAACTGTGAAAGCTTTAAAAATGCGATTGGCAACCCTAAACTTAAGAATTTTTACACCTTTACATGGACAGATGTTCAGAATCCCGTAAAGCTTAACGGTGACAAGGCTCTTGTTTCTGCTGAATACAAGGTACTAAAGGGAGGCAAAACCGATCTTTCATATTTCATCTCGGATATGTACGGCGATGATATGACATATCTCAAATCGTATAAAATCACCTGCAAGCTTTGGGTGAACGGTAAAGAGGTAGAGGATAGTGCCGTTCCGATAGTAAATAATGATACGGCAAATTCCGAAAAAATTCAGGGCGATTTTGTAAACTACATTGACGGAATGGGCGAGGAAAACTCACCTAACAAAGACGATCATAAGTCGGTAGTTGTTGAGAAAAAGTACATCTCAACTCAGCAGAATAGTCAGGTTGTAGATGTTACAAAGGTTGTTGAGAGCTCTGCAAACGGTTCGGGTTCAAACACGACATTAATTATTATAATTGCAATTGTTGTTGTTTTGATTGCCGCAGGTGCAATTATTTTCGTAAAGAAAAAGGACGAAAAAAAGAAAAAATCTGCGGACAATAATGCAATGTCGGACGATGCAGATGCGGATAAATAAAACAGATAAATATCTTTTATAGGAAAATTTTTTATAATACAAGCTAAATACACAAAATTGCGATTGCAATTTTGTGTATTTTTTTGTTTTAAGCTTTTTGAAAAAGATTGCAATTTTGAAAATTTTGTTATATAATGATTCCATACCGATAGAAATCGGAAATTTTTTTGGAGGAGATTCAAATGTCAAAAAAACTTATCAGTATCATAGTGTCATGCGCTCTCGTTCTTTCACTTGCTCTTGTAGGTGTAATCGGCGTTTCCGCAGCTATTGATACAAACGGTCGTTATGTCCCAAGTGAGGGCGTAAAAGAAACACACAAAGTTTACTTCCTTATGCCTGAGTCATGGAAGAGTGAAAAGTACAATGCTAATGATGCAGGTGCATACTGGTGGAACGGTTCAGATCCATGCGGTTCTCTTGACGGTACAACAGTAGGTCCTGCTTGGCCGGGTTATAAGATGCAGGTTGAAAATGCTGAAAATAACATCTTCTATCTTGACCTTCCTACAGATGTTCCTAATATTGATTTTAACAACTACCTTAACGGCGGTGAAAGGACAGTAGACGACAAAACAGGTAAAGTAACTTTCCAGTTCGGTGAGGAACAGTTTAAGGCTGCTAAGCAGACTGTTGATGTTCTTTGTCAGTACTATTCGGAAGGCGACAATGATTATTATGACAATTTGCTTGACGGTGAATTCTGGGCAAAGGCTCAGGAAGCACTTGACGGTAATGACAAGACATTCTTCGGTAATTTTGCTGACAACTTCTTTGAGGATCCTGAGTGGGGTATCTCAATGAGATTGAATGACATGATTTATGTTACAGACCCTAACAACACTTCTGTAAGCGTCACAGGTAAGGAAACATATGCCGGTGAGTTCTACTTCTACTATGGTCTTAACGAAGAAACAGGCAAGTACGAGTACGGTTCACTTCCTAACTATGATATGGCTAAGGAAGCAGGTCTTGTTAAGACAGTAGATAAGAATGTTGCACCTGCTACACCTGATGAACCTACAACAACAACTCCGTCAGGTGACAACAAGACAGATCCTACAAAGAACACAGTTCCTACTGCAGGTCAGAACCCAACATCTTCTGCAAACGCAGTTTCAACTGCTGACACAGCAAAGAGCACAGACAACAGCGCAGTTCAGACAGGTGCTACAACAGCAGCTGCAGTTCTCGCAGTTCTCCTCGTTGCAGGCGGTGCAGTTCTTTACACACGCAAGAGATTTGAATAATCTTAAATAATTATACATAATTATTTGATGCCCTCCGCTTTGGAGGGCATTTTTGCTTTTATTATTATAGATAAAATTTGCAGTTGTTTGTACTGTCTTTGTTCGCATAAGAGCTAATAAAGAAATCTTATAAAACAGTACAGTGATTTTTGGTGATTATTACAATAGGTTTCAGACTCCAAAATGCCCTGTAACACTTGATTTTTTCTGAGTTTTATACTATAATAGTCATGCTGATACAAGTATGGTGTCGGAAAATCATAAGGAGGAAATACAAATGTCCAAAAAAGTTATCAGTCTTTTATTGGCTGTTATGCTCACAGCGGCAATGATAGTGGTTGCTGCAATAAGCGTTTCTGCCGATACGGACGATGAAGGCAGTTATGTGCCTTCTGAGGGCACTGAAACCTACCATATATATTTCTGTAAGCCTGATGACTGGGAAAACAAATATACATCTGATGCAGGTGTTTATTGGGAAAACGGTTCGGATACTCCTTCAGCGTGGCCGGGTTATTCAGCTCGCAATGCTGATATCAAAAATGTTTACTGTTCTGATGTGCCGACCGATGTTGATAAAGTAATTTGGAACAACGCTCTTAAGGGTACAGACGATCCGACAAATCCTGAATATAAACTTGCTTATCGAACAACCGATATTAATTTTAAAGGTTATGAAAAAGGCGAGTCTGATTATTATCCCGACGGTGTTGAAAGCTTTGACAATATGATTTATATTATCAATCCTGAATTTACTTCCGAGAACGATAAGGATGAATTGATTTTTGCCGGTGAGTGGTTCTACTACTACGGTAACGGTGAATACGGCAATGCTCCTAAAAAGGCAGACCTCAAGGCCGGCGATTATTACGGCAAAGACGGTGTGTTCCCGACAGAGTACAATCCATCGGGTGAGGAAACAACAGCCGAATCAACAACAGAGGTTGTAACAGAATCGGAAACAACCGAGTCTGCAACTGATGTCCCCGTTGCAACAGAGGGTACAACATCATCTGCTGAATCTTCGCTTGCTCTTACAGTAAATGCAACATCTAATTACTTCCCAATGGCAAGTGCAAAGTATAATGCAGTTACAAATCAGGTAACGGTTACATATATTATGCAGTCTCCAAAGAATGTGCTCGACACGCAGTGGCACATTTCTTATGACCCTTCAATCCTTTCGGTTGCTGATGTGAATACTGCTAAGTCGGTTTGCCCGACAATGGACGGCAGAGGTGTATATGTAAACTTCAAGAATAAGTCGGAAGGCGTTGGTTATGTAAGATTCGGTGCAAGTAATCTTGGCCTTTATGACTTTAGCGAAAAGACGCTTTTTGCAACAGTTGTTTTTGATGTTAAAGACATTTCAAAGGTTGCCCCTGTTTCAACAACGGTTGACCTTGTTGTTGAGGTGCTTCGTGTTTCGGAAGTAAACCCGGACACAGAAGTGACTGACGGTTCAAAAGAAGTTATTCTTGTTGATAAAGAAGTAGTTAAGAAAGATCCTGTTGCTGTGGCAGCAAAAAATGATCTTTCAACTGAGCTTACTCCTTCAACCTATGCAGAACCGACTACAGCCGAGCCTTCAACCGCAGAATCATCTACTGAGGCTACTAAGGCTACAGAGGAGACGCAGGAATCAACTAAGGTTACAATTGCTCCTGTAACTTCACAGGATGCAACATCTGTAACACAGCCTGTAACAAAGAAAATCAGCTCAACATCCGACACTCCGGATACATCTGACAACGGCAACAATAACAATGCAAATGTTGCTGTTCAGACAGGTGAAGCTCCTCTGGCTGTTGTAATTCTTACACTTCTCATCGGCTCAACTTGTGTAATGTTCGTTCTTCGTAAGAAGGAAGAAATTCTTTAACGGCTGATAAAGACTAATAATTAAGAGGGCTGACCAAGCAAAGGTCAGCCCTCTTTCTGTGCTGTGATTGAGGTTTAAAATTTTGATAAAAATACAAAAAAACAGCTCCACCGTAAATAGTGGAGCTGTTTCGTAATCTGTAAAATCAGTTAGCTCTGGTAACCTTACCTGAACGCAAACAACGGGTGCAAGCATATACACGCTTTGGTGAACCGTCAACAATAGCCTTAACACGCTGTACGTTGGGCTTCCATGTTCTGTTTGATCTTCTGTGTGAGTGAGATACCTTAATACCGAACTTTACATCCTTACCGCAGAATTCACATTTTGCCATGCGTCTGCACCTCCTTAAAGAAAACTAATTCTATTTCTAACTTTGTTATAATAACAGAAAATGAGAAAAAATGCAAGTGTTTTTTGAAAATTTCTTAACTTGTTTTTTGCTCTTGTAATTTTTGACGATATATTATATAATTAGGAATAAATATAGTTACACGATTGTTACCTAAAAATTCAGATTTCAGGAGGCTCTTATGCTCTCATTATTACTTAACGGCATCAGAAACGGTAACCTTGATTTCGGCTCGGTAATTGCCGAAATATTGGCTGTACTCGTTATTATATTTTTAATTCTCCCGTTCCATGAATGGGCGCACGCTTTTACTGCGTCACTTCTCGGTGATAAGGCGGTAAAGGGCAGAGGCAGACTTTCGATTAATCCGCTCAGCCACATTGACCCTATGGGTGCTTTGTGTATGCTTTTGTTCGGATTCGGTTGGGCAAAGCCTGTTCCGATTGATCCGAGAAATTTTAAAAATCCAAAGGTCGGTATGGCAATCACCGCAATTATGGGACCGATTGCAAATATCGTTGCAGCTTTTGTCGGACTCCTCATTTACTATCCGATTATCCTTTTTACAGGCGCATTTCCGCTTTCGACAATCGGAGGATATGTTGTTCAATTCTTGAGCTTCTACATTTCGTGCAATGTCGGACTTGCAGTGTTCAACCTTATCCCGATTCCGCCTCTTGACGGCTCAAAGGTTCTGTTCGTATTTTTACCCGACAAGGCTGTTGAGTTTTTTTACAGATATCAGATGTATTTCTTTATCGGTCTTTTTGTTCTCTTGTATGTGGGAATTCTCAACACTCCGATTAACTGGCTCAGCAATCAGATTCTTGACTTCATCAGCTGGCTTGCAAGCCTGCCGTATATGCCGTTTGTCGGTTGATTTCAAAATCATTCGTAACATCAAATCATAACTGAAACTTATTTATGGAAACACAACAACTTCAATATAAGCTGTCGGCATTTGAAGGTCCTCTTGACCTTTTGCTGACGCTGATTTCTAAAAACAAAATAGATATTTACGACATCAGCATTTCCGAATTGCTCGACCAGTACATGGAGCAGATTAATATGATGCAGGAAAATCAGATGGATATCGCATCGGAATTTCTGACAATGGCGTCAAGGCTTGTTTATATCAAGTCTGTAATGCTCCTGCCAAAATATGAGGAAGAGGCTGAAGAACTCAAGAAAGAACTTTCGGGACAGCTTCTTGAATATGCCGTTTGCCGTGAAATGGCGGCAAAACTCGGCGATATTTATGACTTTGACAGCTTTTACCGAGATGCATCTCCTGTTGAATTTGACTTGACTTACAACCGTATTCATCCGAGTGAGGATATTGCAAAGGCATATGTCAGCGCAGTTGGACGGGGCAAGCGTAAGCTTCCGCCGTCAAAAGACGCATTTTCGGGTATTGTGTCGCATAAAATCGTGTCGGTAAACAGTAAGATTATCCATCTTATGAGAAGGCTCTGGCACGGCAAAAGGCTTGAATATCACGAAATTTTTGAGGTGTGCGAGGGCAAAAGCGACCTTGTGGCAACATTTCTTGCAACGCTGGAGCTGGTAAAGGGCAAGCGTATCAGAATTGAGGGCAGCGGTGAAAATGCCGTTGTTCATATGATTGAGGATAAAAACTCAATGCCTTTGCCGCAGGTTGACGAGGACGAAAACAATGAAAATGAGGAGGTGCAGTAATGGCTGTTGAAAATATTCGTGGTGCGATTGAGGCGATTTTGTTCGCAAACGGTGCGTCGGTTGAATTTTCCCGAATAGCGCAGGCACTTGAAATTTCCGAAAAAAAGGTTAAAGAGCATATTTCTGCACTGATTGATGATTATGAGGCGTCAGGACGGGGCATAACTATAATATTGCTTGACAATTCCTGTCAGATGGTTTCAAAAAAGGAATTTGCTCCGCAGATTCGTACCGTTATGGATTTGAGAAGAAACACCCCGCTTTCACAGGCGGCTCTTGAGGTTCTTGCAGTTGTTGCGTACAATCAGCCTGTTACAAAGGCTTTTGTCGAGCAGGTGCGTGGTGTTGACTGCAGTGGTGTAATCGGCAGCTTGACAACAAAGGGACTTGTTGAAGAAAAGGGCAGACTTGAGCTACCCGGCAGACCGTTGCTTTACGGCACAACCGAAAACTTTTTGCGTTGCTTTAACATTTCAAGTCTTGACGAACTTCCTCCGCTCCCCGAGGGTGATGAGGACAAGGAGTCCGAAGAAAACGGTGAAGAACAGGAAAAGACTGAAAACGGCAATGAGCAGATTGATTTGCTTGCCGATCAGCCTGTTGACAGGCAGTAAAATTTAGGGGGAATTCCCTTTGCTTTGGCTATATATCCTACTCGGAATTGTGCTGTTTATTGCGCTTGTGATGTTTATTCCGATTACTTTGCGTGCATCATATAAAGAGGAGTTTTGGTGCGCTGTGTATATCGGATTTGTAAAGCTTCAGCTTGTGCCGGCAAAACCCAAAAAGGAAAAGAAGAAGAAAAAAGCAAAAAAACAAACTCAGAAAACCGAACAACCTAAAAAAGCGACAGAAAAAAAGCCGAGCCTTATAAAAAAATACGGTATTGAGTGGCTTTTGAACCTGATAAAAAAAGTTGCAGAGCTTGCAGTATCTGCATTGCAGGACTTTTTCCGCCACATACTGGTTAAAAAATTGTCGCTGAGTATCAGCGTTGCAGGTGACGATGCGGCTGACACGGCTATAAAATACGGCAAATACTGTGCCGTTGTTTATCCGGCAGTAGGCACAATTGTCCGTGTTGTAAAATGCAAAGGCTACGGAGTTGACATAAATCCGAATTTTTCGGAAAAAGCAGAAACTGAAATTAACTTTGACTTTGCCGCAAGAATTTTCGCATTCCGACTTATCGGTCTTGCCGTTAAGCACGGAATCAAGGGGATTAAACTTCTTGCAGAAGTTAAAAATGATTGATATAAATATTGTTGAAAAAGGAGAATGGCTATGGAACATCCTATCGGCAGTTTAATGGATACCACAATGGAAAAAATCAAGGAAATGATTGATGTCAATACTATTATCGGCGAGCCTATAACTTCGCCTGACGGCACACTTATCATTCCTGTTTCAAAGGTAAGCTACGGCTTTGCGGCAGGCGGTTCGGATCTGCCTACCAAAAAGGAAAACAAAGACTGCTTTGGCGGT
>OGWY01003150.1_pt1 | contig 11274 bp, 18 predicted proteins | sample 1576121 | NCBI WGS metagenome assembly OGWY01 (sample SAMEA3541543, study PRJEB24748) | human gut metagenome | biome: human gut; feature: human-associated habitat; material: faeces | place: China | collected 2012 | reverse complement strand
GCTGGATTTCGCTTCCCTGAAGAAGATAGGGGTCGTGTTGAAACGGGCACAATATTTTATTACCTGCGGTGGCAGGCAGATGTATCACACGCCGATCGAGCAAGGGTATATCACAAGGCAGTTGACCGGCGTCGACCAGAAGGATATATGGAAGGTGGAGCACGCGAATGAATCGTTTACGCAGATGTCTCTGGCAGATTTCGGGATTGGGTAGATTGTAGCTATGAAGATATATACATGTAAAGACCGGTTGGAGGATATTATGACCTGCATCTACGATGCATGGGTGGAAGCCTTGCAGGTCGGTCATGATCAGATACAAGTGAAGAAAGAACCGGTATTTCAACAGACGATGTTCGATGAGTACATTCATGTGGACGGCGATGCCCAAAAGGCAGAGAAGGTGATCCGTTCCATCCGGAGAGATATATCGGATGAGGCGTATCTGGATGTCTATTATGCGACGCTTTCCGCAGAGGAAGATGCATTGCAGGCAATCTATAATTTCCTGCGGGTAGGATTCGCCGCTGGCTGCCGTGTGCTTGATTATTATACGAATCCGCATGTGATGCGGATATTGGAGCTGCGGCGGAAGGTGGGGAATGAGAGCCATCATTTCCGGGAATTTGCACGGTTTCAGTCGTTAAATGGGAAAGTCTATGTGAGTCATCTGGAACCGAAAAGCGACGTGATCATGCTGGTTGGCAGACATTTTGCAGATCGTATGCCATCGGAGCATTGGATGATCATTGATGATACAAGGAAGACCGCGTGTGTACATCCGAAGGATGGGACGAATTACCTGCGCTATCTGACCGATGCGGAATTTGAGACGCTTCGGAAGACGGAGGAGTACGAGGATGAATATACCGATATGTGGAAGACATTTTTTCACGCGGTTGGAATCAAAGAGCGTGAGAATTATATCTGCCAGCGGAATCTCTTCCCGATCTGGAAACGGAAACATGTGGTGGAATTCAAGGATTAGATATGGTAGTATCTTAGTAGAAAATACAGGAGGAACAGATACGATGGCATACTTCTATTTTACAAGACATGGACAGACAATTTGGAATGTGGAGAATAAAATCTGTGGCGCGACGGATATTGCACTCACAGAACTTGGACATACACAGGCAAAGGAATTGGGCGAACGGATCAAGGCAGAAGGACTCCATATTGATAAGATTCTGTATTCACCGCTGATGCGTGCGGCAGATACCGCAAAGCATATTGCGGAAGTGACAGGCGTTCCGGCAGAGGAAGAAATGCGCTTAAAAGAGCAGAATTTTGGACGGTATGAGTCCACCCCGCGAAATGGTGCGGAATTTTCTGTTGCCAAGGCGCAGTTTGTCAACAGCTATGATGGTGGAGAGTCCATGCTGAAGCTTTCCCAGAGAATCTATAATCTGCTGGATGATATTAAGAAAGAAGCGGAAAGCGAAGGAACGGTGTACCTGTTGGTGGCGCATAACGGAATCTCCCGTATTATTGAATCATATTTCCACGATATGACGAATGAGGAATTTGCAGCATTTGGGATAAAGAATTGTGAGTTGAGAAAGTATGAATTTTAAGGGAATTAGTCGGGTATTTTCGACAGAAAATGAAACATAATGAGACATATGGGGAGAAGATTTCGAGAAATTCCATACAGTACATACCGTTCAGATTGGAAATGCAACAGTCAAATTAATGAGTCAGAGACAGATCGTTGACTATGCGGTTAAATGGATAGAAGAAAACAGAGGAAGATTATAGTGCATGTTGTTGAATGGAGAAGAACATGAAGCGAATCGGATATGCAATAGCAACTGTGATTTTGCTATTGATTGAAGTGTTGATTGCGATATATGTGCATGATGCATTTGTAAGACCATATATTGGTGACGTGCTGGTTGTGGTTGTGATATATACGTTTATAAGAATATTTGTACCGGAGCGATGCAAACTGTTACCGCTGTATGTATTTATTTTTGCGGCACTGGTCGAGGCTTTGCAGATGTTCCATATTGTGGAAGCATTAGGCGGGCAGAAAAATCGTTTCTTAAGTATTCTGGTCGGTTCCGTATTTGATTGGAAAGATATCCTGTGTTATGCCGTTGGGTGTATATTGCTTGGCGTGTATGAGGTGTTGAAGCGAAAGAATGTAAAAGGGAGAACAAATGGCGTTTGATTTTAAGAAGGAATACAAGGAATTTTATATGCCGAAGAACAAGCCGGAGATAGTGAATGTTCCAAAGGCAAACTATATTGCAGTAAGAGGAAAAGGCAATCCGAATGAAAAGGATGGTGCGTATCAGCAGGCGATTGGCGTTTTATATGCAGTTGCATATACACTTAAGATGAGTTACAAGACGGATTACAAAATAGATGGATTCTTCGAATATGTTGTGCCACCGCTCGAAGGCTTTTGGTGGCAGGATGATGTTGATGGGATTGATTACTCGAATAAGGATGCATTTAATTGGATTTCCGTGATAAGACTTCCGGATTTTATTACGAAGAAGGATTTTGACTGGGCGGTAGAAACCGCTACAAAAAAGAAGAAACTGGATTGCTCGTCGGCAGAGTTTATCACGATAGAAGAAGGCTTATGCGTTCAGATTATGCATTTCGGAGCATTTGATGATGAACCGGCGACTGTTGAAATGATGGATACATATTTGCAGGAAAATGGATATAAAAATGATCTGTCAAAAGATAGATTGCATCATGAAATTTATCTTTCGGATGCAAGAAAAGTCGCTCCTGAAAAATGGAAAACGGTTATTCGGCATCCGATAGCATTGTTAGATACCAAGTGATTAACCGGCAATTTCTGGTGTATCCAACAATATTTGGAAAATATATTAATCCCCGAAATAAATACAAAACGCTGTCAAGCGTTCTTGAAAAAGTCCTTGACATGTTCAGTTCGATTATGCTAGTCTACTACCAAAGCATAAGTTTCATATAGTAGCTGCTAGATAGTTACTTTCTACGAATAGTCAAATTATTTATTCTTGAACATTCATGCTTTTAAATTCAATTCATTTAATTTAAGATGCAGGAGTATTCAAGGAAGATAGTTTAAGATTATGTTTGCAGAAGATATCCTGAAGAACTTTTTGCTGGAACGCGGAGAGGATGTGCAGAAAAGTATGATGTTTGATCTGACATACGAAAAGCAGATGGAGAATGCAAAGCGGGAATGGTTTAACGATGGCGTGGAAGAAGGCCGTGCGGAAGGGTATTCATCTGGAATCGCAGAAGGGCGTGCATCTGGAATCGCAGAAGGGACAGTCCGTTATTTAGTTGCTTCCGTTGTAAAAAAGGTGCAGAAGAATAAAACACTTGATCAAATTGCAGATGAACTTGAAGAATCTGTCGAAGATATCCATCCCATCTACGATATTGTGAAGAAGCATGCTCCGGAATACGATGCGGACACAATTACTACGGAAGTGCTGGAAGCACGGGAAAATGAAAAAGTATAATTGTTAGTAAATAAAGGCAGGATAGCTGATAGAAAGTCAACTGTCCTGCTTTACATATATAACAGGCATTTTGTTGTTTGAAACTCAATAAGGGGCATAAAAGTGAGACATTTTATAGATTTTATAAAAAGTAAAAAACAGATGAAACCGGAGTTATTCAGCATTTCATGTGAATATGATGGTTATGATTTAGTCTTTGAGGAAGGGACTATAGATGCAAAACTTTACGAAGCATTCAATGAGATAATTACGGACAGGCGATATGATATAAATACTCTGCCGGAGTATCATGTGCTGCTTGACCGTAAAGATGAGGAACATTTCAATACTTTCTATGACTGTTGGATAAGAGAATTGGAGAAAAATGGTTTTGCTTTTTTATTGGACAATACTATCGGAATAGATAGCTTTGTAAAAGGAATTAATAGAATTTTGTTGAGTATTGGTTCAGGAAAACAATTGAACGCGGAGAGGGTAAATTCTGAATATCGACGTGAAGTTATGAATTATTCTTTGTCTGGAAAAGAGATTACATCTGAAATAAACTACGATATACTGGAAGCAAATATCGTTGCCAAAGAACTTCGGGAAATTGGATATGAATTGATTTGCCTGTTTAATGGCTTCGATAATAACATAAAGACAATTATCAGGATAGATAGAATAACTGAGCTGAAAGAGATTGAGGCGAAGATAAAGCATGGGGTGGATTAGCTGCCAAGGATTACGAGAAATTATAAGTAAAATCAGGGGGAGGATACCATGAAAATAGAGTATAGAAGACTGACAGAGAAAGAACTGAATACGTTTATTGATATGCGGATAAAGCAACTGAGAGAAGAAGGTGCTAAGGAGGATATTGATTTGGTACCTGCATTAAAGCAGTATTATATACGCCATATGGGAGATGGAACATTCGTGTCTTGGCTTGCTTTTGACGGGGATAGGATTATTGGAACGAGCGGGATATCTTTTGTAGAGAAACCGCCATATTTTGGCTGCCCAAGTGGAAAGATAGGGTTACTATCCAGCATGTTTACTGATCCGGACTACAGAAGAAAAGGTATCGCAAAAGAGCTGTTAACACGCGTTGTTCATGATGCAAAAGAATATGGCTGTGGAACAGTGCAGATCACAGCGTCAGATATGGGCGTTAAGTTATATTCGAACTTTGGATTTGTTCCGAATAAAAATTTTATGCAATATAAACTTTCGTGATTCTAACCATTGTCAGTGAAAGTACAGAAAAATATATGAGTGTTAGGTGAGACCACTCATAAGGAAAGGATTATCATGGATAAAACGATAAATGATTTTATTAATCTTTGGGTTGGAAAACGGCTTGAAGGGCTTAACTGCATATGTGAAATGCTGGATTTCTGTTTCAGCGATAATCTCGTATTGCATGGATTGGGATTGACTAGAATTTTTCTTAATGATGACTTGATAATAACAACGATGGATTACAATTCTTGGGATCAAGAAGAGAGCAAACATAATGATGAATGGTTCAATACAGATAAGTTTCGGAATCAGATAATTGGTGGAAAAGTGACAAGCATATCCATTAGTAAATCCAATGATTTGTTCGTTGAAATGGATAACGGCGTGAGAATAGAGTGCTATATTTCCAATGCTTATCCGCATTATGAAGAGGAATGTGAACAATGGCTTTTATTTGAACATACAGAGGATCATTCAGGTAGAAGATTGACTGCGTATAATAAAAGGCTGGAGAGTAACATTGGAAATAGCAGAGGGGACAAAGATGTGGTGGTATGAAGATGTATCCAGAGCTGATTTTGAAGCGGTTAAAGATACGATAGAGCAAATTATGCTTCAATTAGGTGCTTCAAAATACGAAATCCGTTTACCTTATGAGGCTAAAACAACAAGCTGTTCAGATGATTTTGAAGAAATGCATCGTTCTGAGCGATCAGTATTTACATATAAAGGATTATTTTTCAGAGTGGATGAAGTCCTTTTTAGTAAAAAGCCCTTTATTGTAATAGAATGTGGGGATCTGGATGAGCTAATGAACAATATTATGGATGATGCAGAGCCTTTTCCATATGATTTATCCTATGAAGAATTGTGTGACGAGGTGAAGTATTCTTTGGGAATCGAACCATATCCTCAAGAGTAAACGTTTATTATTTCTAATAGGCGTGACTTGAGGTTTGGTACACAGCTGATCAGATAGGAAAAACACAATAAATATAGCTAAGGTAAAACAAAAATCAGCATTTGGAGGAATGAGAAATGAAATCGACGATGCGAAAAGTGATTGGTATTATGCCACTTTATGATGATGAAAAAGAAAGCTACTGGATGCTGCCCGGATATATGAAAATGCTGGAGGCGGAAAATGCGATTCCTATGATGCTCCCTCTTACAGCAAATGAGAAGGAACTTGATTATTTTCTCGAAATATGTGGTGGATTTTTGCTGACTGGTGGACATGATGTGTCCCCGTCTGTGTATCATGAAAAAAAGAAATCGTGGTGTGGTTCCTGTTGCGAACTACGGGATGAAATGGAACAATATATCTTAACAGGAGCCGTAGAGAGGGATAAATCTGTTTTGGGTATATGTCGAGGTATCCAGTTTATGAATGCCTGCTATGGTGGAACTTTGTATCAGGATTTGGCAACAGAGCATACCAGTTGTATTGACCATCATATGAAACCGCCATACGACAGGGTGGCACATCAGGTTACACTGCAAAAGGATACATTGCTCTATAACATTTTAGGTAAGGAACAAATAGGAGTAAACAGTTATCACCATCAAGCAATCAGAGAACTGGCACTCGATTTTCAGGCGATGGCATTTTCGGAAGATGGTTTGATTGAAAGTATCTATATGCCATCGAATAAGTTTATAGTGGGCGTACAATGGCATCCCGAATTTTCCTATGCAGTAGATGAAAACAGCAGGAAAATAGTAAATGCGTTTGTTAGTTCTGTCTGATAATTTCGGGGGAATATTATGGGGGTGAATTACAGATGAAACCATATCATTTAATTTTGGATTTTACACACGTATATGATGATGAAATATGTGCAGACAGAGAGCAATTTTCGTGGATTGACTGCTCGGATATTGAAGGCAGCGACCTGTATTGTTCTCCACAGGCAGAGCGGGAGATTTGCAGGAGAATAGAGCCGTATGGAGTGCATGGAATCCATTTTGTGGATTCTGGCAATTATCATTATGTTACAAAGATATTTACGGATCAAATTCACAGCCCATTTTCTTTGATTGTTTTCGATCATCATACAGATATGCAGCAACCGTTAATGGAAGGAATGATGAGCTGTGGCGATTGGGCGGGAATGGTTCTTGATCAGAATCCGGCATTGCAACAATTTATTTTGATCGGACCGGCGGAAGACGATATAAGGCAGATTCGGACAGAGTATCCAGATAAACTGATAACTTTTTCCGCAGAGGAAATCCGTAAGGGAGAAGGTGTGGAACGGTTAAAACAGATTCACGGCGGTGTACCATTGTACATTTCAATCGACAAGGATGTGCTTTCTGAGCAATACAGTGAAACAAATTGGAATCAAGGCGAACTGACGCTGGGGATGCTTGAACATATGCTTCAATATTTTCTGGAGTGGGCACCCGTATATGGTATAGATATCTGCGGGGAATGCTCTACGGCGATTGCCCTGCCGGAATATTTTCAGGCAGAGGGTGTAAATGGTAAGACAAACGTAGAGCTGTTTCGATTTTTGCGTAGTTATTGTTGCAGTTGAGCTGGATACAAATGAGCGAAATACAAGAGCAAGAAAGTTGTACCAGAGGTTAGGGTATGGAGAGATAGGAATCGATAAATGAAGCAAACCACACAGAAAACTGCATATTACCACCTTCCGGGGTTATTTGAATTCTATGAGTTATACGAATTATTTCTGCCGTTGTTCCGTGAGCACCGGGAATATTTTTATGATTGGTGTGAGATTGGCTCCATCTATGGGGCACCGGCGGATTGTATCTGGGGTGGCGGACGGATCGGAGATGGCGAACACAGTGCACAGGAAGTGCTGCATCTGATGCAGGAATATGGTATTTCCGCGAGATTGACATTCAGTAATTCGTTGCTGCAGGAAGAACACTTATCTGACAAGAAATGTAACACACTTTGCACGTTATTTGAAAAAGGTGGAACAGTGCAAAATGGAGTGATTGTGCATTCGGATTTATTACTGTCGTATCTGAAGAGGCAGTATCCGGGATTGTATCTTGTCTCATCAACCACGAAGGTTCTGACGGAGTTTGAACAGTTCCGGGATGAACTAAAGCGGGACGACTTTCGTTATGTAGTGCCTGATTTCCGGTTGAATAAACGGTTTGAAGATCTGCATACGTTGACGGATGAGCAAAAGGCGAAGGTTGAGTTTTTGTGCAATGAATGTTGCTGGTTTGGGTGCAAAGACAGGAAAGTATGTTATGAGGATGTGAGCCGGAAAGCACTTGGCATAAAAGCACCGGATCATAGATGCACAGCACCAGAGTCAGAACAGGGATACCGCTTCGCAAAGGCAATGTCGAATCCGGGATTTATTGGAGTCGATGCCATAAAAGATATCTATCTGCCGATGGGATTTTCCAATTTCAAGATTGAAGGACGCGGACTGGGAAGTGCATTGGTGTTGGAATTCCTGCTTTATTACATGACGAAGCCGGAGTATCAGATTCATGTGAGGGAAGCGATTTATCTGGATAATATGTTGGATCTGTTCTGAGGAAGGAATAAAAAGAGCCATGATTTCTTGCGAGAATAGCGGACATAGGGTTATAGACGATTTTGCTGAGGCCAGCAAAATCGTAGAAGCAGGAGCAACGCATAAACCAACAAAAGATTATGAATTATCCAGATATGCGTGCTATTTGATTGTGCAAAATATGAAAGGAAACCTATATCTATGAATCATATCGACATCTTAGACAACGAAATAGCAATCAATGGGAATGTACTCACATTTCCGATGTCCTACGAGGTAGTCAAGTCCATACTTGGAGATGCGCGGATCGAGAAGAATGAGCAGAATCGGAGTTGTTACATATATGATGAGCTGGGAATTTATTTTGAAGAGGGAAATGTTGTGTGGTTGAAAAAGCAGCGGGCATACAAGGACGCGGAGCATCGGATTACGAGCGTATATTTGCATGTAGCGAACGAACTTCCTAATGCGGATATCAGGCCAGCACAGCATTATGTCGGAAATGTAACCTTCTTCGGAAAGCAGAAAGAGCATGATATTTTGAATCGATTCATGGGATGCTATCAGGAGTGTATTCGTACGGCGGATGGGGAGCTCGAACTGGCACATGTTGGTGCATATGTCGGAGGCAAGGATGACGAGCCAAACTATGCGGGCGACCGGTTTCTGAAATCCTTGGATATTGCATATAAACCAAGGAAACCGAAGACGACACAGAATTATGCAATACAGAATACCGATGAGGAGGCTCTTTCATTCGATACCTTTAATTTCAAATTGTCTGTGATTAATGAGCTAATGTATGAGCAGGAAATCTTAAAGCCATATTTTGATATTTATGAGTATATGGATTTTAAGAAAGCACATTGGAATCTGGAAACAGAGAAAAATGTCAGGGGTGCCTTGCAGTTTTTCAAGGATTTGCCGATACCGGTAGCGTATGCCGATAAGGTTACGGCGATATGCATGGACGGTGGAAATGAGATATATCAAAATATTGCACCATTATGGGATGGTGAGGATGAACGATTTGATATAGATAAGCTGACCGAGGCGGAATTGCGTCAGTTTCCGAATCTTAAATCTATGACGGTGATGACAACGAAACTGGAGAAGCTACAGAAAATCTGCGAGAAATGTGGGATAGAAGTTTCTGCATTATAAGGAGAAGCAAATATGAAATTAAGAAATATACTCATTGTCGTGAAAGACATAGCGCGTGCAAGGAAATATTATCACGACTTATTTGGACTGGATATGCTATTAGACAACGATGGAAATATGATTCTGACAGAAGGACTTGTCCTGCAGCAGGAAGCGTGTTGGACAGAGTCTTTGAACAAAGAGGTTTTGCCAAGGAATAATCATAGCGAGCTTTACTTCGAGGAGACGGATATTGAGGCATTTGCTGAGAAACTGGAACAGCTATATCCAGAGACGGAATATGTCAGCAAATTAATGACGCATAGCTGGGGACAGAAAGTAATACGGTTCTATGATCTGGACGGGAATCTGATTGAGGTTGGGACACCGACATACTTCAATAGAAGTTAGCAGGAAATGAAGGGAGATAAAGAAGGATGACATCAAATAATTATTCGATAATTTTCAGCAGCGTAACCGGTAATACAAAGAAACTGGCAGACACAATCCATGAAACGCTGCCTCAGGATATGTGTGATTATTTTGGCGGGAATGAATTACAGGTACCGGAATCCGATTTGTTGTATATCGGTTTTTGGACGGACAAAGGAAACGCAGACAATAAGACATTAGAATTGTTATCGAAATTAAAAAATAAGAAGATTTTTTTGTTTGGAACAGCTGGCTTCGGTGGAAGTGACACATATTTTAACAAAATTCTTGAGCAGGTCAGACAATCTATTGATTCCAGCAATGAAGTTATCGGAGCGTATATGTGTCAGGGAAAGATGCCGCAGTCTGTGCACGACCGTTATATCAAAATGAAAGAGAATCCGGAACATCCGGCGAATCTTGATATGCTGATTGAGAATTTTGATCGCGCTTTGTCCCACCCGGATGCGGATGATCTGGAAAGATTAAAAAAGACATTATGAACAGACCGGGAAAGTTCAGGAGGGAACTATAATGTCAAAAGATGAATATTTAATCACAGATGCGCCTCTGAAAGCGTTGACCGTATTTGCAATGCCTATGATTCTCGGCAGCTTCTTCCAGCAGGTATATAATATGGCTGATTCCATAATCGTTGGTCAGTTTGTTGGTTCCTCCGCGCTTGCGGCTGTTGGAGCCTGTGCAGCACTTACCAATGTTTTTATTTGTGTGGCATTGGGCGCCGGTGTAGGTGCCGGTGTCACTCAGCTTTGCGATGAAATAGCTGTCAATGATATTGTAGAGCGAATTGACTGCCATGGAAACGACCATGGGAAGTGCCATGGAAAGTACTAAGGGAAGTATTTTCTTTTCTTTCATAAACGTTTGATTCATTTTCGCGCATCCTTTCAAAAATAAATATTTTAAAGCATAAAAAATCGCCACAAGTAAAATGCAATGCACATTCTACTGTGGCGAAAAAAGACTATGCCTGAAAAGTCCACATCCTACAAAGAGTATGTAGGTTTTAGGAGTTTATTATAAGGGGAGAAGTTGACAGTGTCAATGATTTAGACTATATTCTTATTAATCTTAGGGGGAATACCATGATAGGGAAAAAAGAAATATATATTGGCTTGAAAAATGAAAGATATGATAGCATCTTACGGATATTGGATGAGAAGAAAATTAAATATGAGGTAAGAGCAATGGAAGAACATCATGTTCTGGATATAAATCGTGGTGGAGCGGTAGGACGTTTTGGCGAAAATAATGAAAGCAATAAGTGCGTAAGAATACTTATATCCAGAAAGGATTACAAAAGGGTAGGGGAGTTATCACAGTAATTTGCAACACAGGACACTTTTTCTAGTTAAAAGGTGTCCTTTTTTTGTGCCCTGACAGGCAGTAGAATACAAGTAGAAATCAAAAATGGGGGTAGCAAATGAAGTATTATTTAGCGATTGATATTGGCGCATCCAGTG
>OGWY01003146.1_pt1 | contig 11284 bp, 8 predicted proteins | sample 1576121 | NCBI WGS metagenome assembly OGWY01 (sample SAMEA3541543, study PRJEB24748) | human gut metagenome | biome: human gut; feature: human-associated habitat; material: faeces | place: China | collected 2012 | reverse complement strand
AAAAATATAAGAATGAAAAATGGGCGACAAGATAGAATCGCGGAGACGCTTACCTGTCATGAAGAATAGATGAAGGATATCTATAGCGATCCTTCATTGCAACTTATTTATATTCAGCAAGTAATGCGCTGATGAAGGATTTGAAGGAAATAATTCCTTCATTGTATCTTGACGTGTGGTTGAGATGGGTACTAAAACTATCTGTCGGATAAATAGATCAATGTACTAGAATTGACAATTTCCTGATCACTATTTGCGCAAATAACTATCGCTTGTTGTCTGTATGCTTTTCGCACGTTTTACTTTTACTTTCTTGCCAAAGTCAAACTTATATATAAGGTTTAAGCACGCTCCTTGATAAGGGGTTTTATTATTTTCTTCTATTCTGCTTAGATTGTTATTGGTAATTGTGGTCAGATTTCTTCTTTTATTCAAAATAGCGTAAACTGATAAATTTATGCAGAACTTTTGATCCAGGAAATATTTGTAAAGGCCGGCATTCATATTGTATACACTGTGATATATTGTTTCGCTTCTACGTGTTCTTCTTTCTGCCATCCTTCTCCACTCTGATATGCGTAATACATTTGGTTGTTGGTATGGTTATTATAATAGTCGCCACCCCATTTCAACCTGGAATGTTTGTTGAGCAAGAAGATATAATTTATTTCTGCTTTCCATAAATCAGAAACAGTTCCGGTGTTGCTACATTTATTATCCTCTTCGTTTTTCTCCGGATACTGATAAAGATAATGGTGATTCAGTTCTTTCGTTTCATCACTTCTCAAATAATCAAGAACTGTTTGCAAAGTATTCTTTCCGTTTTTTGATTTCCAATTATAGTTCAAACTAGCCTGATATATTTTGTCATTCCCTTTCCCTTTACTATGGTAGGAAGAGGTATATTCCTTTTCTGTTTCTTGTGTTTCGGAAAAAGAAGAAGATTTTAGTGTGCTTCCAGCCTGTTTTACCATACAGTTAAGTCCGATGCTTTGCAGGGTAGTTATATCATATAACATGCTGAATGTTTCATTGATTCTTCTTATATTTTTACGGTCTATATTTTGATTTACAATATGGATATTCTGGTGGCTGTTATGGGTTATATTTTCCGTGATGTAAGGATCTCCTGCATTAGAAAGGACCAGATTGTTGTAAAAGTTCCATTTCCCAAGCCGAAGGCTTAATGGAAGGCCCAAACGTTCCCAATGACTATTTCTTTTTCTCATCTCTCCTAGCAAAGAGGGTGAACCATTGCCTCCGCCATCTGCATTTGGTGGAAATATAGGGTATGATACTCATTTCTATACTCATCAGCATGGAAAGGGCTCTCTTTATGTTAATCTTAATACGTATGGACATTATAAAAGATTGTCATGGAATCTTTATGGGAATTATCGGCCTTTCAGCTATGGTGTGAATAACAAACGGAAACATTATGGGTCTGAATCGGAACTGACGGTAACTTGGCGTGTGAACAAACATTTGGGAATTACTGGAAATATGAGGTATTTGTTGGGCACTTTGGGGTATGATTCCACTACGCACGAAGGAACTTATTACAATTTCTCATCCGGCAGGATGAAGGACCGAAGTTTCTGCTTTTCATTAGGATTCAATTATTATATGCAAGGAAAGAATTTCAAATATAGGAATAAGAAGAGTTTGCAGAGTACGGAGCAGGGGATAAAGTTGTGAAATAATTTTTGTTTGATATGTTGCAGGCACGGGATGCGTATGATATTAGAATCGCGGGAACGTTTACGAAGAGCGCATGAGGAATGCGCGAAACTTGAGAGTGTCATCTGATGTCATAGTACAGGCTACAGGGCTTCCTGAAGAAGAAATAAAAGCCCTTTAATTGAATTGCAAAGGGTTTGGCCGGAAAGAATAGTTTCTATTCGTATTCGTGTTTCCGTTTCGGATTCATCGGAAACCAGCCTTTCAGCACGCGTTCGCGTTGCTCGAATATCTCCTTGATAGTCCAGAAAGAAGAGAAGGAGAAGACACCCAATAAAGAGGAAATCAGGATGTCACTGATAAGCACAGTCCCTATAATGACTGCTATGCCCAGTACCAAAAATATCCACCAGCACCGTGTACCCCAATAATATTCGGCCTTGACCACGATGGGGTGGAAAAGACCGATTATTAAAAAGGTACAAATGCCGATGGCAATACCGCCTAAATGGTATTCATTCAGCCATTCCATTCTTTCTTAGCTTTGAATGGGTATTTCTTTTTTGATGCTCTGCTCCAGAGAGATCAGGGTCTCGGTAGCCGTAACGCCGGGAATTTCCTGAATCTTTGAGTTCAGCAAGTCCATCAAATGCTCGTTATCGCGTGAATAAAGTTTGGTCAGCATGGTATAGGGACCTGTAGTGAAGTGGCACTCCACAATTTCGGGAATCTTCTTCAGTTCTGCCACTACGTTTTTGTACATGGAACCTTTTTCCAGCTTGATTCCTACGTATGTACAGGTTCTATACCCTAAACTCTTAGGGTTCACATGATATCCTGAACCGATAATAACTCCCAAATCAATTAATCTTTGCACACGCTGATGAATGGCTGCGCGTGAAACTCCACATTCTGCTGCGACATCTTTAAACGGGATGCGGGCATTTTGGGATATAATTTCTAGAATTTGTCTGTCGAGACTATCAATTTTCTCCATAATATACCGATTTTAATGTTATCAATCTGTAAGCAAATATAGGAATACTTTTTAATTTATCTACTATTTTGCAAGAAAAAACAGGATTTCTTTGAAAAAAAGTGCAATAAGAGGAGCTAATCACCTATTTTCTTCTCTATTTCGCCGATTTTCCCTCTTCTTTCAAATGAGAAGGTATCGCTATGTGTATCTAAATAGTTCAACAGGAATAGCGATTTTCTTAACAAATATTTTTGTTCTTCGGACTCTTTCAACAAAGCATCCTGATAGAGCAGTTCGGATAACATGTCGATGCGCGTGAGCAATTCCTCGCCACCATAGTTCTGTCCCATCTCGTTCAGTATATATTCCGCATCCTGATCATAATAGAAGGTGGAAGGATGATTGAAGTAGGCACGATAAATGCTTTGAAGTTGCAATTGCAGCTCGGGACCGTCCTTTTTATCTCTTTCTTCTACCAACTTTTCCAATGCTTCGAAAAATTGTTGAAGCAACCGCATAATGTAATCTCTTTGCAGCATGTTAATTGTCCTCTTCGTTTTTATGGGTTAGTGTTACTAATACTTTATCTATCCGGGCTCCGTCCATGTCGACTATTTCCAGTGTGAAGTCATTCCATTCCATGGATTCACCGGTCTTGGGAATGTGGCCTAGTTGTTGCAGGATGAGGCCGCTCAACGTGTTGTAATTATAATCGGGGTATAAATCCTCCATTTCGAAATGACTCAGAAAGTCATAGAAAGAACATTGGCCGTCTATCAACCAGCTTCCGTCCTTGCGGGGAACGATATCGGGGTCTTCCGAGTCACTGGGCAAGGTGCCTACCAGGGCTTCCAGAATGTCCTTCATGGTGATGATGCCTTGCAGACTGCCGAATTCATCACAGATTAATCCGTATTTGATGTTGTGCTGGCGTATTTGTTCCAATACTTTATATACATCCATGTTTTCGTGGAAGTATTGTGCCGGACGGATCACATCACGCAGATTGAATTCGCAACTGTTCAGCTTCCCGAAGAGGTCTTTCAGGTAAACTACTCCGATGATGTTGTCCAGGGTGTTTCCTTGAGTTACAGGGTAAACTTGGTACAGGTGTTGGCATACGATGTCATACAGCTGCTTGTTGTTCATGTCTATGTCAATGGATACGATATCGCTGCGATAGGTCATGATGGTGTTGATACTGCGGTCGCCCAGAGAGAAAACACGGTCCACAATATCCTGTTCCACTTCCTGCACTTCACCGTTCTCGGTTCCTTCGTCTATCATGGATTTGATTTCCTCTTCAGTCACTTTTTCTTCCGCTGTGTTGATATGCAGCAGGTTGAAGATAAGTGAAGTGCTTTTGGCAAGTATCCATACAAAAGGAGAGGCGATGACGGACAGCCAGTACATGGGACGTGCCAATAGCTTGGCAGCACGGGTGGAGGCACTCATGCCAATGCGTTTGGGCACCAGCTCGCCAAAGATAATAGTGAGGTAAGTGACCAGGATGACAATCAGGGTTTGAGCCAATAAATAGGCATATGTGGCGGGTACGCCGGCGTCAGTCAGTATGTTCCCAAAGTCGGTGGCCAGCACGTCACCGGAGTAAATACCGGTCAATATACCAATCAGGGTGATTCCGATTTGGATGGTGGATAAAAACTTGTCCGGGTCATTGGCAAGCTTTAAAGCGATACGCGCTGTAGAGCTTCCATGACGGATATCATTGGACAAACTACTTTTACGCGCTGAGATCAGGGCGATTTCGGACATGGCGAATACCCCGTTTAATAAGATAAGTGCGATAATAATGGCAATTTCCATGTAAGAATTTACGTTTTGTTTTGCTAACAAATGTACTAAGAATTGTGTTTTCTCTTTCTTCTTTTAGATTTAATTAATGAATTATCTGTCATTTGCGCTATCTTTGCGGTGTCTATACTTAGAAAGGAGTAATTATGCATCCGTTGGAACTATTCAAATATTGTCCGAAGTGTGGTTCGCCGCACTTTGAAGTGAACAATGAGAAATCAAAGCGTTGCGCTGATTGTGGCTTTGTGTATTATTTCAATTCCAGTGCCGCTACTGTAGCTTTTATCTTGAATGATAAGAATGAGTTGTTGGTGTGCCGCAGGGGAAAAGAACCGGCGAAGGGAACATTGGACCTGTCCGGCGGGTTTATTGATATGCATGAAACCGGCGAGGAAGGTGTGGCACGCGAGGTGTTGGAAGAAACCGGCTTGCAGGTGGAGGAGGCTGTTTATCAGTTCTCATTGCCCAACACTTATCTTTATTCAGGATTTCTGGTACATACATTGGATCTGTTCTTTCTTTGTAAAGTGAAAGATACCAGCCGGATAAAGGCGATGGATGATGTGGCGGAGTCTTTCTGGCTTCCGTTGGATGAAGTGAATCCCGAAGAATTCGGGCTGGATTCTGTGCGTGAAGGAGTCCGGCGTTTTTTGAAAGAACATAAACTTTAATGATAAGATATGAAAAGAAAAACCTTATTGATGGCCGCATTGATGGGAGGCTGTTCCTTGCAGGGAATGGCGCAGCAGATCACTCCCAAGGATGTGGCAGGTGACAAGGAATATAACCGGGTATGCCGGGAATATGAGTTGAAAGGCGGGGACAGCATGGAGCTGTTACAGGCTTATCTGGACAAATATCCTGATTCCCGCCATAAAAACAGGGTGCTGTCACTGATTGCCTCTGCTTATTTTATGGAGGGAAAATACAAGGAGGCCATTGCCCTGTTCCGGTCGTGTGATCTGGAGGCTTTGCCTGATAAGGAAAGAGATGATTGTGCCATGCGTCTGGCCACCTCTTATCTGAAAGAAGACAACCTGCGTGAAGCGGCTGTATGGTTTACCTTGCTGAAAGAGGTAAGCCCATTGTATCAGGATGACGCTGTTTATAATCTGGCTTATATTGATTATGTGGAGAAACGCTATGACAAGGCGCTGAAAAGTTTCCAGTCTTTGCAGAATGATGCCGTATATGCAGCATTGGTTCCTTATTATATAGGAGAGATTTATTTGGTGAAAGGAAATTATCAGCAGGCCCGTACTGTGGCAAAAGCGTATCTGGAGCAATATCCGGCTAAAAAGGATGTTCCTCAGATGGAACGGATTTGGGGAGAGGCTTGTTTCGGATTGAATGATTACCAAGCGGCGATACCTCCTTTGGAAAGATACCGTGAAAGTGTTTCCCACCCGCAGCGTAAACCTTTGTATGAACTCGGTATGAGTTATTATTATACTGGTGTTTATTCCAAGGCTGCCGCTACTTTGGGGGAAATGGCTTCGGTACATGATGCCTTGTCACAGAATGCTTATCTACACATGGGGCTGGCTTATTTGAACTTGAAGGAGAGGAACAGGGCACGCATGGCATTCGAGCAGGCTGCCAATTTCAGTTTTGATCCGAAAGTAAAGGAACAGGCTCTTTATAATTATGCTTTGTGTATTCATGAAACCTCTTATTCTCCATTTGCCGAATCGGTAACCGTGTTTGAGCGTTTTCTGAATGAGTTCCCGAATTCACCTTATACGGAGCGTGTCAATGATTATTTGATAGAGGTGTATATGAATACCCGCAGTTATGAAGCTGCTTTAAAATCTATAGCAAAGATTGAGCATCCGGGCACACGCATTATGGAGGCCAAGCAGAAGATTTTGTTCCGGCTGGGCACACAGGCATTTGCGAATGCCCGTTTCCAGGAGGCTCTGGAGCTCTTCAACCAATCGCTTGCTGTGGGGCAATACAATCAGGCGACAAAGGCGGACGCTTATTTCTGGAGGGGGGAATCCAATTATCGTCTGGACCGTTTTCCGCAGGCGGGTAACGATTACCGCTTGTATCTGGAATTTGCCACCAGTAAGAACGGACAGGAATATGGTTTGGCGCTCTATAACTTGGGATATACTTATTTCAAACAGAAAAATTATGGAAATGCGGGCACTTGGTTTACCCGTTTTGTGGACAGGGGAAGTATCAATGAACGCACCATGCAGGCAGATGCCTATAACCGCATAGGTGACTGCAACTTCTATGACCGCCGTTTTGAACAGGCTCGTCAGGATTATGCCCGTGCGGTGGAGATTGATCCGTCACTGGGGGATTACTCTTTGTATCAGGAGGCGTTTGTGCGTGGTTTGCAACGTGATTACAATGGAAAAGTGCAGACGTTGAACCGCTTGATTTCGGATTATCCGGAATCACAATACATGGATGATGCCCTTTACGAGCAGGGACGTGCTTTTGTGCAGATGGAGGATAATGCCAATGCCATTGCCCGTTTCAATATTCTGGTGAAGAAATTTCCGGAGAGCAATGTCGCACGGCGGGCGGCTAACGAGATCGGTTTGCTATACTATCAGGATGACAAGTATCCTGAAGCCATCCAGGCTTATAAGCAGGTCATAGCCGGTTATCCGGGCAGTGAGGAGGCGCGTTTGGCGCAGCGTGACTTGAAATCGATCTATATTGATTTGAATAAGGTGGATGAGTATGCCAATTTTGCTTCAACTATCCCCGGCGGTGCCAACTTTGATGTGAATGAGCGTGACTCATTGACCTATGTGGCTGCCGAAAGGGTATATATGCGGGGTGAGGTCGCCGAGGCCCGCAACAACTTTACCCGTTATTTACAGACTTTCCCCGAAGGTGCTTTCAGTCTGAATGCCAACTATTATATCGGTTTGATAGACTATAATCAGAAAGCTTATGAAAGTGCAGCCCGGCATTTGGATAAAGTATTGGAATATCCCAACAACAAATATTCTGAAGATGCCATGTTGATGGGGGCCGAAATGGCTTATACGGCGAAGGATTATGAAAAAGCCTTGCATATTTACAAGCAATTGAAAGATAAAGCCGCTTCTATGGAGCGTCGCCGGCTTGCAAAAACCGGAATGTTACGCAGTGCGCATATGCTGGGAAATGAGGAAGAGATTATCTTTGCCGCAACAGATTTGCTGGCCGATACTAAACTGGCGCCGGAATTGTCTAACGAGGCACATTATTACCGTGCAAAAGCTTATTTGGATGCCGGCAAGACGGATGGAGCTATGGAAGATTTGAAGGTCTTGGCGAAAGACACCCGTAATGTATATGGAGCGGAGGCCAAATATAAAGTCGCCCAGATTTACTTTGACGGCGGACAAACGGATAAGGCGGAGCAGGAGGTGCTGAATTACATTGAGGTAAGTACACCGCATACCTATTGGCTGGCACGCAGCTTTGTGTTATTGGCTGATGTGTATATGAAGTTGGGGCGTAACTTGGATGCTAAACAATATTTGCTTTCATTGAAGCAGAACTATCAGGCCGATGATGATATTGCCGGAATGATTGAAAGCAGACTGGAGAAATTGAAAACAGAGAATTAAAAATTAAAAAATAAGTGCTGAATATGATAAGTAAGAAATTGTCAATTGTCCATTGTCAATTGTCCATTATATTGGCTTTTTTGCCTCTGTCTGTTGCATATGCGCAGCAAGATAGTACGTTGAACCGCACTGTGGTGGTAGAGAATGAGTATAATCCCAATATCATGGATGCCTCAAAGATTAATGTCCTGCCTAGGGTGGAGGAGCCGGCTGTAATGAAGAAAGGCATAGAATATGCTACAGCCTTGCGCCCTGTTTCGGCCTGGACGTATGAAAGTATGTCTCCTATAACTCGTGAATGGGCTATGAACCGCGCGAAACGTGGATATGTCCGTGCCGGATATGGAAATTATGGGAATGTGGATTTTAAGGCTGGGTATCTGTGGAATATCACCGGAAAGGACCGTCTGAAAGTCGGGGTATCTCTGGATGGCATGAACGGAAAGCTGAAGCATTGGAATGCTGAGGATTGGAAATCACGTTTTTATTCTACTGAGTTCCGTTTGGACTATTCTCATGATTTCAGTAAGGTAACTTTGAATTTAGGTGGCGGCCTGCAATCACAAGTGTTTAACTATATGCCTGATTCCGAAATGCATACGGCTTCTGCCAGAGCTACTGATAAACAGCATCATACTTTAGGCGATTTTCACATAGGTGTTTCTTCCAGAGATGAATCGCTTCCTTTGCAATTCACTTTGCAGACCGGATTGAAGTATTTTGGTATCAAATATCCGCTGGATTATTCAGGCAATGCATCTACAGGTAAGGAGAAGATTGTCCACACTGAAGGAGATGTATGGGGCAAGCTGGATAATGAGCAACGGGTAGGTATCCGTTTCGAGATGGATAACCTGTTTTATTCTTCGGACAGTTTAATGGGCAACTATACTTCACTGGGTTTGAATCCTTATTATATGTTGGAAAGTGATGACTGGCGGGTCCGTGTCGGTGCTCATGTGGATTGGCAGTCGGGAGAGGACAGTGGTATTGATGTGTCTCCTGACGTGAAAGCCGAATACTTGTTCTCGGAGAGTTATGTGCTTTATTTACATGCGCTGGGAGGGCGTGAACTGAATGATTATCGCCGGTTGAATGCTTTTTCACCTTATTGGTCTTTAAACGCCCGGATGCCTTCTACCTATGTGCCACTGAATGCTACATTGGGTTTTAAAGCATCTCCGGTAAATGGTTTGTGGTTTAATGTCTTTGGTGGATATCGGATCAGTAAAGATGAGTTGTTTTGCAATCTGGTGGATGCGGACGGGTATTATTTTACTCATTTCTTGCAGGATAAAGCGAAAACCGCGTATGGAGGTGCTGAATTGAAATACGGTTATAAGGACTGGTTTGACGCTTCATTGAAAGGTACATTTTATAGCTGGAAGACAGACAATGAAAATGAAGAGCTGTATTTAGTGACCAAGCCCAAGTTTGAATTGAATTTCTATGCTGAGGCTAAGGTTTTTGAAGGATTGAAGGTTAATTTGGGCTATGAATATGTACAGCGGAAAGAATATGTGATAGAAGAAGGGAATAGCAGCAGGGATTTTGGTTTGGGCAATATCAGCAATTTGAGTGTGGGAGCCAGTTATACTTTCCTGAAAGATCTGTCTGTTTTTGGGCGTGTGAGTAATCTGTTGAATAAACAATATTATTATGAGTACGGCTATCCTGCTGAAAAACTGAATGTTCTAGCCGGGCTTTCTTTGGCTTTTTAGTTAAATAGGCACTCGGAAAGGATTTTTTTAAGAAAAAAAAGCAGAAACATACCTTATTATATAGGTGTGCTTCTGCTTTTTTTCTACTTTTGCCCCAAAATAAAATGGAATACATAGTATTATGCAAAAAAATCTAGTAATAGTTGAGTCACCCGCCAAGGCTAAAACCATTGAGAAATTCTTGGGCAATGATTATAAAGTCCTTTCCAGTTACGGGCATATCCGGGATTTGAAAAAGAAGGAGTTTAGTATCGATGTAGAGAATGGGTTTGAGCCGACTTACGAGATACCGGCAGATAAAAAGAAATTGGTAGCCGAATTGAAAGCGGAGGCAAAGAAAGCTGATATGGTATGGCTTGCATCCGATGAGGACCGTGAAGGAGAAGCTATTTCATGGCACTTGTTTGAAGTCTTGGGGCTGGACCCTGAGAAGACCAAGCGCATTGTATTCCACGAGATAACCAAAACAGCGATACTAAAGGCCATCGAAAATCCGCGTGACATTGATGTGAATCTGGTAAATGCCCAGCAGGCACGCCGTATTCTGGATAGAATTGTAGGTTTTGAACTCTCACCGGTATTGTGGAAGAAGGTAAAGCCTGCTCTTTCTGCCGGACGTGTGCAATCTGTTGCCGTTCGTTTGATTGTGGAACGTGAACGTGAGGTGCATGCTTTTGTCAGTGAGCCGTCTTATCGCGTTACAGCAGTGTTTGAAGTACCTGATGTCGATGGAAATGAAGTTGAAGTGAAAGCGGAATTGTCCAACCGTTTCAAAACCAAGGAAGAAGCACAGGCTTTCCTTGAAACTTGTAAGGATGCGCAGTTCTCTATTGAAGATATAACAACCCGCCCTGTGAAGAAATCGCCGGCGGCACCGTTTACTACTTCTACGTTGCAGCAGGAAGCTGCCCGTAAGTTGGGATTTACAGTAGCGCAGACCATGATGGTGGCACAGCGTCTGTATGAAAACGGACAAATTACCTATATGCGTACGGATTCGGTGAACCTTTCGGATCTGGCTTTGAATACCAGCAAGCAGACTATCTTGTCCCTGATGGGAGAAAGATACGTCAAAGTCCGTAAGTTTGCCACCAAGACTAAAGGAGCACAGGAAGCGCATGAGGCTATCCGTCCTACCTATATGGAGAATGAAACGGTGAACGGAACCGGTCAGGAGCAGAAATTGTATGAACTGATCTGGAAACGTACCATCGCTTCACAGATGGCAGATGCGGAGCTGGAGAAAACAACGGCTACTATTGTAATCAGCAACAGTAGCGAGAAATTTATCGCTACCGGCGAGGTGATTACTTTTGACGGTTTCCTGCGTGTATACAAGGAATCATACGATGATGACAATGAGCAGGAAGACGAGGGCCGTCTGTTGCCGCCTCTGAGCAAAGGGGAAAAACTGATAAGAAAAGAAATCCTGGCGACTCAGCGCTTTACCCAATGTCCGCCCCGTTATACGGAAGCCAGCCTGGTACGCAAACTGGAAGAGTTGG
>OGWY01003144.1_pt1 | contig 11285 bp, 10 predicted proteins | sample 1576121 | NCBI WGS metagenome assembly OGWY01 (sample SAMEA3541543, study PRJEB24748) | human gut metagenome | biome: human gut; feature: human-associated habitat; material: faeces | place: China | collected 2012 | reverse complement strand
CATGGTGAAACGATGTGCAGCCAGCATACGGATGATCCGAAGAACTCTCCGTTCTCCGAGTCCATGAATGTACCTTTCATCGTCCGCTTCCCCGGTAAGATCAAGCCACGTTTGGACGACCTGATGCTTTCCTCGCCGGACATCATGCCCACCTTGCTGGGATTGGCGGGACTGTCCGGTTCCATACCTGCGACTGTGCAGGGACATAACTATGCACCGCTGTTCTTGGACGAAAAGGCCGATGTGGTACGCCCTACGGGTGCTCTTTATATCCAGAACCTGGACGGAGAGAAGGATGCGGACGGCAAAATCCGTTCTTATTTTCCCGCATCGCGCGGATTCAAGTCGTCCCATTATACGTTGGCGCTCTATATAGACCGCGACAGCCGGAAGCTCGTGAAGAGCCTGCTGTTTGATGACAGGAACGATCCGTACCAGATGAATAACCTCCCGTTGGAGGAGAATAAGGATGTTGTGGACGGACTGTGTGCCGAAATGGGGAAGGTGCTGAAGGAGATTGACGACCCTTGGTATAGGGAACGCATCCTGTCCGATATGATACCGTACGGTGAATAAGGATGATGACTGTTGCACCGGAGTGCTCTGTGACACACCCTTATTATATGCTTTCCGCTTTCGGGGCGCTTATTTGTTCAGCTTCCATTCGCATCCGTCCTTGCCGTCCTTGATTTCAAATCCCAGGGCAGTCAGTTCGTTGCGTATCTTGTCGCTGGTGGCCCAGTCTTTGTTGGCTTTGGCCTTCATGCGTTCTTCCAGCAGCATGTCCACCACTTTTCCGAAGGCGGCTTCGCGTTCGGCATTGGAGGCGTTGTCTTCCTTCAGTCCCAGAATATCGAAGCAGAAGAGGTGGAATGTCTCTTTCAGCTCTTTCAGGTCTTCGGCGGCAATGGTGTCGTTTCCGGCGAGGATGTTGTTCACCATTTTGGCGCCTTCAAAGAGGTGGGCGATGACGATCGGAGAGTTCAGGTCGTCGTTCATGGCTTCGTAGCACTTGGCACGCAGGGCTTTCGCATCTACCGTAGAGGTTGCTGCCGGTGTAATCTTGTCCAGTCCATGTACGGCATCCATCAGTCTGGCCAGACCCTTTTCGGCGGCTTGCAGGGCTTCGTTGCTGAAGTCCACCGTGCTGCGGTAGTGCGCCTGCAAGGTGAAGAAGCGGATGGTCATCGGGCTGTATGCTTGTTCCAGCATGGGGTGCGTGCCGGTGAACAGCTCTTCCAGGGTGATGAAGTTGCCGTAGCTCTTGCCCATTTTCTGTCCGTTCACAGTCAGCATGTTGTTGTGCATCCAGTAGTGCACCATGTCGTGACCTTGTGAGGCTACGGATTGTGCAATCTCACATTCGTGGTGCGGAAAGATAAGGTCCATGCCGCCGCCATGTATGTCGAAGTTCTCGCCGAGGTATTTTTTTCCCATGGCCGTACATTCTGCGTGCCAGCCGGGGAAACCGTTGCTCCATGGGCTGGGCCAGCGCATGATATGTTCGGGCTGCGCACATTTCCAGAGGGCGAAGTCGGCAGGGTTATGCTTTTCGCTCTGTCCGTCCAGCTCGCGGGAGGTGTTGAGCACATCGTCCAGATTGCGGCCGGAGAGTTTGCCGTAATGGTGGTCTTTATTGTATTTGGCCACGTCGAAGTAGACGGAACCTTCACTCTCATAGGCATATCCGTTCTTCATGATTTCCTTCACGAGTGCTATCTGCTCAATGATATGGCCGCTGGCATGCGGCTCGATGCTGGGCGAAAGGACGTTCAGTGCGTCCATTGCCTGGTGGTAACGGTTGATGTAGTACTGCGCCACCTCCATAGGTTCGAGTTGTTCCAGACGGGCTTTCTTGGCTATTTTGTCTTCGCCGTCGTCGGCATCATGTTCCAAATGGCCCACATCGGTGATATTGCGCACGTAGCGTACTTTGTAGCCGATATGCGTGAGATAGCGGAAAAGCAGGTCGAAAGTTATGGCCGGACGTGCGTGTCCCAAATGCGGGTCGCCATAGACGGTCGGTCCGCAGACGTACATGCCCACATGAGGGGCGTGCAGGGGTACGAATAACTCCTTTTTTCTATCTAAGGTGTTGTAAATGGTCAGTTGTTGTTCCATAACGTTTGTCTTTTAGTTCATTACGAAGCACAAAGTTACGGAATTTCTATGAATATAACGGCCCTGTGTGCGAAATATTATAATAGGCCGATGTGCAGAGATATGTTCCCACCGCGGGAGAGGCATGTTCCCAATACGACTGAACGGGGCTCTCATTACGACTGAAACGTGTTCCCAATACGACTGAAAGGATGTCCCACTATGACCGTCGGCGGTGGGACATCAACCATTCATCCACTCAGCAAGTTACGGAGCGGCGTTGCCTTTGGGTGTGTGCTGCTCGTCCCAGTTGTACTCATCGGTGTACCTGTCGAAAACGGGGACTTCGTCGATGCCTGTCTGAAGAAACAGTGCGGCGATCTCTTCTTGCTCCCCGGGCGAGAGTGCGCGTTCCTGATGCAGAATACGGTAGTAGGTGGTGCGGGGATAAAGCTCGTGTATCTTCCGCTTCAGATACACCGCTTTTTTGTAGGGGATGTTGTCGAAAAGGCTGCTGATGCCCCAGGCATAACGCTGTTTCTCGGTGCTGCGGAAGTAGGCGCACCGGTCGGCTTCTGCGGGATAGTTGGCGGGATTCACCGCCATGATGTGTGTCACTTCGGCAGGGACATGCTGTGCGGCGAGATGGCGCAGGCAGCTTGCGCTCCGGGCGCAGGAGGGATTGAGACAGTGCAGGTAGTGGAAGGGGACGGATTGGTAGTTGAAGTTTTCCATGATGTTTTCTTTTGGTGGTGGCAAAGATAGGGTTTTCTCAGGATGAAATACTATTTTTGCGGCATGAAGTCAAAAGAACGTGTGTTATTGGGAATGAGCGGCGGTACGGACAGCTCTGTGGCTGCCATGAGACTGCAGGATGCCGGTTATGAGGTGACGGGAGTTACTTTCCGTTTTTACGAGGTGGACGGCAGGACGGAGTATTTGGACGATGCGCGTGCATTGGCTGCGAGGTTGGGCATTGAGCATGTCACATACGATGCGCGGGAGCTTTTCCGCGAACGCATCATCCGCTACTTTATCGATGAATACTTGGCGGGGCATACTCCTGTCCCCTGCACGCTCTGCAACAATGAGCTGAAATGGGCGCTTCTGGCAAGAATAGCCGATGAAAAGGGGATTTATTGGATTTCCACCGGGCATTATGCGCGTAAAGCCCTCTTGGGAGAACAATGCTATATCGCTCCGGCATCGGACAGGGACAAGGACCAGACTTTCTTTTTGTGGGGGTTGAAACAGGACATCTTGCAGCGCATGTTGCTCCCGATGGGGGATGTGACGAAAGAGGAAGCGCGCGCCTATGCCGCCGGGCGTGGGTTTGCGCGTGTCGCCTCCAAGAAGGACAGTATAGGGGTATGCTTCTGCCCGTTGGATTACCGTTCTTTCCTGAAGCGTGAAGTCCCTGCGGAGCGGTTGCCGGGAAAGGGTCTTTTTATCGGTGAAAAGGGGGAAATATTGGGCAGGCACGAGGGGTATCCCTTTTATACGGTAGGTCAACGGCGCGGGCTGGGGATTCATCTCAATCGTGCCGTATTTGTGAAGGAAGTCAGGACAGCGACGAACGAGGTGGTACTTGCACCGCTCGCTTCCCTGTATAAGGACGAAATGCTGCTGAAAGACTGGAACCTCGTCAGTGAGCAACGGGTGTTGGGCATGGAAACGGTCATCGTGAAGATACGCTATCGCAAGCAGGCGAACCGTTGCAGGGTGGCTCTGATGCCGGACGGATGCCTGAGGGTGTCGTTGCTGGAGCCTTTGGAGGCTATCGCTCCGGGGCAGGCCGCCGCTTTCTATGATGCGGACGGCTTGCTGTTGGGAGGTGGTATCATTCTTTGAAATTCAGTTTCAGCATTTCCTCGATGTACTCTCTTGTATTGCTGAGGCGGGGAACCTTATGCTGTCCGCCGAGTTTGCCTTTGCTGTCCAGCCAGTCGTGGAACAGGTCCTTGCGGGCCACGATTATCTCCAACGGCTGTAAGGCCAGGTCGTTTTGCCGTTTTGCCTCATAGTCGGAATTTACTTCTTTTAGGGTGTCGTCCAGTATCTTGGCAAACTTCTCCAGGCTATCCGGCATCTGGGCAAACTCAACCAGCCACTGGTGGCGGCATTTGGCGTGCTCGTCCATAAAGACAGGAGCCGCGGAATAGTCTATGATCTGCGCTCCGGTGGCTGCACAGGCTTTGTTCAGGCCTTTCTCGGCATTCTCCACAATCAGCTCTTCGCCAAAAGCATTGATGAAGTGCTTCGTGCGGCCGGTAATGACAAATTTGTAGGGGCGGTTGCCGGTGAACTTCACTGTGTCCCCGATCATATAACGCCATAGTCCGGCGGAAGTGGAGATGACCATTGCGTAGTTCTTGTTCAGCTCTACCTCTTCCAGACAACAGATGCGCGGATTCTCCTTGCCGACATCTTCCAGAGGAATGAATTCATAGAAGATGCCGTAGTCAATCATCAGCAGCATGGCAGGGTCGTTCGGGTCGTTTTGCGTGCCGAAATAGCCTTCGGATGCATTGTACGTTTCCACATAATGCATCTTGGAACTTTTGATGATTTGCTTATATTGCTCCCGGTAAGGAGTGAAAGCTACTCCGCCATGGAAGAATACTTCCAGATTGGGCCATACTTCTTCCAGCGACTGCTTGCCGGTTTTCTCCAGTATGTGTTTGATGAGCACCAGCATCCAGGAGGGCACTCCCGAGAGGTTGGTGACATTGGTGTGGAGCGTGCTGTTGGCTATTGCTTCCATCTTGGACTCAAAATCACTCATCAGGGCGATCTTCTTGCTCGGCACGCGGATGTAATTCACCAGCGGGTGTACATTCTGTATCAGTATGGCGGATAAATCGCCCACCAGACTGTGGTTGGAATTCAGGTTCGGGCTGTGGCTGCCGCCGAGAATGAGACCTTTTCCTGAGAAGAAGCGGCTTTCCGGGTTCTGCCCCAGATAGATGGCGACGGCGTCTTTGCCGCCCTGATAGTGGGTGTCCTGCAGGGACTCTTTGCTGACCGGCAGGAATTTGCTTTTATCATTGGTTGTTCCCGAAGACTTGGCAAACCAGCGTATTTCCGAGGGCCATAGCAGGTTCTGCTCGCCGGCCCGCAGACGGGCTACGTAAGGCTTGATCTCTTCGTAGGTTTGTATGGGAAGACGTTTCTTGAAATCTTCATAAGTACGGATGGAAGCGTAATCGTATTTCTTGCCCCATTCCGTATTGGCGGCCATACGTATCAGGCGGTGCATGACGCCTGCCTGCAGTTCGCTTGCATGGTCGGTGTATCGTTCGATTTCTTTCAGGCGGGGGGCGAAGTATACTTTGTTCAGAAATTTTGTAATATTCATCGTTCTTATTGAAATCTGTATTTAATGCGCAAAAGTAATCTTATTTATCGGCATCTCTATCTTTTTTCTCTTTTTTTTCTATCTTTACGTCCGTATAGGAGAAAAGAACCGTAATTTAAACTAAAACATTATGAGAATCGGTATTTTGACTTCAGGCGGGGACTGTCCCGGTATCAATGCGACTATTCGTGGCGTATGCAAAACCGCTATCAACCACTATGGAATGGAGGTGATAGGTATTCACAGCGGCTTTCAAGGATTATTGACAAAAGATGTGGAGTCGTTTACGGATAAGTCCTTGTCGGGATTGCTGAACCTGGGCGGTACAATGCTGGGAACCTCCCGCGAAAAGCCGTTCAAGAAGCATGGAGTGGTGTCCGATGTGGATAAACCTGCTTTGATAGAGAAGAACGTCAAAGAACTGGGGCTGGACTGTATTGTGTGCATTGGCGGCAACGGTACGCAGAAAACCGCCGCAAAACTGGCTGCCAGAGGACTGAACGTCGTTTCCGTTCCCAAGACCATCGATAATGATATTTGGGGGACTGATTTCTCCTTCGGCTTTGACTCTGCCGTCAGCATCGCTACGGATGCCATAGACCGGCTTCACTCCACTGCCAGTTCGCACAAACGGGTGATGGTGATAGAGGTAATGGGACACAAAGCCGGGTGGATTGCATTGTATTCCGGCATGGCGGGAGGAGGCGATGTGATCCTGATTCCCGAACTTTCCTATAATATCCACAATATCGGAGATACAATCCTGAACCGCTTGAAAAGAGGGAAGCCTTATTCTATCGTAGTGGTGGCGGAGGGCATCCAGACTGACGGCAGGAAGCGTGCTGCTGAGTATATCGCGCAGGAGATTGAATACGAAACGGGTATTGAGACGCGTGAAACCGTTCTGGGGTATATTCAGCGTGGAGGTTCGCCTACGCCTTTCGACCGTAATCTGTCGACCCGCATGGGAGGTCATGCTACGGAGCTGATTGCAGGAGCGCGGTTCGGGCGTATGGTGACTCTGAAAGGAAATGAAATATCCTCGGCGCCTTTGGAAGAGATAGCCGGAAAACTTAAGTTAGTGACCGAGGAACATGATTTAGTTGTTCAGGGCAAGCGTATGGGAATCTGCTTCGGATAGCTTCTCTGTTGCGTCTGTTGCGTTTTCTTCCGCTGCCGTATTTTCTTCTATCATGTGGTTTTGCACTTTGGCTGTTTCAATGGCCGTTTTGAAGTTGCCGTCATTCTTTATCTTTTTCAAGGCCATTTGTGCGGCATTCTGTTGTGACTCTTTCTTGGAATAGCCTGTGCCTGTACCGGCTGGAAGATTCTCAATGAGGACTTCTGTGTGGAACATTGGGTTATAGTCCCGGTCGAGGGACTGTTCTATCAGCTCAAAGGAGACTTCCATTTTGTTCTTCTGGCTCCATTCGATGAGCTTGGACTTGAAGTTGACTTCCTTGCGCGACATCTTGTCAAGGTCAATGTAGTTCTTGAGGATTTTCTCTTCCATGAACTGTTTGCAACGTTCGTAGCCCTGATCCAGATAGATGGCTCCGATAAGTGCTTCGAAAGCATTGCCGTACATGTAGCTGTTGTGTGAAGAAGAACGGGTGGAGTATTTGACAAGTTTGTCCAGCCCTATTTCTACGGCCAGTTTGTTCAAGGTTTCCCGTTGCACGATTTTTGAACGGGTATTGGTAAGAAAGCCCTCCCGGCGGCCTTCAAAGTGCTTATACACAATATCTCCCACGATGGCGTCCAGAATGGCGTCGCCCAAGAATTCCAGTCGCTCGTTGTTCAATGGCCGTCCTTTCTCGGAACGGACAGAGGTGGACTTGTGTAGCAGGGCCTGCTGGTAGAAACGGATATTGCGGGGGAAAAAACCAAGTATCTTGTAAAAACAAAAATAAGACTCTCTGTCCTTACGGAATAAGAGCCTTATTTTGTCTATTTGGTTACGTAACACGACCGTATTATTCTGCGTATTTCTTGAAAATAACACATGCGTTATGACCACCGAATCCAAAAGTATTGGACAAGGCTACGTTCACTTCACGCTTTTGGGCTTTGTTGAACGTAAAGTTCAGGTCATAGTCGATGTTTTCGTCGTTGTCACCCTCTTCGTGGTTGATAGTCGGAGGAACAATGCCATTCTGGATAGCAAGGATACTTGCAATAGCTTCTACCGCACCGGCAGCACCCAATAAGTGGCCTGTCATGGATTTGGTTGAACTGATGTTCAGTTCATAAGCATGCTTTCCGAATACTTCCTGGATAGCTTTTACTTCCGAAATATCACCAACCGGAGTAGATGTACCATGAACATTGATGTAATCTACTTCCTCAGGCTTCATCTCTGCGTCTTCCAACGCATTTCTCATTACCAACTTGGCTCCCAAGCCTTCCGGGTGGGAAGCTGTCAGGTGATGAGCATCGGCAGACATACCTACACCGGCAACCTCTGCATAAATCTTGGCGCCACGTGCTTTGGCGTGTTCCAGTTCTTCAAGAACCAGACATCCACCGCCTTCACCCATGATGAAGCCGTCGCGGCTTGCGCTGAACGGACGGGATGCAGTCTCCGGAGAGTCGTTGCGGGTAGATAAAGCATGCATAGCGTTGAAACCACCTACACCACAAGCGGCGATAGCTGCTTCCGAACCACCGCTGACAATGGCATTGGCCTTACCCAAACGGATGAGGTTGAATGCATCAGCAATAGCATTGGTAGAAGTGGCGCATGCAGAACAAGTCGCATAGTTAGGACCATGAAAACCGTACAGGATAGAAATTTGTCCGGCAGCAATGTCCGAAATCATCTTAGGGATGAAGAACGGATTGAACTTAGGACCGTTTTCTTTATGGAGAGCATAGTTACCTGCTTCTTCTTCAAATGTACGGATTCCACCAATACCGGCACCAAAGATGACACCGATTTTGTTCAAATCCTCATTTTCGACATCAAGACCGGAATCTTCTACCGCCTGCTTGGCTACGCCGATAGCGTATTGAGTATACAAGTCCATCTTGCGAGCCTCTTTGCGGTCGATATATTGATTGGCATCAAAGTTCTTCACTTCGCATGCGAATTGGGTCTTGAAAAGTGATGCGTCGAAATGAGTAATAGGTCCTGCTCCACTAACCCCATTCACGAGATTTTCCCAGAATTCGGGTACTGTGTTGCCAATGGGAGTAATGGCGCCAAGACCTGTTACTACAACTCTTTTTAATTCCATACTAAGAAATGAATGGATTAAGATTACTTAGCGTGTTCTTCGATGTAAGATACAGCATCACCTACAGTACCAATCTTCTCAGCTTGGTCATCAGGAATAGAGATACCGAATTCTTTTTCGAATTCCATGATAAGTTCTACAGTGTCAAGAGAATCCGCTCCTAAATCGTTAGTGAAGCTAGCTTCGTTAGTAACTTCTGATTCTTCAACGCCTAATTTGTCGACGATAATCGCTTTCACTCTTGATGCAATTTCAGACATAACTTTAAGTTTTTAATTAATAATTAGTTTTATTTCTTTAAATTTGCGGTGCAAAGGAATGAATATTTATCATTCCTCGCAAATATTTGATGAATTAAATGCACCTTTTTGCACATTTTTCACGGTTTTGTGCAGGGATTGGAGGGCTTATGAGTAAAAACATTGCTATTTTGGCTTCCGGTAACGGGACGAATGCAGAAAACATCATCCGTTATTTTCAAAATAGCGAATCGGTGAATATAGGGCTGGTTTTAGCTAATAGGGAGACAGCTTTGGTTTTGGAACGTGCACGCAGTCTGAATGTTCCGTTTGCTTGTATGGGTAAAACCGAGTGGGTGAATGGAACGGCTGTGTTGGCTCTGCTGGAGGAGAGGGGCATTGACTTCATCGTCCTTGCCGGTTTTCTTGCACGTATACCGGATTGTATCTTGCATGCTTATCCCAATAAGATTATAAATATTCATCCTTCTTTATTACCCAAATTCGGAGGTAAAGGCATGTACGGAGATCGTGTACATGAAGCGGTGGTGGCTGCCGGCGAAACGGAAACCGGCATCACTATACATTATTTAAATGAGCATTTTGATGAGGGGGAAGTCATTGTGCAGTACAGATGCCCTGTTTTGCCGCAGGATACGGTGGAAGATGTGGCAAAGAAAGTGCATGCGCTGGAGTATGAGTATTACCCGCAGGTCATAGAGCGTTTGTTATCGGAGATCCGCTGACAATCTTTCGGAATATTGTTTTTTGCAGACAGAAGCGGCATATTATTCCGGATGATTCAAAATTGTGTATGCTTCTTTCTCTCTTCTTAAAGGATAATCTCCCCGTAGCTTTTCGAATAACTCCGGATGTGTTTTTAATGCGTTGCTGTCCCGGCGGGGGTCATACATTTGCAAATAGGCATCCGATAGGTCATCTGCTGTGATTTGCAGCTGCTTTGGAGCGGGCGGAATAATCTGGTAGTCCGTTTGTATATTGAAATAACGGCATAGGGCATCCAGCGACATGCGGGTGGCGTTGGCTTTACCGTCTGCCGAGTAGCCGGCAATATGGGGGGTTCCGAGGAACACTTTGTCTAATAAATCTATATTTATGGCAGGCTCGTTTTCCCAAACATCAATGACAGCATCTGAAATGGCTCCTGTCTCTAAGGCGTTCAGTAGTGCATTTGTTTCGATAACTTCTCCGCGTGAGGTGTTGATGATGACAGGCCGCCGCTTTAATGATCTGAAAAATGCAGCATCAGCCATGTGGTAGGTCTTATACTTCCCTTCTCTATATAAAGGTACGTGAAAGGTGAGTATATCGCACTCCTCCGCAAGCGACTGGAGGGAAGAGAACTGCTGTTTTCCTTCTTTTTCTTCGCGCGGAAGGTCGTTGAGCAAGATATGCATGCCCAGTTCTTGTGCAACTTCAGCCACCTTGCTGCCCACATTGCCCACACCTATAATGCCGATAGTGGCTTCCGACAGGTTAATGCCTTTCTGCTTTTGCAGCAGGATCAATGATGAGTGCAGGTATTGGGCTACGGATGCGGAGTTGCATCCGGGAGCATTGGTCCAGGTGATGTCTGCTTCGTGGCAGTATTCCGTATCAATATGGTCGAATCCGATTGTTGCCGTAGCGATAAACTTCACTTGGCTGCCTGCCAGTAATTCCCGGTTGCATCGGGTGCGTGTACGGATAATGAGCGCATCCGCATCTTTTACCAAGGAGGGGGTAAAGTCTTTTCCCGGTGCGTAAACCACTTCATCCGCTATCTTTTCAATAGCTTCTTTTATAAAAGGTATTTTGTTGTCGACAATTACTTTCATGGCACTTTTGTTTATGTAGGCAAAGTTAAAAATAATTCGTGAGAATGAGGAATGTTGGTACAATAATACATACCTTTGACAGATTGTTTAAAACATAAATTTATATACTGATGAAAACACTGATTGGTTTTGAAGAAATAGAAGATAAGATAATTACCCTTCGCGGACAAAAAGTACTTTTGGACAGGGATGTTGCTGCTTTGTACGGGGTGGAAACACGGGATATTAATAAGTCCGTCAGAAATAATCCGGATAAATTCCCCAAAGGGTATGTTATTGAACTGAATGATAGTGAATTGAAAGGTTTGCGGTGGAAAAATTCCACCACAAATCTTTCTAAGTCAAGAGTTTTGCCCAAAGCCTTTACGGAGAAGGGATTGTATATGATTGCCACCATTCTGAAAAGTGCTCGTGCAACCGAGGCTACGATTTCCATTATTGAGACTTTTGCCAAGTTGCGCGAACTCTCCCGTACCTTGAACAACTTGCCGGATGCTTCCGAAGAGCAGCA
>OGWY01003140.1_pt1 | contig 11290 bp, 9 predicted proteins | sample 1576121 | NCBI WGS metagenome assembly OGWY01 (sample SAMEA3541543, study PRJEB24748) | human gut metagenome | biome: human gut; feature: human-associated habitat; material: faeces | place: China | collected 2012 | reverse complement strand
ACCAATGGTATTTATGATGGCAGTTACCTTTACTGCACTGAGCATGACCATCATAAAGCTCACAAACGCATTTATGACGACCGGTCTGGATCTGGGAAATACACTGCAGCTTGTATTTGCAGTGCTGCTGTTAATCCTGGGTGTATTAGTAGCAATTCAGGGTATCAAGAAACTGCTTGAAAAAGCGGATAAGTAAAAATAATAAGTGAAAATAAAATGTAGATGAGGTCCATCAGGGACAGCCGTTACGTTTTGTATGTGTGATAGTAAAGAGAGGATGTCTGTATTCAAAAGAACAGATGTCTTCTCTTTTTCATTCTAAGCCCCTTTGTTCAATAGATGGAAATAAGTAGTCATAATTCCCCTTCTTTCCACATAAAATAAAAAAAGAAAATAGAAAAAGATCAAAAATCCATGGAAAACCTCTGTCCCAAATTACAAAAATATGATATTATTATAAGATAATGGGCGAACTTTCGAATTTATTCCGTAAATTATTCTGAATAAAGGTGGGATCTGGATGAATATCAGAGAAACGATCGAAAAATGGGAACAGGAAACCCTGAGTCCGTATGCGTCGCTGAGTGCGAATACACGGGGACGGGAGCGGAAAGAACCGCTCTGCGACATCCGGCCAGAGTATCAGCGCGATCGCGACCGTATTCTGCACAGCAAATCGTTCCGGCGTCTGAAACAGAAAACGCAGGTTTTTCTGGCGCCGGAGGGCGACCATTACCGCACGCGCCTGACGCACACGCTCGAGGTCGCGCGCCTCGCGCGCACGATCGCCCGCGCGCTCGAACTCAACGAAGATCTCACCGAGGCCATCAGTCTCGGGCACGACCTCGGCCACACGCCGTTCGGCCACGCGGGAGAGCGCGCGCTCAACGCGATCTATACCGGCGTCGGCTTCCGGCACTATGAGCAGAGCCTGCGCGTCGTCGACCGCATCGAGCGCGACGGCCGCGGCCTGAACCTCTGCAACGAGACGCGCATCGGCATCCTCAACCACACGACCGGGCAGCCGCGCGGCACGCTCGAGGCCGACGTCGTGCGCCTGGCCGACCGCGTGGCCTACATCAACCACGACCTCGACGACGCCATGCGCGGCGGCATCGTGCGGCCGGAGGACGTGCCCGCCATCGTGCGCGAGCGCGTGGGCGAGCGCAACAGCGTGCGCATCAACTCCATCCTCACGGACATCATCGCCCACAGCGGCGACGGCGAGCTGCGCATGTCGCCCGATATGCGCGAGGCCGTGGACGTGTTCACGACCTTCATGTACGAGGGCGTGTACTACAACCCCATCGCCAAGGGCGAGGAGCGCAAGGTGCAGAATATCCTCGGCAGCATCTGGGAATATTATGTCAACCACATTGACGAGCTCCCGGTGGTCTATCAGTCCATCGCGGACGACGAAGGGCCGCAGCGCGCGGTGTGCGACTATGTGTCCGGCATGACCGACAGCTATGCGCTGGAGGTGTATTCGGAACTGTTCATCCCCGCCGCCTGGACCATTAAATAAGGAAGTACATACAACGGAAACCACAGAAAGAAGGTGACGCACGTGGCCTTTCCGGAATCCTTTCTGCAGGAGCTCGCCGAGCGCAACGACATTGTCGATGTTGTGAGCGGCTACGTGCGCCTGACGAAAAAGAGCGGGTCGAACCTCTTCGGGCTCTGCCCGTTTCACAGCGAAAAAACGCCGTCGTTTTCCGTCTCGCCGGATAAGCAGATCTACCACTGCTTCGGCTGCGGAAAGGGCGGCAGCGTCATCAGCTTCATCATGGAGATCGAGAACCTCTCGTTCCCGGAGGCGGTGGCGTTTCTGGCCAACCGCGCGGGCATGCAGCTGCCCGAGCAGTCGGACGACCCCGGCGCGAAAAAGCGCCAGCGCCTGCTCGCGCTCAACCGGGACGCGGCGCGCTTTTTCCACGCGCAGCTCAAGACCCCGGCCGGCCAGCCGGCGCGGGACTATCTCGCCCGCCGGCAGCTCACGGCGCAGACCGTGACGCGCTTCGGTCTCGGCTTTGCGCCCGACACATGGGACAGTCTCGTGCGCGCGATGAAGGCGCTCGGCTACTCCGAGCAGGAGCTGTTTGACGGCGGGCTCGTGCGCCACGGGAAAACGAGCGGTGTATATGACACGTTCCGCAACCGGCTCATGTTCCCGGTCATCGACGTGCGCGGCAACGTCATCGGCTTCTCCGGGCGCATCCTCGGCGACGGAGAACCCAAGTACATGAACAGCCCGGAAACCATCGTTTTCAGCAAGAGCCACAATTTGTTTGCGCTCAATTTGGCTAAAAAGTCGAAATGCGGGTATATCATACTGGCAGAGGGCAACATCGACGTGGCAAGTCTGCACCAGGCGGGATTTGACAGCGCGGTCGCCTCGCTCGGCACGTCGCTCACGCCGGAGCAGGCGCGGCTCCTGTCGCGCTACACGGGCGAGATCGTCATCGCTTACGACAACGACGGCGCGGGGCAGAAGGCGTCGCAGCGCGCGATCGGCATCCTCGAAAAGCTGGAGGTGCGCGTGCGCGTCCTGCAGATGCAGGGCGCGAAGGATCCCGACGAATATATCAAGACCTTCGGCGCGGACGCGTTCCGAAACCTCCTCGAGCAGTCGGAAAACCACATCGACTACCGGCTCGGCGCGGTGCAGCGCAAGTACGACCTCCAGGTCGACGAGCAGCGCGTGGCCTTCGTCAAGGAGGCGGCGGGCGTGGTGGCCGAGCTGCCCGGCAGCGTCGAGCGCGAGGTGTACGCCATGCGCGTCGCGGAGACGGCGGGCATGCCCGCCGCAGTCGTGACCGACGAGGTGCAGCGCCAGCGCAAGCGGCGGCTCAGCCGCGCGCGCAAAGAGCGCGAGCGCGACCTGCTGCGCCCCGCGACGGCGATGCAGCCGCCCGGGCGGAGCATCCGCTTCGACGATCCCCGCTCGGCGGCCGCCGAACAGGGCATCATTAAATTATTGTATCTCGACCCCGGCCTGTTCCGGGATCGGACGAATGTGCCGGACGCGGCGCAGTTTTCCTCGCCGGAACTGCGGCACATTTACACCGTCCTGCTCGCCCACGGCGGCACGGGCACGGTGCAGATCGCGGCGCTCTCGGGCGAGCTGAACCCGGACGAGCTGGCCCTGCTGACCGGCATCATCCAGCAGCCGGCGGAACTGGCAAACGGTGCGCGCGCGCTCGACGACTACATAAGCATCCTACAGACCCAGGCCACCGCCGGCGCAGCGTCGTCGGAGGCGGACCTGCTGGCCTTTGCAAAGCAACTCAAAGAACATAAAGGGTATGGTGGTAAAGATGGAACAGAAAGAACTTAACAACCTCTCGGCTGAAGAACTCGACGCCATGGCCGACGCGCTGCTCGCAGCCGACGACGCCAAGCAGGCGGAAACCAAAGCCGCTCCCGCCGCGGACGAGCCCGCGGAGGACAAGCCTGTAGCCGAAAAGCCGGAATCGGAAAAGACCACGGAGGAAAAACTCAATGATCTGGTGGAAAAGGGCAAAAAGGCGGGCAAACTCTCGAGCAAGGATCTCATGGTGCTCGAGGACATGAACCTCTCGAGCGAGGAGACGGAAAAGTTCTATGACCAGCTCGAGAGCCTGAACATCGACGTGCTCAGCGACGATGCGCTGCCCCCGGTGGATGAGGACGCGCTGCCCGAGCTCGAGGAGCTCCAGGAGATCGAGGAAGTCACCGAGGAAGAGATGAATGAGACCGAGGCCATAGCCGACACGTTCTCGACCGACGACCCGGTGCGCATGTACCTCAAGGAGATCGGCAAAGTGCCGCTGCTCACCCCGGAGGAGGAGCAGGAGCTGGCCAAGCGCATGGCCGAGGGCGACGCGGAGGCCAAGCACCGCATGGAGGAGGCAAACCTCCGTCTGGTCGTGTCGATCGCCAAGCGCTACGTCGGCCGCGGCATGCTGTTTCTCGACCTCATCCAGGAGGGCAACCTCGGCCTGATCAAGGCCGTCGAAAAGTTCGACTACACGAAGGGCTACAAGTTCTCCACCTACGCCACGTGGTGGATCCGGCAGGCCATCACCCGCGCCATCGCCGACCAGGCGCGCACCATCCGCATCCCCGTGCACATGGTCGAGACGATCAACAAGGTCATCCGCGTCTCCCGTCAGCTCCTGCAGGAGCTCGGCCACGACCCGAGCGCCGAGGAGATCGCGGCGGAGATGAACATGCCGGTCGACAAGGTGCGCGACATTCTCAAGATCGCGCAGGAGCCAGTCTCGCTCGAAACGCCGATCGGCGAGGAGGAGGATTCTCACCTCGGCGACTTCATCCCTGACGAGGACGCGTCCGAGCCGAGCGAGGCGGCGAGCTTCTCGCTGCTCAAGGAGCAGCTCATGGAGGTGCTCGACACGCTCACCCCGCGCGAGAAAAAGGTGCTCGAGCTGCGCTTCGGCATCGTCGACGGCCGCACCCGCACGCTCGAGGAGGTCGGCAAGGAGTTCAACGTCACGCGCGAGCGCATCCGCCAGATCGAGGCGAAGGCCCTGCGCAAGCTCCGCCACCCCAGCCGCAGCAAGAAGCTGCGCGATTTCCTCAACTGAGTTTTGATACGACAGCGCATCCGGGCACGGCAGTCTCTGCCGCGCCCGGATGTTCGCTGTGCGGCCCCACGCTCGGGCGTGCAGTAATCCACACGGCACACCGCCAACAAAACGACACCCCGCACCGGATGGCACGGGGTGAGTTGGCTTAGTATGGATTTATGCAAGCTGCTTCCGATGCACTAGGCGGCATATGAGTGCACACAGCCAAAGCCCTACCGCGAAGCAAAAGCTCAGCGCACCGAGCGTGTACGCGGCAGAAAACAGGGAGATTGAACCTTCATGTGCTGCGCCAATGTCTACAATAATCTCGCACACGACCCACAGGCCGGTACTAATACCCGCAGCCAGCCAGAATTCGCGCCTACGCGCAAACAGGCAGCGCGCACCTACACCCGCCGCGATCAGCAGCAGATACAGGACGATTCGCCCCATCATGCCAGCCGAAACGAACGTCCACAGCATTTCCAGAAGTGTAAATGGTTTTATAAAGCCCACCTCCTATCCTACGCAATAGCAGTATATGGACTATTCAGGTGAAATAGGTATGCTGATAGTAAATTTCCTGCGATACTGAACCGTTAAAATTTGCTTCTGGATAACAGTCCGCAATATAGCGATAGTACCGATCTGTCCCGATGGAATCGGATCTTTCATATTTGTACTGCTTATAGGACAATGATTTAGATGTTGGGTTTCCTGCGTTCGCTGCACTAAGGACGCGCTGGGAGAGGTTAGACATCAAATCTGCAAACGAACTGGGGAGTCCGTAACAACTCGCTAAGATGGTGCAAAATGCTGTTATTGTAAAACTAACAATGCTCTTGGACAACGCTACATCAGCATTACTTGTTGGTCCCAAGTATTTGACATAGCTCGCTACTGATCCCATTGCTGTACGGGAATAATATGTATTTAACATACGTTGTGTTGCTGCTCCGTAATTAACACCATTGACCCAAACAGTACCGTCTGCTTGTTTTACAATTTGATCGTGCAACTTTCCTTCCGTAACATCAACCACAACTGATCCATCAATAGATTGGGTAACTTGATATATATCAGTGGTATCATCTGTTATTTGATAGCTATATGAGATGACATCATTTACATCAATTTTGCTAATACTGAGTTTTTCGTCCTGAATGCCTAGAAAGGATAGGCTCTTCAAATCATTATCCACAGTTGACACAAGCTGTGAAGTACATGTATCAAGAAGCTCATATTCTTCTAGAATTCGTTCACTGGTACTTTTGGTCTGTTCAATATTGAATGCAAGTATGTTTGAAGGGGTAATTCCAATGATTAATGCAATAGTACAAAAAACACTAATGAATCTTTTCATGTTTTCCTCCTTTGTCCATTCACTACTTTTTGTAGTTGTTTACTTACATTTTTGACAACACACGAACTAAAACATCTGATTCAGTTATACCATCATAGGCCTCACCTCATGTTCAATATTACCAAATGCTTCATTGTTTTGGAAGTGGATTTTTAAAATTTGTAAAAAACATATAATATTTACAGGATGTTTGTGCAATTTTCACCATATTGCATTTAGAAATGTACACACGAGACACGCCTTTGCACCTATTCCACCCCCCGTTGCGAAAGCGGCGGGGCTTTGCTATAATGGGGCCAAATCATGCACAAAGGAGCACCGCTTATGCAATGGATCGAAGTGTCCGTCCCCACCCGCAGCGATGAGATCGACGACGTCTGCGCGCAGCTGGCCGAGCTGGGCGCGGGCGGCATGGTCGTGGAGGATGAGACGGATTTTCAGCAGTTTTTGGAGCAGAACCATCAGTACTGGGACTATGTGGACGACGCGCTCGAGGCGCAGTTTCGCGGCGTGTCGCGCATCAAGTTTTACCTTGCCGACGATGACGACGGCCGCGCGCAGCTGGCCGCCATCCGCGCCGGTATCGGCCGTGAGCTGACGACCGCGACCGTGCGCGACAGCGACTGGGAAAATAACTGGCGGCAGTACTATCAGCCGATCGAGACAGGCGAACGGCTCGTCGTCGTGCCCGAGTGGCTCGACGCGCCGGCGGACGGCCGCCTGCCGCTGCGGCTCGACCCCGGCCTCATCTTCGGCACGGGCAGCCACGCCACAACGCGCATGTGTCTCGCCGCGCTCGAGCACTGCGCCGCCGCAGGCAGGACGGTGCTCGACCTCGGCTGCGGCAGCGGCATTCTCGGCATCGGCGCGCTGCTGCTCGGCTGCGCGCACGTCACCGGCTGCGACATTGACCCCAAAGCCCCGGAGGTCGCGGCAGCCAACGCCGCGCTCAACGGGTTTTATGACGACAAGTTCACCGTCTGCGCGGGCGACATTCTTGCCGACGCCGGCCTGCGCCGCCGTCTCGGCACGGGATATGATATCGTGCTGGCGAACATCGTGGCCGACGTCATCATCCCGCTGGCCGCGCTCGCCCCGGCGTTTCTCGCCCCGGGCGGCACGTTCGTGTGCTCGGGCATCATCGACGGGCGCGAGGACGAGGTGGCCGCCGCGCTCACGCGCGCGGGCTTCACCGTCACGGCGCACGACACGCTCGAGGAGTGGCACTGCTTCACGTCTGTGCTGGCGTGACGGGGTGCAGTGCATCACCGTGGACGCCGGAAGGTCCGGATCTGGAAAGCCTTCCCCTGCGGCTCAATTTCACAGCACAGCAGCATCATTTTTACCCAAACATAGAACAAACCCCAGATGGTTTTACCCATCTGGGGTTCGTCGGCTTGCTGCGCAAGCTCGCAGCATCCGAACCGAGGCGGGCCTTGCCCCCTCGGGCTCCCCTGCGGCTCAATTTCACAGCACAGCAGCATCATTTTACCCAAACATAGAACAAACCCCAGACGGCAAGCCGCCTGGGGTTCGTTCAATAGAGAGGAGAATATGAGGAGGGAGAAACTAGCAAATTAAGAGATGTCGTTCGTATCGACGAGCTTGACGTCGACGTCGAACGTTTTGCCGTCGCGGTAGATGGTCAGCGTGACGGTGTCGCCCACCTTCAGCCCGTCCTTCGCGGCGCTGACATCATAGGTGGTGGTCACGGCCTGACCATTGACGGCCAGCAGCATGTCACCGGACTGGATGCCCTGCTTTTCGGCGTCCGAGCCCTCGGCGACGGCGCTGATATACAGCCCATCGGGCAGATCGTAGTATTCGGAAGCGGCGGAAGACACAGCGCCCACGGTGATGCCGATGCTCACGCGGCCGGAAACGCGGCCGTCTGCGAGCAGCGCATTGACGATCGGGCGGATGGACGCGGTCGGGATCGCAAAGCCGATGCCCTCCACACCCGTGGACAGGGCCTTCATGTTCGTGATACCGATCACCTGCCCATACATATTGATGAGCGGGCCGCCGGAGTTGCCTTCATTGATGGCGGCATTGGTCTGCAGGAGGGTCATACTGTGCCCGTTATAGACCATGTCGCGGTTGATGGCGGAGATGATGCCGTTGGTCATCGTCCAGCGCAGCTGTTCGCCGAGCGGGTTACCGATGGACACGACGTCGTCACCGACCTGCAGGGAACTGGAGTCGCCGAATTCGGCGGGCGTGAGGCCCTGCGCCTCGATCTTGAGCACGGCGATGTCGCTCACGGCGTCCGCACCGACGAGCTTGCCGGTGTACTCGGTACCGTCCGAGGTCGTCACGGTGACGGCCTTGGCACCGTCGAGCACGTGCGTGTTCGTGACGATGTAGCCGTCGGCAGTGAGCACGACGCCGGTGCCGGTGCTGTATTCGCTGCGGCTGATGTCGGCATGGATGCCGACGACGGACGGCAGGCACTTGGCATACACGCTCTGCAGCGAGAGCGCGCTGCCCCCGGCGGGCTGGAGCATCATGGTCACGGTGGGATCCGTCGGCGCGGCCGGCAGCTCATTCTTGCCGGTGACGGTGGTGTCATCGTCCGTGTCCTCGCGGGGGAGCGTCACGCTGCCGTGCTGGCCCGGCTCACCGTCACTGGAGATTGCCTCCCGGCCGCGGCCGGCGAACACATAGCAGGACGCGATGATGAGTACGAGCACGCCGAGGATGATCATCGTGATCTTCAGCCCCTGATGGGGCTTTTTCTTCGGCGCGGCGGCCTGCGACGGGCTCCAGTAGGAGTCGTAGCAGCCGGTGCCTGTGGTATCGGTGCGGGGCGCGGCATAGCCGGCCTCATACCAGTCGGACTCCGGTTTGCGGACATTGTCGTACATTGTGGTGTCCCTCCCAAGGAACGATTTGATGATAGCACGTGATTTTGTGCTGCTTATGAATGGAAAACAAACATTTTATGAATTCCGAGAACAAATCATGAACTCTTGCGCCCGCCCCGGCGGCCGGTGCTCTCGGGCTTGGCGGTGGGCTTGGGCGCGGGCTTTGCGAGCGTGAGCGTGAACACGAACTCCGTCACACCGTCGCGGCTCGTGACGGCGATGTCCTCGCCGTGCGCGTCGAGGATGCTCTTGACCAGGTACAGTCCGAGGCCCACGCCGTCGCGGTCGAGGCTGCGGCTGCGATCGGACTTGTGGAAGCGGTCGAAGATGAACGGCAGGTCGTCGGGCGGGATGGTCTCGCCGTGGTCGCGCACGGAGACGTAGGCCTTGCCCTCCGACTTCCAGAGCGAGACGCACAGCGTGCTGCCGGGCGCGGCGAACTTGACGGCGTTGTCCATCAGGTTATAGAGCACGCGCGTGATGGCGTCCGGGTCTGCGAGCACCTGCATGGAGTCCTCGGGCAGCTGGAGGTCCACGTCGAGCTGCTTGTCGTTGGCGCGCGCCTCAAAGCTGAGCATGGTGCTGACGATCTTCTCCGAGATGTCAAACTCGCGCCGGCGCGTCAGATCCTCGCCCGTGCTCTCAAGGCGCGACATGTCGAGCATGCTGCGCACGAGGCGCGAGAGCCGGCGCGTCTCGTCGGCGATGGTGGCGAGGTACTTGTCCTCCTGATCCTTGGGGATCGTGCCGTCGAGAATACCGTCGGCAAAGCCGGCGATGGTGGTCATGGGGGTCTTGAGCTCGTGCGAGACGTTGGCGATGAAGGCGTTGCGGCGCTGCTCGCTCGTCTCGAGCGAGTCTGCCATGGTGTTGAACGCCGAGATGAGCGCGCCGACCTCGTCGGTGCGTCCGTCGTCCGTGACGCGGGCGGAGAAGTCGCCGTGGGCGAACTTCTTGGCCGCGACGGCCATCTCGTCAAGCGGCTGAGCCATGCGCTTGCTCGTCACGAGCGAGAGCAGCAGCGCGATCATCATCACGGCTGCGGACGCGGCGAGAAACACCCACACGAACGTGCGCCAGCCGTCGATGATCGTGGCGCTGTTGGTGGCCACGAACACATAGCCGACCACGCGCGCGGCCGTGCCGATGGTGATCGGCTGCGCGACGACATAGTGGGCAGAGCTGTAGAAGCCGCCGAGATTCGTGATGAGGTTGAGCTTGCCGTCACTGCGCAGCTGCACCAGCGACGCGGCGCCGACCGTGCGGCCGAGATGCTCGCAGGCGATGTTCCGGCACGAGCAGGAGACGATCGTCCCGTCGGTGTCCGTGATGAAGATGTGGTTACCGGTAGATTGTGCAAGGGTGCTGATGACCATACGCAGGTCCCAGTTGGAGAGCTCGCCGTCGCGCACGAGCGCCTGCGCGGCGTGGCTGACCTCCTCGGCGTTGGAGACCATGTTGTCGCGGTATTCGCTGATGACATAGCTGCGGCCGAGAAACACGAACGCCGTGCCGAGGATGAGGAAGCTGAACATGACCATGACGGCGGTCGCGGCGAAGTTTTTGAAATAAATGCTTTTCACTTACGTCTCTTCCGCTTCGAACTTATAGCCCACGCCCCAGACGGTCTTGAGCGCCCACTTGTCGGACACGCCCTCGAGCTTTTCGCGCAGGCGCTTGATGTGCACGTCCACGGTGCGGCTGTCGCCGAAGTAATCAAAGCCCCACACCTCGTCGAGCAGCTGGTTGCGGGTGTAGACGCGGTTGGGCGTCGCCGCGAGGTGGTACAGCAGCTCCATCTCCTTGGGCGGCGTATCGATCTTCTTGCCGTCGACGATCAGCTCATAGGAGTCGAGGTTGATGACGAGCTTGTCGAACGTGAGCTTCTTGCTCTTGGGCTTGCCGTCGTCGCCGGTGCGGCGCAGCACGGCGTGCACCCGGGCGAGGAGTTCGCGCGGATTGAAGGGCTTCGGGATGTAGTCATCGGCCCCGAGCTCCAGCCCCACGATACGGTCGACATCTTCACCTCGCGCCGTGAGCATGATGACAGGCGTCGTGTCCTTGGACGCGCGGATCCGCTTCAGGATCGCGAGACCATCCTCACCCGGCATCATCAGGTCGAGAATCAGCGCGTCAAAGCGCTCACGCATCCAGAGCCGGTTCATCGCCTGGCCGTTTTCAGCCACGAAGACATTGAACCCGTTCTCACCGAGATAGCGCCGCAGTAGATCCCGCAGCCTCGGGTCATCATCGACCACCAGAATTTTCGGTTTGCGTTCAGCCGTCATGTCTGTCCCCTTGTAATAGAATTCTTTCTCTAAAGAAAAAAGCTTCCCGGTTTTTGCTTCCGGGTTGGTTTGTTACATTTTGGCCTGTTACAAATTTTTTTGTGCTCTCCAAAACAAGCTGTAACAAAAGAACCCGCCCTGAAAGAATTTCACTCCCTTTTTGTAGCACTTTTTAAGAAAAATCGAAATAGGATATAGGTGTTG
>OGWY01003128.1_pt1 | contig 11318 bp, 10 predicted proteins | sample 1576121 | NCBI WGS metagenome assembly OGWY01 (sample SAMEA3541543, study PRJEB24748) | human gut metagenome | biome: human gut; feature: human-associated habitat; material: faeces | place: China | collected 2012 | reverse complement strand
AACAATGCACACATTATAGAAGAAAACAAAAAAAGGTTAGCAGAAGTTAAAAAAAATGAAAAACGAGAAGTAGAAAAGAAAAAAGATATAAAAGAGAATACTGTTCAATCTATAAAAGAAATCAAGAAAGACTCAGTTAAGAAGATTGCAAATAAAAAAGTAGAACGCAAAGTAAATAAAAAAACTTTTAATCCACTTAAAATAATATCTTCACCTTTTAAATATTTATTTTTAGGTTTTGTAAGTTTATCATATTTTGTATATAGTATAATTAAATATTCATTTTTAGGGTTATATAGTATATTTTATGCTATATATAAATTAATTTCTTATTTAAATTCTAGTAATAAGAAATCTAAGATAAAGCTTGAAAAAGAAAAAGCAAAAATTAAACAAGCTAAAGAAAACAATGCACACATTATAGAAGAAAACAAAAAAAGGTTAGCAGAAGTTAAAAAAATTGAAAAACGGGAAGTAGAAAAAAAGAAAAAAGATAAAAAAAATAAAAAAGAAATTTATATTAATGAAAATATGGTTCTTGAAAAGAAAAAGTTATCAGATTATATAAATGATTTCTTTACTTCAATTATATCTATTCCCAAAAAAATAAAAGACAAATATAATAATACTTCTATAGTTAGAAGAGCAAGAGATAAAAAAGATATAAATAGAGAAGTTTTACTACTTGATTTGGATGGAAAAGATGCTGAAAAAAGTGCTTCTAAAATTATGTATAAATATGTTGCTAAAGATCCAAATGGTAAGATAGTAAAAGGTTATTTTCCAGCATATTCTAAAGTAGAAGTTCACTCATTTTTGTTAAGTGAAGGCAACGAAGTTTATAGCATCGAAACTAATAAATGGATTAAATTATTATATGGTGATGGTTCTGATTTAAATAAGAAAAAAATAAAGACAAAAGATTTGATTTTCTTTACAACACAATTATCTACTTATGTTAAAGCTGGTATTACATTAGTTGAATCTTTAAGAATATTATCTAGACAATATAAAAATAAAAATTATTCTAGAATATTTAGATCCATGATTTATGATCTTACAATGGGAGATAGCTTTTCTACTGCAATGGATAAACAGGGTGAAGCTTTTCCAAGACTTTTAATAAATATGGTTAAGGCAAGTGAAATGACAGGTGAGCTTCCAGAAGCTTTAGATGATATGGCTGATTATTTTACAGAAACTGATAAAACAAGAAAACAAATGATAACAGCACTTACATATCCTGCTATTGTACTTGTAATTGCAATAGCTGCAATTATATTTATAATGGTATATGTTGTTCCTCAATTTGTTGGAATATATCAAAGTATAGATGGAGCAAGAATTCCTGGAATAACTATATTTATAATGAATACAAGTGATTTTTTACGTAATAAATGGTGGTTAATATTAATAGTTTTAACTTTATTTATTGGTATAAATTATTATTTATATAAAAATGTCAAAGTATTTAAAACTCTTGTACAGTGGATTGTAATGCACTTGCCTGTATTTGGTAATGTAGTTATATATAATGAGGTAACTATGTTTACTAAAACTTTTGCATCATTATTATCACACAATGTCTTTATAACAGATAGTATGGAAATACTTAATAAGATTACTAATAATGAAATATATAAATTGTTATTATCTGATACTATAAGTAATCTTGCTAAGGGTGAAAAAATATCATTAGCATTTAAAGATCATTGGGCATTTCCAATGCCAGCTTATGAAATGATTGCAACAGGTGAAATGACTGGTCAGTTACCAGAAATGATGTCTAAAGTTTCTAGTTATTATCAAGAACTACATAGAAATGCTGTTGCTAGAATTAAAATATTTATAGAACCACTTATGATTATGATACTTGCAGCAATAGTAGGTGTTATAGTATTATCTATAGTTATACCAATGTTTGGAATGTATACAGCACTTAATTATTAGGAGGGTTATATGGAAGTTAGTATTATGTTAGGAATATTTATGTTAGGTACAATATTAGGCTCATTTTATAATGTAGTTGCTTATAGGGTTACTAAGGATGAATCAATACTATTTCCATCTAGCCATTGTCCAAAATGTAATCATGCTTTAGCACCGTGGGAATTAATTCCCATTTTCTCTTTTTTATTACAAAGAGGTAGGTGTACTTCATGTAAAAGTAAAATATCTATATTTTATCCTATAGCAGAAATTTTATGTGGTTATTTATTTTTGCAATCTTATTTATCATTTGGTTTAAGTTTAGACCTTATAATAGCTCTTACTTTTGTATCTATGATAATAATAGTCACTTTAAGTGATTATTATTATATGGTTATAGAAGATGTAATACTTATAATATTTGGTATTTTACTTTTAATTGAAATATTTATAATACATGGTTATAGTTCATTTATAACATCTATTATATCCGGATTAATATCAGGAATATTTATAAAACTTGTTGTATCAGCAGTATTATTCTTTGGATTATATGTAATTATGCTTTATATAATGAGAGAAGAAGTTATTACGGAGAACGTGAATAGAATTCTATCGCGTTTTATAAAAAGTAAATAGATTTATAATCAGGATGCTAAGGTGAAAATTATAAAGCCAATGGATTAAAATGGAGGATTAAAATGAATTTATATGAAAATGATTTGAATCTTTTTACAGACAATATTATTACTGATGAAGAAATTCAAGACTTGATTAATCAATTATCACTTCAATATCAGCCTTTAGAAGAAACACCAGCTGATATAGAAAGTATTAAAGATATTATAGAAAGAAATCGTCTTTTAAATGATTTTAATTTATTAAATGAAATTTATGTATTACCACTTTTAGAGATGGCTAATCGTATTTCTAATCGTTTAACAGGTCAAAGAAAGATTTTTGTAGGAATTGATGATTTTTCTATTAGAAAAAGAATGGCAGTAATTCGTAAATACTTGATTGATAAAGGCGTTTCAGAAAATACAATTCTAGAATTAATTCCAAAAACAGTAAGTGAAGTTAATGTTTTAGTTGCAGCTAGAAAAAGTGGATTTTTATTAGAATTTGGGGATGCAGATTCTTTATCTAATAAAGATAGATTAATGCGTGCTAGCGAGCATTTAAAACAATTATCAGAAAATATAGATCATAAATCAAAATAGTATTACTTAAAATGGAGGGATAGACTAATGGACGAACTAATTAAGCAAGTTGCTAATTACATAATTAATAATAGAGCTACTATAAATGAAACAGCTGGTGCTTTTGGTAAATCTGTATCAAGCATTAAAAAATATATTAATGATGCTGATAAACTACAGCGAATAGATTTTGAATTATATCAAAAAGTAAAAGAAGTGCAAAAAATAGTTGAATTGAATGGACAAATAGCAGGTGGTCGTATCGGTAAAAGAAGTGCAAGTGTTAGTGATTATGATTCTGTTGAAATGGCTCAAGACAGAATTAATAATTATACTACATTGGAACAATTATCAAAAAAATATAACGTTCCAACTAGTACTATTTATGAAGCTATTAAAAGAATAAATGATGAGGAAACTCAACAATTATTATCGGAAGTGTCACTTGCAAATCAAACATATTTTAAAACTAATGAATCTATCTTGAATGATATTAAAAAAAGATGACAAATAGTGTTTACATTCATATTCCATTTTGTAAGTGTATCTGTAGTTATTGTGATTTCTGTAAATTTTATTATCAAGAAAGTTTAGTAGACAAATATATTATAGCTTTATTAGAAGAAATCAAAGCAAGATATCAAAATGAAATTTTAGAAACTATTTATATTGGGGGAGGGACTCCTTCTTCTTTAACTATTTTGCAGTTAGAAAAATTATTAGATGGATTAAAGTTATTAAGGGTAAGTAATAATTTAGAATTTACAATAGAATGTAATATTCAAGATATTACGGAAGAAAAGCTAAAACTTTTTCAAAAATATGGAATTAATAGATTAAGTATAGGTGTAGAATCTTTTCATCAAGAAGTATTAACTTTTTTAGAAAGAAATTATACAAAGGAAGATATCATTTACAAAATAACATTAGCTAAAAAATATTTTGAAAATATTAATATTGATTTTATTTATGCTGTTCCAGGAGAGAATATAGAAATGGTACAAGAAGATATTGATACTTTTTTAAAATTAAAAGTACCACATATTTCAACTTATTCTTTAATGATAGAAGAACATACCAAATTAGGAATAAAAAAAATAGAGCCTATTAGTGAAGAAGAAGATAGGAAAATGTATGAATTCATTGAAAAATCTTTATTAAAACATGGTTATTATCATTATGAAATTAGTAATTATGCAAGAAATGGTTACTTTTCTAAACATAATTTAACTTATTGGAAAAACAAAGAATATTATGGTTTTGGAATTGGTGCTAGTGGTTATGTAAATGGTGTTCGTTATACAAATCATAAAAATATTCATAAATATTTAGCTGGTGATTATATTTTAGAAGAAGAAAAAATGACACCTTCTATTATTGCTTCTAATTACGCAATTTTAGGACTTCGTACTTTACATGGCGTTTCTAAGAAAGAATTTTTGCAAGAGTTTCAAAAAGATTTTATTGATTATTTTGGGGTTCGTTCTCTTTTAGAAGAAAAAGTTATATTAGAAAATGAAACTTCTTATTATTTAAATCCTAAATACTGGTATGTTTCTAATGAAATTTTGGTTAAATTTGTTTAAAGGAATTGTCAAACAATTGTTCTTATAGTATAATACTTATTGATAAATATAGAGGTGTTTAGATGAATACAATAGATAATATGATGAAAATAGATTATTTTAAAACCGAGATTGGTTATATTAAAAATTTAGAATATGTAGAAGATTTTAAGATATTAATTGGCTTATTACCTGATTATTTCTTTCGTGTAGCAGCTTCTTCTACTGGAAAATATCACCCTGCTTTTTCTCTTGGAGAAGGGGGCTTATTAAGACATACAAAAGCTGCTGTTAGAATTGCTTATGAATTATTAAATGATCCTTGTATAGGAGATAAATATACAACTAGAGAAAAGGATTTATTTATAATAGCTCTTACTATGCATGATGGCGTAAAACATGGTATTCCTGAGGAAACTTATACAAGAGCAGATCATCCACTTTTAGTTAGTAAGTTAATTATGGAACATAAGAGTGAGTTAAAAATGAGTGAAGAAGATGTTAAATTTTTATGTAGCGTAATTGAATCTCACATGGGTCCTTGGAATACACATCCATATACAAAAGAAGAAATATTACCTAAACCAAAAGATAAATATCAGAATTTTGTCCATATGTGTGATTATTTAGCAAGTAGAAAATTTTTAGATATTAAATTTGAAGATAATGAAATTATAGAATAGAGGTGTTAGCATGGAAAAGGGTAAATTAATCGTTATTGAGGGAACTGACTGTTCTGGTAAAGAAACGCAAAGCAAATTACTAGTAAAAAAGTTAAATGCAATGGGAATAAAGGCTATTAATTTTTCTTTTCCTATGTATGATACTGCTAGTGGTAAAATTGTTGGAGGACCTATCTTAGGAAAAACAGGAATAGGGGAATGTTGGTTTCCAGAAGGATCTGTACAACTTGATCCTAAAGTATTTTGTTTATATTTAGCAGCAGATCGTAAGTATAATTTTCCTAAAATAAAAGAATATTTAGATATGGGTTATTATGTTGTTTTAGATCGTTATGTTAGTTCTAATATGGCTCATCAAGGTGCTAAAGTAGAAGATCCTGATGAAAGATTTAATTTATTTAAATGGATTGATAAACTAGAATATTGGTTATTAGAACTTCCTAAAGCAGATTTAACGATATTTCTTCATGTTCCTTATACTATTACGAAAGAGCTTCAGAAGAATCGTTTATTTTTAGATGAAAATGAAAAAAATGCTGCTTATCAAATTCAAACTGAAAAAACTTATATGGAACTTGCTAGTTTATATAATTGGACTACAATTGACTGTAGTTTAAATGATAATCTTCGTAGTATTGAAGATATTAGTAGGGAAGTATTAGAAAAAGTAATTGATTAGGTATTAGTAAAACTAATATCTTTTTTCTTTTTTAGTCAAAAAAATACTATGTTATTTCTAACACAGTATTTTTTCTTATTCATTATTTTCTCTTTCTCTTTCTTCAACTATCTTAGTATCAATATCATCTTCGATTTCAATTAATTTATAAATTTCTTCGAAAGTAGTATAACCTTTTAATACTTTTTCAAGACCGTCTTGAAGTAGGGTAATAACATGATTTTCACCATATACCATTTGTCTTAAATCTTCTTTTTTAAGATGCTCATTGGAAAGCACATCACGAATTTCTTCATCGATTAATAATACTTCTTGAATTGCGATTCTACCATGGTATCCATTAGAGCAGTATTCACATTTATCAGTATCCCAAATTTCTGGAACGTCTTTATTTAAAACGCTCTTGAATATTTTCTTTTCATAAGGAGTAGTAGGTCTTAATTTTCTACAATGTGTACATAATCTACGAGCAAGTTTTTGAGAAACAATTCCTTCTAACGCACTAGATAATAAATATCTTTCTACGTCCATATCTAGTAATCTTTCTATAGTACTTAGTGAGTTATTAGTATGGATTGTAGATAGTACCAAGTGACCAGTGATAGAAGCACGAACCGCAATTTGTGCTGTTTCAGAATCACGAATTTCTCCAATTAGAATGATATTTGGATCTTGTCTTAAAATAGAACGAAGAACATTTGCAAAAGTAAGACCAATATCAGAATTTACTTGTACTTGGTTAACACCTTCAATATTCATTTCAATTGGGTCTTCAACTGTAATAATATTTCTTTCTTCGTTATTTAATTCCTGTAGCATAGAGTAAGTAGTAGTCGATTTACCAGATCCAGTTGCACCTGTTACTAAAATAATACCATTTGGTACTGTTAGCATTTTTTCAACCTTTTTATAATTTTCAGGAGAGAAGTCTAAACTTTTTAAACCACTTAAACTCATACTATAATCCAAAATACGAATTACAGCTTTTTCTCCTTCATTAGTAGGAAGAACAGAGACACGCATATCTAAATCCAAATCATCAATTCTACCTTTAATAGCACCATCTTGTGGTAGGCGGTTTTCTGTAATATTCATACCAGAAATTAATTTAATTCTAGTAATTAGATTTCTCTCAGATGCTTTTGGAATAATAGCGTGATCTCTTAAATTTCCATCAATACGCATTCTTATCTTTAATCCATCTTCCATTGGATCAAAGTGAATATCGGAAGCTCTTGAACGAACTCCAGTAATAATAATTTTGTTTACCAAATCAACGATTGGTGTTTTTTCAACATCATAACTTATCATAATTTTTCCCTCAACTTTATTCTTTTGTCTAGCATTTTATCCTAATCTATTATATAATAAATTTAAGATATAATCAATAAAGGATAGTGAATTTTATGAAATTACTTAATAAAAAGGGGTTTATTTTAGTTGAAACGCTTATAGTTACATTGTTTGTATTAACATTATTTATTTTAGTTTATCAAAATTTAGTACCATCATTAGGAGAATATGAAAGAATGTCATCTTATGATGATGTTGATAGTGTTTATGCTACTAATTTATTTAAACAAAGTTTATTACGATATGGAAATATGGATTATATAACTTCATATTTAACTAATCACACCTACTTAGATATTTCTAACTGTAATGATCAAAAAATCTATAAGAATAGTAATTACTGTGATAAATTAAAAAAGACACTTAGTATTTCAGATAATGATTATATTTTTATTACAGATTATAATATTAAAAAATTTAGAAGTGAAGTAAAGACAAATGATTTTTTTGATTCTGGAAAATTAAGTAATTTCAGAAATTATGTAGCTACTGTTAGTGATACAGATCCTTTTTACAATAAAGATACTAATAGTTTAGTTGGAAAATATCGCTTATTTATTACCAGAACTGTTACTAATAGTGATCAAACAACTTCATTAAAATATGTTAATTTAGGAATTTATACAGGTAGTTATAAAAGATATAATATGGGAGAAATGGTTACTTTTAAACCTGGAACTGGAACAGATAATATGAATTTTTATGTTTTAAAAGATAGTCCTTCCAAAGAAAGCACTGTTACTTTGATTTTAGATAGAAATATTGGAAGTACTACTACTTTTAATTCTAGTGGTTCTACAAATAGTCCTGATACGGTTTTAGCTATTTTAAAAAGTATTACTGATAGCTGGAATCAAGTAAACGTGCTAAATGGTACTAGTTATACTTCTAGTAATGGCTATACAATTAATTATAACGGATATCGTGCAAGATTATTAGAACCTAATGATATTTATAATGCTTTTGGAACAACGATAGATCATACTTTCTTTAATACTAATACTTTCTTTTCTATCGATTTTACTAGTGACTCTTTAAACTTTTTATCAAATAACTTAACAGGTAATAGTGGTTACTGGATGGCTAATATGGTTTCTGGAAATGGAGAAATGGCTTGGACTATTCAAGATAAAAAGATAACGCCAGTTTTGATTACAAATAATACTATGGGTGTAAGACCTGTTATAGAAGTGTCTAAAGATATATTAAAGTAGGTGAAGATATGAAACTAAATAATAAAGGAGTTAGCATTATTGAGATTGTATTAACATTTGCACTGATTATGGTAATGACAATGGGAATGCTAAGTATTGTATTTAATTATCGTGAAAAAGCATTTATCAGTATGGAAAAACTTGATTTAGATACTTTTAAAAATACGTTAACGAAAGAAATTCAAGATGATATTTTAACACTTGGTGTGAAAGAAATAAATACATCAGGTGAATGCTTAACGAATCCTGAATTAAATAGTTGTATTAATATTGTGTTCTTAGATGGTACTAGTAAAGCATTTGGTACTAGCAAAGTAAATAATAATGATGTTGATAGTATTGAAAATAAGTTTTTATATTATGATGGATTAAAATATAGAATCGTTGATAAACTTCCTAATAAAATTCCTGACGGTAGAAAAGCAGTAGATTTTCAAACTATTAAAATTCAAGATCAAAATATTTTAAGTACAGATTCTATGGTTTTAGAAAATGGTACAGTCGTTACATTTTATTCAATAGATGTATATATTTCACATATCGATTTTGATGAAGATTTTGGAATTCATATCACAACAACTTCTGAAGTAACAAAGTAAATTAACACAATATCTGATATAAAATAAATGCAAATCCTCCACTTAATATAGCATGTAAAATTCGTGCTAGTAGGAAGGGTTTGTATTTTATTTTGGCGTCACTTATAATTCCTAATACTTGCATATGAACACTAAATCCACCAAAAGATAATATCATAGTAATAATTATTACTTTTAATAACTCACTAATTTCTAAAGCACTAATTAGTTTTACACCTTGTGTCATCTCTAAAATACCAGCTAAAATTGCTTGTGGAAGAGAAGGAAGATTTAACATACTTTGTAAGAAAGAATTTAAAATTAAAAAGATAGTAACAATTCCTAGTAAGAGAAACATTGTATTTAAACTACTAAAAATACAAGTTTGTAATAATTCTCCAAATGATTTTAATACTGTTTTTTCTTTTTTATATTCTTTTTCTTCTCCTGCAAAGGGAAAAGAGTGATTATATAAATAACCTGTTATTAATCCACCACTAATATGAGCTATTAAAATAATATAAGCAAACATTTTATTATTTAATAAGATATTACCAATCATTCCTATAATGAATAAAGGATTAGAATAATGAGTAAATGTTAAGAGTCTTGCTCCTTCTTCAGGGGTTAGTTTTTTATTTTTTACTAGGTCACTTGTATATTTACTACCACTTGGAAATCCAGAAAAAAGACTTGCCGCTAAAACAAAGCCACTATTTTTAGGAAGATGAAATAAATGATTCATTGGGTATTCTAAAAACTTTCCTATAATATCAATAAAACCATATTGCATTAATAGATTTGATACTACAAAAAAAGGAAATAAAGTAGGAAATAAGTTATCTTTCCAAATAGAAATCGAAAAATTAACACTTTCTATTACATTACTTGGTGCTAGTATTAAGTAAACTAAGATAGAAAGTAATAGTAAAATCATTACTACCTGTATTTTCTTTTTATTCATAAATATCATTCTTTCGTGTTATAATTTAGTAAAAGGGTGATTATGTGATTAATAAAATATATGTAGAAATGAAAAAATTTATCAAAGAAAATTATTTAGTATTATTATTTGGTATTGTTTTTATGGCAACTATTCTTTATCCACTTCCTTATTATATTTATACAGGTGGTGGTACTATTAATGTAAAAGATAAGATTCATATAGAAAACAAAGAAACTAAGGGTGATTTTAATTTATGCTATGTAGAACAGATTAATGCTAATATTCCTACTTTTTTATTATCAAAACTACTTTCTAATTGGGATAGTGTTTCAAAAGAAGAAGTTAGTTTAAATGATAAAGAGGATATCAAAGATATTTATAAAAGAGATAAAATATATTTAGAAGAAGCTAATCAAAACGCTATTTTTGTTGCTTATAAAAAAGCTGGTAAAAGTGTTAATATTCTAGATAAACATTTATATATTATTTATTTAGAAGAAGATAGTGATACTGATTTAAAGATAGGTGACGATATTTTAGAAATTGATGGTAGTAAAATAGATAGTTTAGCTGATATTAGTAAAATATTAGATAGTTATAAGATTGGCAGTAAACTAAATATAAAAGTTAAGAGAAATGGAAAAGAAATGATGAAATATGCTATCGTTCATGAGAAAGATGGTAGAAAGCTAATAGGAATTGCACTTACTTCTATTTATGATTACGAAGTTGATCCTAAAATTGCATTTACTTTTTCAAATAGTGAATCAGGACCAAGTGGTGGTTTTATGGTAACACTAGCTATTTATAATCAGTTAATTGATAATGATATCAGTAATGGTCTTAAGATAGCTGGAACTGGTACTATCGATATAGAGGGAAATGTTGGCTCTATTGGTGGCGTTAAATATAAATTAAAGGGAGCAGTTGACAGTAAAAGTGATATCTTTTTAGTACCAGCGGGTGAAAACTACGAAGAAGCTATTAAATATAAGAAAAAATATCATTATGATATTAAAATTATTGGAATTAGCACTTTTGAAGAAGCTATTGAAAAACTAGAAAGTATGAAGTAGAGGATAAAAATATAAAATTACTACTTGTTTACAGATAGAAAATAAGATATACTTTAAATGTAATAAAAAATAGGTTACTAAGTATATTAATTA
>OGWY01003112.1_pt1 | contig 11355 bp, 10 predicted proteins | sample 1576121 | NCBI WGS metagenome assembly OGWY01 (sample SAMEA3541543, study PRJEB24748) | human gut metagenome | biome: human gut; feature: human-associated habitat; material: faeces | place: China | collected 2012 | reverse complement strand
CAGGAGATCATTGACCATCATGTTGGTGCCAAAGCCGCAGTTGGCCAGGCATTCCACTCCTTCCACGCTCCACAGGCCGTCCGGGCTGACTCCAATGGGGTGGTGGTGGTCGATGCCGTTTTTGTCAATGCCCAGACGCGTGCAGATGGCGTCGAACAGGCTGTCCGCCCCCGCCATGGCGCAGGAAAGAGTGCGGCATACGCGGATGTGGTTTTTTCCAGGGCACATCTGGCGCAGACCGGGATAGAAAGTCACCACGCCCAGAACATGGGCGGCGGAGATATTCAGTTTTTCTCCCACCCAGGCAATGGCGTCGCCGCTGATGAAGCCGAATTTTTTCTGTATTTCATGCAGGATGGGCAACACGGCGGATTTTTGCTTGCCTTCCGGGTAATGCGTAACGTATTCGCTGGCGGCGGCGTCAAGTTCCGGCGTTACTTCAAAGGCCGGGTAAAACCGTTCGCCCGGGCTGGGCTGGTGGGCGATAGTCGCGTCGATGGCGTTTTCAGCGTAATCGGACATGGGGAGAAAGTTTGGTGTTTGCGTTGAAGTGGATGAAAGTGGCGGGTGTTTAACGGTCGCATTCGCCCATCACGAAGTCGAAGGAGCCGAGAATGGCCGGAACGTCGGAAACCAGGTGGCCTTTCATCAGTTCCGGCAGGATGGACAGGTTGCAGAAGGAGGGGGAGCGCATGCGCAGGCGGTTGGGAAGCCCGCCCCCCTTGGAGTCCAGGAAGAAACCCAGCTCTCCCTTCGGGTTTTCCGCGGCAAAGTAAACCTGCCCGGCAGGGGCGTTCACCCCCATGGTCGTCGTCATGAACTGGCGAATCAGGGATTCCATGTCCGTCAGGACTTTTTTCTTTTCAGGCAGCGTGCCTTTGGTGTCCACCATGTTGATGGGGCCGTCCGGCATGGTTTCAATGACTTGGCGGATGATGCGCAGGGACTGGCGCATTTCTTCAATGCGCACGGTAAAACGGTCGTAGCAGTCTCCGTGTTCGCCTACGGGGACGTCGAATTCGTAATTTTCATATCCCAGATAGGGGGTGAGTTTGCGCAGGTCCCGCTTAATGCCGCTGGCTCGCAGGTTGGCCCCCGTAATACCCCAGGAAAGCGCTTTTTCACGGCTGATGACGCCTACGCCCTGAAGACGGTCAATGAAGATTTTGTTTTTGAGCAGGAGGGCTTCCGTTTCATCAAGGGTTTTGGCCGCTTCATCGCAGAAGACGAGCACTTCCTTGAGCATTTCATTGGGAACATCACGTGTCTGTCCGCCGATGCGGGTATAGGAGGAAGTGAAGCGCGCCCCAGTGAGCTGTTCGTAAAAATTATGGATTTTTTCACGTTCCTCATAACAGTACAGGAAAACGGTCATGGCGCCTACGTCCATGCCGTACACGCCTACGCCCAGGATGTGGGAGGAAAAGCGGGAAAGCTCCAGGGCCAGTACGCGCAGGGCCTGTCCGCGGGGCGGCAGTTCCCATCCCAGCAGTTTTTCCACCGCGCAGGCATAGGCGATGTTGTTGGACAGGGGGGCCAGGTAGTCAAAGCGGTCGGTGTAGGGAACAAACTGGTTGTACTGGATGGTTTCGCCTATTTTTTCCATCCCGCGGTGCAGATGGCCAACCACCGGATCACAGCTGATGATTTCTTCACCATCAAGTTCCAGCACCAGGCGCAGCACGCCGTGAGTGGCGGGGTGGGAGGGGCCCACATTCAGGGTCATCGTTTCTCCGAGCGGTTCGGATGTATTGGTGAGATAGTCTGCGTTAGCGGCTGTATCTGCAATGGCGAAAGTTTTGGTGCTCGTCTTCATGTGGATGTCCGTGCCTGGCTGAACCTGATAATGGTGCCGGATGATTATGCCACTTCACACCATGCGGGCAAGCCAAATGTCAGTTTTTTTGGCATTCCGGGGAGGTGGTGCGGGAGTCTCCTCAATTGATGAATGTTAGTCTTTTCTAACAATAAGCTTTTATATGGAACCTGCCGAATATGGGAAAAAGCGGATTAGGAATCCGGAGTCAACCTACAAATTTGAGAAAAAATAATTTAATGCAAATTTGCTCAGTTATTTCCGAATGGAGGGTGCCGGGAAAACAGGACTGCCGGGCCTTATGGCTGGATGTGTCCGAACGCAGCGGATGCCGCAGGCGGAAGAGGTGGACTTTGCGCTGGACCCGAAAGACCTCCGCATCGACACCTTCCGCTCCTCCGGCGCGGGCGGTCAGCACATCAACAAGACGTCCAGCGCCATCCGGGTGACGCACCTGCCCACCGGCATGGTGGTCGAATGCCAGAACGAGCGCAGCCAGTTCCAGAACAAGGATAAGGCGCTGGAGATCCTCCGCAGCCGTCTGCTGGCCCAGAAACAGAAGGAACAGCAGGATGCCATCAATGCCGATCGTCAGGGCCAGGTGGGCACCGGAGACCGCAGCGAGAAGATCCGCACCTACAACTTCCCGCAGGACCGCTGCACCGACCACCGCATCGGCCTGACCGTGCACAATCTGGATAAGATTTTAGACGGCAATCTGGACGAGATCATTGATGCGCTGGCGACCCATGAGCAGGCCGAAAAGCTCCGCCAGCTCAACACACAAAGCGACAAATAATGCACCTGAAATGGTGTAAAGAATATATACTTTACAGATAGAAAGAACGATGATTCGCATGGAAATGAAAACTGAGATACTACCCGCCAAGGGCGAGGGCATCGCGAAAGCGGCTGCGCTGCTGCGGCGCGGCGAGCTGGTGGCTCTGCCCACGGAGACGGTCTACGGCATCGCAGCCGATGCCCGCAATGGGGAAGCTGTGGCCAAGATCTTTGTGGCCAAGGGCCGCCCGCAGGATAACCCCCTGATCGTCCACATCACCGGCCCGGAGATGCTGCCCGGCCTCGTCAGCGAGGTGCCGGAGCGGGCACAGCTGCTCATGGCGGCGTTCTGCCCCGGCCCGCTGACCATCATCATGCCGCGCGGCCCGGAGGTGGCGGCGGAGTGCTGCGCCGGTCTGGACACCGTCGGCATCCGGATGCCCAGCCACCCCGTGGCCCGTGCGGTCATCGAGGCCAGCGGCTGCGCCTTTGCGGCCCCTTCGGCCAACCTGTCCGGCAAACCCAGCCCCACCAACGCACAGGACGTCTTCACCGATATGAACGGCCGTCTGCCCCTGATCCTGGATGGCGGCGAGTGCGACTGGGGCGTGGAGTCCACGGTCGTGTCGGTCGTGGGCGATAAGCCCACCCTCTTCCGCCCCGGCCACATTACATTGGAAGACCTGGAACGCGCCCTCGGCGAAGAGGTCGAAGTCTCCAAGGCCATCCTTGAAAAGCTCCCGGAGGGCGCGGTCGTCCGCAGCCCCGGCATGAAGTATAAGCACTACGCCCCCAAGGCGGATGTCACCCTGCTGGACGGCACCTTCGAGCAGTTCAAGGCTTACGTGGAGGCCCACATGGACCAGAATCCCAGCTGCCTCTGCTTCACGGGCGAGGCCGAAAAACTCGGTGTGCCCTGTGTGGAGTATGGCCGCGAGGGCGATGGTGCCGACCAGGCAAAGCACATCTTCCGCAGCCTCCGCGCACTGGATGAGCAGGGCGACGGCGTCGTCTATGCCCGCTGCCCGAAGAAAGACGGCCTGTCCATGGCGGTGTACAACCGCCTCATCCGGGCGGCGGCTTTCCGGGTGATCACGCTATGATCACGCTTGGCATCACGGGCCGCAGCGGCTGCGGAAAATCCACCGTGACCGCGGTGTTTTCGGCCCATGGGGTCCCGCTGGCCGACGCAGACCAGATCTCGCGGGAAATGCTGCTGCCGTCTTCGCCGCTGCTGCCGGTGCTGGCCCGGCGGTTCGGGGCAGACATCCTCCGGGCGGACGGCTCGCTGGACCGCCGCCTGCTGGCAGACCGTGCCTTTGCGGCACCGGAGGGCAAAGCGGCGCTGGACGCCATCACCCACCCGGAGATCGTCCGCCGCATCCGGCTGGCAAAACACGCCGCCGAGGAGGCGGGGGCGTCGCTCTTTGTACTGGATGGTGCGGTCATCGTCGGGACAGAGGCCGAAGCCGAGTGCGACCGTCTGGCTGTGGTGACGGCTCCATTTGAAACGAGCGTGGCCCGCATCGCTAAGCGGGACGGCATCGCGCCCGAAATGGCAGCGCGCCGCCTGAACGCCCAAACGCCCGAAGAAGCCCTGCTGGCCCGCGCCGATTACGTTCTGCGCAACGACGCAGACCTTGCCGCACTGGAAGCAGCTGCGAACGCGCTTTGCGAGCAGCTGCTGGCGGAAGGCAGCACGAAAGGTGGTGCGCGACCCTCGGTTTGAATGCGAAGAGATTTTTGAACGGCTTCGTTCTGGTATTTCTGGTGACGCTGGGCATCCTCTGCCTGCCGCCGGTGCGGACGCGAGTGGAAAAAACGCTCTATCCCTGCAAGTATTCCGCCCTTGTGGAGCAGTACGCTGCCGAGTACGACCTCGACCCGCTGCTGGTCTACTCCTTTGTCCGTACGGAGAGCGGCTTTGACCCGGATGCTACATCCAGCGTCGAGGCCCGCGGCCTGATGCAGATGACTGAGGAGACCTTCCTCTGGCTGCGCAGCAAGATCGCGGAAGGGGAAGACGTCACCTTCGGGGATCTGTATGACCCCGCCGTCAGCCTGCGGTTCGGCTGCTACTACCTCCATCTCTGCATGGAGCGCTACGGCGGCGATGTCGCCACAGCGGCTGCGGCCTACCACAGCGGCTGGGGCACGGTGGATGCGCTGCTGCAAAAGGAAGAACACTCCGCCGACGGCATCACGCTGCAGGGGTTTCCCTACAACCAGATGCACCACTATGTGGAAAAGATCACCGCCTGCTATGCAGTGTATCAGAATCTGTATGGCACTTGATCCGCTTGAACCGGGCCTCCCGGTTTGAAATATTTAGGAATATAGAAACAGAAAGGCAGGAGAAATTCTATGGCAGAAAAAACTCCGACCCAGCAGCTGGCCGAAAAGCTGCTCTATAAGCCTGCTTACGTCGCCGACAAGGATGCAGACGTCAAGCAGAAGGCACACGCTTTTGCTGAGGGCTACAAGAAGTTCCTCGACAACGGCAAGACCGAGCGCGAAGTCGCCGCCGAGAGCGAGCAGATGCTCAAGGATGCCGGCTACGTGGAGTTCGACCCCAAAAAGACCTACCAGCCCGGCGATAAGGTCTACTTTGTCCAGTTCAAGAAGGCTGTCGTGGCTTCCACCATCGGCACCCGCAGCTTTGAGGACGGCTTCCGTCTGGTCATCGCGCATACCGACAGCCCCCGTCTGGACCTGCGCCCGACCCCGCTGTATGAGTCCGACCACCTGAGCTACTTCAAGACCCATTACTACGGCGGCATCCGCAAGTATCAGTGGGGCACCATGCCGCTGTCCATCCACGGCGTCTTCACCCGCGACGACGGCACCACCGTCACCGTCCGCGTCGGCGAGGACGAGGGCGACCCCGTCTTCTGCATCACCGACCTGCTGCCTCATCTGAGCGCCGAACAGAACACCCGCACCCTGAAGGACGGCATCAAGGCTGAGGAGCTGAACATCCTCATCGGTTCCGATGCTGTGGAGGATGAGGACGTCAAGGAAGCCGTCAAGCTGAACACCATGATCCTCCTCCACGAGAAGTACGGCATCACCGAGAAGGAGTTCATGCGGGCCGAGATCGAGATCACCCCGGCTTACAAGTGCCGTGACGTCGGTTTTGACCGCTCCATGGTGGGCGGCTACGGCCACGATGACCGTGTGGACGCTTACCCCGCACTGATGGCTGAGATCGAGACCAAGGCCCCGGCCTACACCACCGTTTGCGTCCTCACCGATAAGGAAGAAATCGGGTCCGACGGTGTGACCGGTATGCAGAGCATGTATGCCTTCCACTTCATGCAGGAGCTGTGCCGCACGGCCGGTCAGGACGACATCCTGGCCTTCCGCAACAGCGTCTGCCTGTCCGCAGACGTCACCGCTGCCTACGATCCGTCCTGGGCCAGCGCCTTCGAGCCGATGAACGGCACCTATGCAGGCCGTGGCGTGGCGATCTTCAAGTACACCGGCGGCGGCAGCAAGGGCTCCGCAAGCGATGCCTGCGCAGAGCTGGTCAGCGATGTTACCCGGATGCTCGACAAGGGCAACGTGGCATGGCAGATCGGTGAGCTGGGCCGTCTGGACCTGGGCGGCGGCGGCACCATTGCCAAGTATGTGGCCAACCGCGGCATCCCTGTGCTGGACATCGGTGTGCCTGTGCTGTCCATGCACTCTCCCTTCGAGGTTATCCACAAGAGTGACCTGTACATGGCATATCGCGCCTTCAGCCTCTTCAACAACGCACAGTAAGCGCCATTGAAAAAACAGTGCCCCGGCAGGTTTTGTGCCCGCCGGGGCATTTTTGCGCTATTTTTGGGAAAATACTTGACCTTCCACCGACTTTATGGTGTAGTGTAAGGGCGGAGGTGAAGCAAATGAACATCAAACAGGCTTCGGAACAGAGCGGGGTCTCCAGCCCCAACATCCGCTTTTACGAAAAAGAAGGGCTGCTGACGCCTGCCCGCAACCGGAGCAATGCCTACCGGGATTATACCGACGAAGATGTCCGGACTCTGAAACTGATCCGGATGCTTCGGATGCTGGATCTGCCGCTGCCCACCATTCAAAGCGTTCTCCGTGGAGAACAGCCGCTGGCCGAAGCAATCCAGGCACAGCAGGCAGTGCTGGAACAACAGGCCTTCCGGCTGGCGGGTGCGATCCGCTTTTGCGCGGAGCTGACCCGGCAGGCACCCCGGATGGAGCAGCTGGATGTGGACGACTGCCTGAAACGGATGCAGGACCCGCAGGAGCCGGGCGGATTCTTCACCGGCTGGCTCAAGGATTACCGCACAGTGGCAGAAAACGAACAGAAAAAGCGTTTTTATATCGTATCGGAGCAGTCCATCAACACCCCGGAGGACTTTGCAGAAGCGTTGCAGCGCTATGCCGAAGCGCAGGGAAGCCCCCTGCGCATCACAAAAGGCGGGATGTATCCGGAGTTTGAGTGGAACGGCATCCGCTACAAAGCATGGCGGGGGCAGGGCCGCTATTGCGATTCCATCTGCTGCGAAGCGGTCTTCCCGGAATCGCTTCAAACGGGGCTGCCGCCCAGACGGGAGCACCTGCTTCGGTGGCTTTGGCGGCTGCTCCCTGCGGCGGTGGCCGCTATGGTGTTGGCAGCACTTGCTCTACGCGGCAGAATGTGAACCCCTGATCCCGATACCACTGGATGATGTCCGGCAGGGCTTCGGCGGTGGTGTGGGTGGTGGCGGAATCGTGCATCAGAACGATGCACTGGGTCTGTTCACCGGTCTCCCGCACTACATTGCGGTAGATGGTGGATGCGCTGGGTTTGCCGCCCACAGCATCCTCGGCGCAGACGTTCCAGTCCACAGAGGTGAAGCCTTTTTCAGCGGCCTGCGCTTTCAACTCGCTCATGATGCCTTTGCCGCCGTAGCGTCGGCTGACGGTGTTGGTGCTCCCGCCCGGAAAGCGCAGATAGCGGATGCTCTCGGCGTGAACGTAGGGCGCGATGCGCTCCTTCAGCAGGGCAAGGTCCTGCCAGTAGGCGTCCGGGCTCCGGTAGATGTCGCTGTACTCGTGCGAGGCAGAGTGGAATGCGATCTGGTGCCCGGCGGCTTCTGCCTCAGCGAGAAGCGGCAGATACTTCTCGTTGTACCCGGTCGCCACCACAAAAAAGGTGGCCCGGACTCCGGCGGCGTTCAGCGCGGCCAGAACGTCCGGCGTCGTCTTGCTGGGGCCGTCGTCGAAGGTCAGGCAGACCCATTTGTCCGGTGGTGCGGGCGGCGTTTCCGGCACCGACCCGGCCGGCACTTCGCTTGCGGCAGGGGAGATGAAACCTTCGTCCGGGATGGGCGTCAGGTCATTTTCCCGGCACCCGATGACCGGCGCAGAAGCATAGAAACTCCCAAGCCCAAAACCTAAGCCCAGCCCCAGAAATAGAAGGATCGCGCCCTGTAATAAAAACTTTTTCTGCACCTTCACACCAAAAACCTCCTCATGCTGTGAATTTATGAAAAAGCGTCTCCGTACAAGATATGAGAGCCGAAAAATTCTATGAAAAACGCTTGACTTTCCCAGGAGATTATGGTACTATACTTGAGCAGTCCGCACCACGGTTTCACACCTCAGAGATCGGAGATTGCACCAAAACAGTATGCGAAGGTGGCGGAACTGGCAGACGCGCACGTTTGAGGTGCGTGTGGTTTATCCTTGGGGGTTCAAATCCCCTCCTTCGCACCAGATGAGAAACCCGCATGAATGCTTGAAAATCAAGCGCTCATGCGGGTTTTTGTTTGTTTTGGAATGTGCAGATACGAACGAATGCCAGCGGTTTTAACGGCTTCTGACGCTCCCAAAGTCGTCAAAAAGTGGTAGAAAAGTGGTAAAAAAAACAAGAACAGAGGCAAACGTAAAAAGGCTCCACCAAACGGGAAACCGTTCGATGGAGCCTTTTCTTATGCGGAAGAAGGGACTTGAACCCTCACTCCGATGGAACTGGTGCCTAAAACCAGCGCGTCTGCCGTTCCGCCACTTCCGCACGGAGCTTATTAAGTGTATCAAGTTTGCACCCAAAAGTCAATTCCTGCGGCACAATTTTATAATCACATCCCGCGCGGCGCATACTAGCAAAAAAGATTCCGGGGAGATGGCGAACGTGAAACAGCAGGACCGAGCGCACCGAAAGGGCTGGAAGCGGGCAAAGCAGGCGGCAGCATGGCTGGCGCTGCTGCCGGTCGCTGCGCTGGGGTGGCTGTACAGCCGTCTGCCGGACCGCGTCTATCTGACGCCGGGCGAGGTTCTGGTGCTGCCCCGCTTTTCTTATGTGGAGCCACTGGGGGCGCACGGAAGCCAGAATGTCGCCAGCACCCGCGCGGTGGGAAGCTACCAGACCACCCTCTCGCTGGGCGGCTGGCTGCCGATCAAGACCATCCGGACCATCGTTACCGAGCGGATGCAGGTGACGGTCTGCGGGACGCCGTTCGGGGTGAAGATGTTCTCAGAGGGGGCGCTGGTGGTCGGCTTTTCGGACGTGGAACGCCCCAGCGGCGGCACGGCCAATCCGGCAAAGGAAGCCGGGCTGCGCCTGGGCGACCGGGTCATCCGCATCGGCACGACCGTGACGGAGGACAATGACGCCGTCAAAGCGGCGCTGGAAGCAGCGCAAGGGCAGGCGGTGGAGGTCGTGTATATCCGGAACGGAGAGCAGCTCTGCACGACGCTTGTGCCGGTCTGGGATGCGGCGGCAGGGCAGTGGCGGGCCGGGATGTGGGTGCGCGACTCCTCGGCCGGTGTCGGGACGCTGACCTTCGCAGACGATGCACGGGGCATTTTTGCGGGGCTTGGCCACCCCATCAGCGACAGCGACACCGGCGAGAGCATTGCACTGCGCACAGGGGAGATCGTCCCCTGCGAGATCACCGGCTGCAGCAAGGGGACTGCAGGAAGCCCCGGCGAACTGAAAGGGCACTTTCTGGGCAGCCGGGCCATCGGGAGCATCCGCATCAATGGAGAGAACGGCGTATACGGCACAACCCGCACACAGCTCGCCGGGCAGCGCATGGAGGTCGCCTTTGCGCAGGAGGTCACAACGGGCAGTGCGGAGATCTGGTCTACGGTGTCCGGTGAGACGCCGCGCCCTTATCAGGTCCGGATCGAACGGATCAGCGACGCAGACCCCAAACGGAACATGGTCCTGCGGGTGACAGACCCGGCGCTTCTGGCGCAGACGGGCGGCATCGTGCAGGGGATGAGCGGGAGCCCCATCGTGCAGAACGGGCGGCTGGTGGGAGCAGTGACCCATGTTCTGGTCAACGACCCGACACGCGGCTACGGAATTTTTGCCCAGACCATGTTGGAACAGGCCGAAATTGCGGCGCAGAGGGCGCAGGATACAGAATCGTCAAAATGAATAAGCATCATTCGACAATGGATGCCATAATATGGCAAAAATAACCGTTGAAATCAATGGAAAAATATGGTAAAATCAAAAGCGTTAAGGGAACTGCACACTTTGGAGGAATGAACGATGGATAAAATTCGGTTTTTGATGTCGGATACCAGCGCAGAGATCACGGAAGCCTGCCGCGAGGCGCTGGAACAAAAAGGCGTGGAAGTTACGGTCGTCGAAAAGGACGGACAGAAGGTGCTTCAGAAAATGCTCTCGGTGCGGCCGCAGGTGGTGCTGCTGGACGCTTTTATGCCGGGGCTGGATGCACTGGCCGTCAAGCAGAAGTACAACGCCGCAGGCGAGCGGCACACCTCGTTTTTTGTGACGGGTGCGTTCCAGAGCGAGGAAATGGTCCAGGAATTGCTGGATGAGGGATTTGCGTACTATTTCGTCAAACCGTTTGACGAAAATGTCCTCGCCAGCCGGGTCGTGAAGGTGGCAATGGGCAAGGAAAAGCATCACCTGCCCACCAGCGTGGACAGCGATGAGCTGACCGTGACGGAGATCCTGCACCAGATCGGCGTCCCCGCCCACATCAAGGGCTACCAGTTCCTGCGGGATGCCATCTTGCTCACCATGAACGAGCCGGAGTACATCAACGCCGTGACCAAGCGGCTCTACCCAGAAATCGCCAAGAAAAACGGCACCACTGCCAGCCGCGTGGAGCGCGCCATCCGTCACGCCATCGAGGTGGCATGGGACAGGGGAGACGTGGATACCCTGAACAGCTACTTTGGCTATACCATCCATAACCTGCGGGGAAAACCTACGAACAGCGAGTTCATTGCGATGATTGCTGATAAAATGCGGCTGGATAAGCGGCAGCGGGTGGGGTAAAATATTTCGCGGTATCGAAGTATATGGAAGTATAGAAAGGAATAAATTGGAATTGCTGGAAATTTGACTTCTGTTTATCGCTATAAAAATGTGGGATGATAGCTCCATGGTGATAAATGGGTTGAACAAAAAGCAATAAATCTCCTGTATTTATTTGGGGTGCAGTTCCCGATGCGTACAGGAGATTTTTGTTGTTGAACGACCAAAACTCAAAAATTCCCCCTTGCATTTTTCAGAAGTTGTGCTATAATATTTAAGCAATCGTTTCCAAGGCCGCTCGTGGGGGTAGCCGATATTGAAGGTTGTGATGGGCACATACATTGATAATATGGCCCCAATACGTCAGAACCAGAAATGAGGTGAAAAAGAATGAAGCAGGGTATCCATCCGAATTACGTTGACTGCACCATCACCTGCGCATGCGGCAACGTCATCAAGACCCGTTCCACCAAGCCTGAGATCCACGTCGAAGTTTGCTCCAAGTGCCATCCTTTCT
>OGWY01003107.1_pt1 | contig 11372 bp, 8 predicted proteins | sample 1576121 | NCBI WGS metagenome assembly OGWY01 (sample SAMEA3541543, study PRJEB24748) | human gut metagenome | biome: human gut; feature: human-associated habitat; material: faeces | place: China | collected 2012 | reverse complement strand
GAGATATCAAAGTTACAAAAAGAAGGCTTTATAAAAACAAATCGAAATCATTTTGAACTGAATGTATATAATGGCACAGACTTAAAGAATCTCCATTTTACAAGATGACAAAGGCGGCGCAAAGGCCTCCGCATCTTCCTGCACCAGTGCTTCCAGCTCTTTGCGCAGGGTCTCGGCCTTGGCGTTCAGGGCCTGGATCTTTTCCTCCACGGCGGCATACTTCTTTTTGCCGGTGGTCAGACTACCCACCATATTGCCCAGCGCTGCGCCTGCCGCCCCCACAAGGGCCGCTGCGCCGCCGCCGTGTCCGTAATTCAAGCCTTTCGGCTCCAATAAATTGGATACCACCTCCTTGTACTCGCCCAAGGCTACCAACGCAGGAATATCTTTCCCTGTATTCTCCACGCACTTCTTGTCCAAAGCCTTATAGAAAGCGAATTTCTCGATCTCGCTAAAGAATTTCTTCTCGAAAGCGTTCATCGGTTCCTTATAATCCGCAGAAAGGAACTCGTACAGATTCTTAAACATACGGCTAGCGGCGCCGGAGGCAGGTACGAATTTTACGATTTTCTTGTTTTTAGCCAGATAAGCGTCCCAAGCATCCATATAAGAAGCCTGTTCCTCTTTAGATATTACCATAATACCTTTTTCTACCGAAGCGGAGGCCGCTATCTCAAGGAAAGGGAAACCTTTTACGAAGCAAGCGAGTTGCTCTTCAATCTGTTTTTCGCTGATTCCTTTGGCTTTCAGCTGTTCTAAATCGTTTGCGTTTAACATAGTATAGTATTTAATGTGAATAATCTCATCAGTAACACCACAGGGCACTTATGCGCTATGTGTATCGCAAATGTATAAAATAACCGCAAGATACATGTTGAAATTCCATAGAAAAAAGTATTTTTACAGCATGTTTTGCGGTTTGTCCTCAACCGGGCAATAAAAATGATATAACTATGGATACAATTGGATTCTTTACGTCTGAGGAAAAGAAGCTGTTCTTCTCCAAATACAGGCTCCTGTTACGAAACCTTTACTCTTTCCTCGAGAGGGAAGATATCCGAAAGATGAAGGAGCTGATGAAGCGGGTTGTCGCCCTCGATTGCTACGGCAGGGATAAGAATGGTATCAACGGTTTATTGCGAAATATCGACACGGCCTTGATCGCCACCTTGGAGATTGGCTTGAAACGCACCTCGGTCATCGCCCTCCTATTATACCGCCCGGTATTGAAGAAGGCGATCACGATAGAGGAAGTGGAGCAGAAATTCGGGGCGGACGTGACCTTGATCATCCGTCGCCTCTTGAAGACCTCCGACTTGTATGCCCGGAACACCGCCGTCAACTCGGAGAATTTCCATCATTTGCTTTTCTCGTTTGCCGAGGACGTACGTGTGATCTTGCTTATGATCGCCGACCGCCTCTGCCTCATGCGTATGGGAAAACAGATGCAAGAGGATGATCGTATCCGGCTGGCTACCGAGGCCTCTTATTTGTACGCTCCCCTCGCCCACCGATTGGGTTTATATACGATCAAGAGCGAGCTGGAAGACCTTTCCTTGAAATATACGGACAGGAAACAGTATGACTTCATCAAGCGGAAGCTGAATGAGACGAAACGCTCCCGCGACGCTTATATCGCCGAGTTCATCGCCCCGATCAAGCGGAAGCTGGCAGCGGCAGGATTCAAGTTCGATATCAAGGGACGTACCAAATCCATACATTCCATTAATAACAAGCTGAAAAAGCAGCAGGTGGAGTTCGAGGGTATCTACGATCTTTTCGCTATCCGGATCGTATTGGATACGCCGCTGGAGAAGGAACGCTCGGAATGCTGGCAAGTCTACTCCATCGTCACCGATATGTACCAGCCCAACCCGAAGCGTATGAAGGACTGGATCTCTATTCCGAAGAGCAATGGTTACGAGAGCTTGCACATCACGGTTATGGGGCCGCAAAATAAATGGGTAGAGGTGCAGATCCGTACGAGGCGGATGGATGAGATCGCCGAGCGAGGCCTAGCGGCGCATTGGAAATACAAGGGCGTGAAAGCAGAGAGCGGGCTAGACGAGTTCTTGAATACCGTACGTGCCGCCTTGGAGGCCAAGGAGAATAATCCGCTCGACTTGATGCAGGATTTCAAGATGGATCTATATAAGGATGAGATCTACGTCTTCACGCCTACCGGCGAGCTTATCAAGCTGGCCAAGGGAGCGACGGTCCTCGATTTCGCCTTTGCCATCCACACGAAGCTAGGAAGCAAATGCGTGTCGGCGAAAGTGAACGGTAAGAACGTTCCGATCAAATACACCTTGAACAACGGCGATAGCGTATCCGTCATCACGTCGCCCGCCCAAAGCCCGAAGCGGGATTGGCTGAACTTCGTCGTCACCTCCAAGGCCCGTGTGAAGATCAAGCAGGCCTTGAAGGAGGAGACCGTGAAGGCCGTGGAATTCGCCAAGGAGATGTTGCAGCGCCGCTTCAAGAACCGGAAGATCGACATGGACGAGCCAACCATGATGCGCTATATCAAGAAGAAAGGATTCAAGACCGTCACGGACTTCTACATCGAGATCGCCGAGGAACGCCTCGATCCCAACCAAGTAATCGACGAATATCTGGAGGCTTTCCGCAAGGAGACGGAGACGAACGAGCGTACCGAGGTGCGTAGCGCGGAGGAATTCGTGACGATGACTCCGGTGGAGGAGATATCGACGAACAAGGATGTCTTGGTGATCGACAAGAACCTGACGGGTATCGAATATAAACTCGCCAAATGCTGCAACCCGATTTATGGCGACGAGGTTTTCGGTTTCGTCTCCACGCAGGGTATCAAGATCCACCGTATGGATTGCCCGAACGCCCAAGAGATGTTCAGCCGCTTCGGTTACCGGATCATCCGCGCGAAATGGAGCGGCAAGGGAGACAATGGCTATACGGTTACGTTGCGGGTGATCGGACGGGACGATATAGCGATCGTCACCAACATCACCTCCGTGATCGGAAAAGAATCGAACGTCACGCTTCGCTCCTTAAACATCAACTCGGTAGACGGATTATTCCAAGGTAACTTTACCGTATTGGTAAGAGATACGACCGCGTTAAACTTGCTGACGAAAAAGATCAAGGCGGTAAACGGCGTGAAAGCGGTAGAGCGATTAAATTCTTAGACAGTGTACTGTGCACGAAGTACCGTAGTACTCTGCACGAAGTACTACAGTACCCTCTAGGAAGTACCGCAGTACTTCGTACAGGGGACTGGGCCAACTGTAAGACTGTGCCTTGTGACTATACCCGGATCACAGAATCGGCTTCAGCCCCATCTTCTCCGCACGTTGTATAAGGAATTGACGAGCCGCCTCATACTCGTTCGGGATCACGCCGTCGAGGATGGCGTTCTTGATCGCCTCTTTCAGCACGCCGACAGGCTTGGAGGGAGCCAAGCCAAACGTCTCCATGATCTCCTCGCCGGATACCGGAGGCTGGAAGTTACGGACACGGTCTTTTTCCTCTATATCGGCCAGCTTCTCGCGCACCTTACGGAAATTGTTCAAGAAACGGCGAACCTTCTCCGGGTTCTTGCTCGTGATATCGGCCTCGCACAGTTTCATCAAATCGTCGATATCATCTCCCGCATCGAACAGCAGACGGCGGATCGCCGAATCCGTCACCTCATCGTCCGACAAGGCGATCGGACGCATATGCAGGCTTACCATCTTCTGCACGTACTTCATCTTCTCATTCATCGGGAGTTTCATCTTCCTGAAAATACCGGGGATCATCCGTTCGCCGATAAAATTATGATTATGGAACGTCCATCCCAAGCGAGGGTCGAAACGCTTCGTGGCAGGCTTGGCGATATCGTGGAAGAGGGCGCTCCAACGCAGCCATAGATTATCGGAAGTCTTGCTCAAACGATCCAGCACCATCAAGGTATGGGCGAAATTATCCTTATGCCCGATCCCCTCCTTGGTCTCCACGCCCTTCAAGGCGCAAAGCTCGGGGAAAATCAATGGCAACAGTCCGCATTTATCCAGCAAGTCGAAACCGATAGAGGGCTTTGGCGAGAGGACGATCTTGTTCAACTCATCCACGATACGCTCCTTGGAGATGATGGAGATACGCTCCCGGTTACGGATGATGGCGTCGAAGGTATCGGGATCGATAAAGAAACCTAATTGAGTGGCGAAACGAACCGCGCGCATCATCCGGAGCGGATCATCACTGAAAGTGATATCCGGGTCTAGAGGCGTACGGATCGTAAGCTCGTCCATATCCTCCAACCCGCCGAAGGGATCGACCAATTCTCCGTAACGCTCCTTATTCAGGCAAAGGGCTAAAGCGTTGATCGTGAAATCGCGGCGGTTCTGGTCATCCTCCAAAGTGCCATCTTCCACGACTGGCTTACGGCTGTCATGGCTGTAGGATTCTTTCCTTGCCCCCACGAATTCCAGCTCCAGATCGCCGGCTTTCACCTGCGCCGTCCCGAAATTCTTGAAGACAGAAAGATAAGCACCACGCCCGATCTTCTTGGCCACCCGTTTGGCCAACTCGATACCGCTGCCAACCGCTACCACATCTATATCCTTGGATGGGCGGTTCAAGAAAATATCCCGCACATATCCGCCTATTACATATACCTCAACACCTAGCTCTTCCGCCGCCTCCGATATCAAATGGAAAGGCTTCGCGGATATATGATTTACTATCTCTTCCTCGTTTATATACATATTTATGTATTCCAAATCCAATAAAGAGCGCAAAGATAATCAAATTTCATGTACTTTTGCGGTATCAAATACATTGAACGAGAAAGATATGAAAAAGTTAGCGATCTGTATAACGCTCATTGCCGCCATTTTAACGGGCTGTAACGGAGACGAGAAAGCGGCTCAGGCCCGTTTGGACAAGGCCCGGGCCATGTACGAGAATAACGAGTTTTTCGGGGCGAAGAACGAGATAGACAGTATCCGGGCACTCTATCCCAAGGAAGTAAAGGTACTGAAGCAGGGATTAACGCTTATGCGCCAAGTAGAAGTAAAGGAGGCGGAGCGAAACATCGCTTTCTGCGACAGCTTACTCCCGATCAAGCTGGAGGAAGTAGAGGGATTGAAGAAAGGCTTCGCTTTCGAGAAGGATTCCGTTTACGAGGAAATCGGCAATTATATCTGGAAACAGCAGACGATCGAGCGCAACGTGCAACGTTGTTACGTACGTTGCGGCGTGAACGAGGAGGGCGAGATGTATCTGGCCAGCGTATATTACGGCGGACGCCCCATCGAGCATACGGGAATCAAGCTGAGCCTGAAAGACGGCCAATTCGCCGAGACCGCTTCCATCCCGTACGACGGCGGACTGAATTACCGCTTCAAGGATATGGGAAGCACCACGGAGGTAGTGACCTACAAGGGGGAGCACTGCGTCGATGCCGTCAAGTTCATCTACGATAACGAGAAAGAGCGGATCAAGGTGGAATACACGGGAGGCAAGCCTTACATTATATATATGGCGGACGCCGACAAGAAAGCGATCGTCAACACCTTCAACCTCGCCACCGTATTAAGCGATATCAAGAGCATGAATACCTTGAAAGAGAAATCAGAGAAGAAGATCGCTTATCTAAAGAATAAACTGGAGGAGTAGAATCCCTCCATACAAATGGCCTACCTATAAACAAAGCACCGGGACCCCTACCATACAGTAGGAATCCCGGTGTTAGTATACAAACTGATATCCACTATCAGTTATTCATCATTTAACGACTACCTTCTGAGCGGTCTCGCCATCAACGGAAACTACCACGATACCTTTCGATGCCGGCATCACGAAGTTATCTGAAGAAGCGATAGCGGAAGCGGTGGTCTGACCTAAGATGTTAGACAATGTAACCGTCTTGCCTGCCGCGTTCAAGACCGTAACGCTAGCCTCGCCAGCGATTACCGTGAAGCTGGCAACCTCTTCCAATTGTTCGTTGGAAACCGGAGTCGGAGCATTCTCGATCGTGAACGGAACGCCAACATTAGACATTACCACAACATTGTTTACCACACCTACATAAGGAGTCTTCAACTCGCCCGCGGCCACGGTGCGATTCAGCTCTTTCTGGTTCTCCAATAAGTAACCACCATCCTGAGTTGTCTTGAAGGCAAACAAAGCGTTGTTATCCAAAGACGGAACGATATTCGCTTTATCGCTGAAGCCTACACGGTAGTAAGTAGCGCCATTGCTAACGAATGTCTCGTTAGAATCCCGCAAGGATACCATATAGTAGCGAGGAGAAACAGCTTTGGTAGTTGTCTCCGGCGTATAGATCGATGTCGTGATGAAATACAACGGTTTACCAGCGATCACGGTATCGGCTTCTTGAACCCACAAAGAGAAGTTGTCAGTCTCATAAGTTGACTTCAAGATATCTTGGCCTTCGTTCTTCACTTCGGCGAAGAAATTCAGCGGATTCATCGTCAAGAACTTGCCATTCGTACCGAAACGTTTGTGAGAATCGTCGATAGAAGCGTACTCCGGAGCCTCTACAGCGACAAAGTCGAAGTAGTTAACCTTATCGGAAAGGATCAGGTTCGCCGTATTCACGTTCATAAAGACATATTGAGTGGTAGCGCCTACCCTTGTAGCCATCTGGTATTTACCACCGGTCGTAGCCGTATTGAATACGAATTCCAACGGAGCGGTATAATCAGATAATTTCAACGGCCCACCATTCTCGCTGGCAACCAAATCATTGCTGAAACGTTCTTTCAACATATAAGTCGCATGATACAAGGTATCACCTAAAGCACGGGCACCTAAACCATCCGTTACATTCTGTACGGAATCTTGGCTAACCACGATACGAAGAGCGGCTGCGTTCGCTGCGTCACCGGATTTAATCATCAATACGGAATCAGAAGTAAACGCATACAGATCGTCTACACCCGGAGTACCGGAGATCAAGTTCAATACATAGCCATTATCGGCGAGTTCCTCCGCAGAGAAGTGACGAGTACCCAAGAATTTATCCTTTAAATCCACATTCGCTTGATATTCCACCGTAATAGAATCGGTGCTACCCCCAAATGTATAGGTATTGGCCATACCTTGAACGGCGAAGATCTCCTCGTTAGAGATAATAGTCGTATTCGTATTACGGTCTACAACCGAATACATTCCGTTGTTTTCCTTGATATACCATTGTCCCTTCGGTTGATAAATAGAAGGTTTGAAACCTGCCGCAGTTACCAATTTATCGGAAGCGGCACTCTTATCGTAAGCGACAGCGTATTGTCCGCCCTTATCGCCCTTGCTCGCGCTCTTCAAGAAGTATACGCCTGTACCTGTAGCGATCGTAGAAGGAGTTCCCTTCGTTACGGTAATAACAGGAGCGGCTCCTTGAGCAGGTTGAGTAGAACCCGACTGCAAGTCAGATACGGTCAAGGCTTTCGTCTCGATCACGCTGGCATATACGACACGTACGTTCGGAACGGAGCTCATCGGACTTGCGTTCACGGTCGGAGCGGCAGCGGCATACATAGCCAAAGCATCGTTCTTCAAGTTGATCGTGAAATAGAATTTCTGGAAATCAGCGTTACCCAGTGTATGCAAGCCACTAGCGTCATAGGTGGAGTCAGCCGTAAACTTAGCCCCATATACACCGGTAGCACCGGCTATCACATTCTTCAATGTATCGACACCTAAGTATTTTGCTTTACCATCACTAAATACTTGGTCACCTTGGATTTGCAAGGTCACATATTTAGCGTTCGCAATAGCGCCTGTAGCGGGAGCCGCCGTATTCTTCGCTATCAAGTTCTTACCCTCGAAGATATTTCCTTGATAATTTCCTCCAAACGTCAATTGAAAGACTTGGAAACCATCCCCCAGCTCACTTGCGCTCAAATACATAGCGTCGCTAGGAGCCTCTACGGTAAATTTCGTAGAAGAGGCAGAAGAACCTAAACTCAAGTCTGTCCCAGCTACATCCAACGCCAAGATTTGATTGTTTCCGTAATAAGCCTGAATAGCGCTACCACCGGCAGCGTCAGAGAATGTCCACTGATTCACGCCCGATGTGATAACAGGCTTTGCCGTAGATGAAGCCGCAAACGACAAAACGGCCTGTGTCTTCTTGTTCTTGAATTGATACACAGGACCAGCAGGAGTCGTGCCCGCATTCGTGATTTGCCACAAGGCAGAATCAATAGCGGCTTTGGTAGCGTCTGACGCCAAAGTTTTAACAATTACCGAGTCGGCTTTCTCACCACTTAAAGACAAAACGGAAGAACCTGTCTTTAAATAATAATAGTTACCGGCTTTCCACTGAGCCTCCGGAACGGTCGTACTCGACTGAGCATTAGCCGAGAATACGCCCGCAACCATCAGGGCCGCAGCAATAAGAGTACATTTTTTGTCCATAATCAAATAGATTTTATTTATTAATCACAGTCTAAACAGGGGGTGTTTAGAAAAGGTTTTGAGGGCGTATGAGATTAACAATCGATTTAGCGTCTTATAACAAAAATCGTCCTATTCTCACGAACAGGACGACTATACTACTAAAAATGTAAACAGTGTATTTATATAGTAATATCATGAAACTATATATTTTGGAGAAAAACCGCTCCACCTTCACAGGCAAAACGGCTGGAAATCTAATCTACTCAATAAATATCTTCACAGGCTTACTCAAAATAAGCATGTTCTTTTACGACATGACCTCTGTCATCGAAATAAACCTTATATATCTTACCATTTCTGGAAAGTAATACTACCTTATACTTCACAAACGTGCTATTGTTTGACACCTCAACTGATTTCACCATACATCCCTCATAGGAAGTATTTACCGCATCACGCAATACTTGGGGCATATCAGTTACCTCGATCGGATAAAATTTATCCTGTGCCACTGTTTCCTTAGCGCTACCGGCCATCCCGGCTTGCGCTTCTACATCAGGGGCAATAAATAAGCCACATAAAGCGACAATAACCCCGTAAACAATCTTTTTCATACCTTAAAAACCTAAATACCTAAACCTTTTTTCTCTTACATCATAAATTCGCAGTATAAGGTGCAATCTCCGTGCCAAAACTCACCCTAAAAAACGACAAGAGAATAATAAATTGTAAATCCGACAATTAACCAAAAGCGAAGAATCAATCATTCGGTTGCCAAAGTGTGGAACAAACCGTGGAATGTGGAAAATTTCCCCACGAAAGTGTGGAATCTCTACACACTACTATAAAAAACGAGGCCCACCCTTAATCTATATAAGGATGAGCCTTAAATCATTCTACTTAAATATAATCAAATAAAAATACTAAAGTAATAAAATAAAGTTCCGTAATATCGTATACACTCTGTGTCTAATCTCTAATTTGCGATTCACAAAGATAAATCTTTTTGTTCAACCATCTATAAAATAACCGCACATCTAACGAAACTCAAAGATTTTTGAACAAAGAGATTCCTTTTAAGGACAAGTCATAGATTATCACGAACTTCAATCCTTCGCTTGGTGTACGGTAAGTTGCGGGAATGGGAAACCGATACCTACCTCATTGAAGGTCGCGTAGATATTCTTGTTAATATCGAAATACACGCCCCAATAGTCGGAACTGTTTACCCAAACACGTACCACCACGTTTACGCTGCTGTCCGCCAAGGCTGTCAAGGCGATAAACGGAGCGGCCGGCTCGGACAAGATGCGGGAATCCTTCGCTAATACAGACTCTATCACTTGCTTTACTTTCTCATAATCGCTGCCGTATTCCACGCCAAAAGTCCAGTCTACACGGCGAGTCGTCTGGTTACTGAAATTAGTCACAACGCCACTGCTCAAAGAGCCGTTCGGTATATAAATGACCTTATTATCAACCGTACCTAATACGGTATGAAACATCTGGACTTCTTTCACGGTACCGCCAACGCCCTGCGCCTCAATATAATCACCCACCTTATAAGGCTTGAAAAGAAGGATGATCAATCCACCGGCAAAGTTTGACAGGTTACCGCTCAATGCCATACCGACAGCGACACCGGCGGAAGCCAATAAGGCGGCAAACGACGTAGTTTGAACGCCTAACGCCCCTACGACTGAAATAATCAATAAAATGGTTAAACTGACATTCACCAAACTGCCGACAAAAGTCTTGACAGAAGGATCGATATCCCGTTTGCTCAATATCTTCCGAACCAGTTTATTAAGTAAGTTTATAACCAATCGTCCCACCAAGAAGACAATAAGGGCTTTAATAATCGTAAAACCCAATTGGGAGCCATGCTCAACCAATGATCTGATAGCTTCCTCTAATTTAGAACTAGCTTCTACAGCTGCTAATAATACCATATCTCTTCTATTTTAATTAATCTATTAATTATATAACAATCTGATCTTCCAAAATATTATGAAATGTAGCAAAGGTATAAAGTTTTTTTAATCTGGTAAAACCATGAAATAATTACGTAGCTTTGCGATCAATCAAATAACACGTTAAATTCGACAGCATGAAAATCCTTGCGATACTCGCCGCCCTTTTCCTTTCAATAGGCTATGGCCACGCTCAGACATACGAGAAGTTTGTCGAGAAAAGTTTTGACTTCTTGGACAAGAACGACTTAGTCTCCGCCGAAGAGAGCCTACGAGCCGCCATGCGCCTCGAACCGGGCAACCCCAACAACTACGCCTTGCTCATGAATCTCGGGACGATACAGCGCAGACAAGGGAAACTGGAAGATGCCCTTCTCTCCTATACCGCCGCCCTAAGCCGCCATCCGAATAATGAGGCCATACTGGAAAATCGTGCCGGCTTATATACGGAAATGGGTGAGATCGAAAAAGCGACGAACGATTACAATGCCCTATTAATCTTGAACCCCCATCATCAAGAGGCGTTATATTGCAGGGCAATGCTTCATTTACAACATAAGAACTATCTTTTGGCCGAGCAGGATTTCGATAAGATACTGGAAGTAAACGAAAAATCCGTGAAAGGACGTCTGGGACACGCGATTCTCGAAAAGCTACGGGGGAATTACGATGAGAGCGAACGCATCTTTAATTACTTGATCAGCGAGATGCCCCGTGAATGGATCTTATACGAAGGCCGTGCCGATCTATACTTCATGATGGGCAAGAACGCCCGGGCTATGGCCGATATCAATCGTGTTTTCGTGGAAAGTACCCCGACAGCCGCTTTATATGTATTGCGAGGCAAAGTAAAACTCGCCCAATATGAGAAGGCATCGGCCGCCTTAGACTTCAAGAAAGCTGAGGATATGGGATATGATAAAACGACTATCGACGAGTTGATGAAGATGGCTCGTTAAGGTTGTTTTTATACGTATAGTAGCATCGGCTCACGCGAGTAGTGGTATTGGCCTA
>OGWY01003106.1_pt1 | contig 11378 bp, 8 predicted proteins | sample 1576121 | NCBI WGS metagenome assembly OGWY01 (sample SAMEA3541543, study PRJEB24748) | human gut metagenome | biome: human gut; feature: human-associated habitat; material: faeces | place: China | collected 2012 | reverse complement strand
CTCCAAGAGCAAGTGATGCCGCTCTCATCTGCTGCGGTACTGCCTGTATTGATGATACGCTCATGTTGATTACCGTAGGAAGAATCATGATTGCAAGCACTATGATTGCTGCAAGCAGATTTGATCCGCCGGTAAACTGATGTGTTGCTGAGTTTGCAAAAATATGTTTCTCCAGCTTGTATAATACCGGATTAAGTATCATAAGTCCTAAAAGTCCATAGATTACTGATGGAATGGCTGCAAGCAGCTCTACTGCCGGCTGCACTACCGCTGAGAGCTTTTTGTTTGACACCTCAGTGAGAAATACTGCCGTAAGAAGAGCAATCGGTACTCCTATGAGTATAGATACTGCTGTTCCTATGATGGATGTGAGGATTATGTACAATATTCCGTAGCTTGGGTCTGCCGCTGTCGGCGCCCATTTTGTTCCGAATAAGAGGTTTAACACTCCGACCTTGAAAAATGCCGGCGCGCCTTTAAGGAACATATAAATTGTTATTGATAATACTGCGAATATTGCCACAACCGCACATACCGTGAATATTATTTTGGCAACATTCTCTACTATGGATTTATGTTTCATTTGATACTCCTTGTTTCAAAAAGTTCCCCAGGAAACCTGCCATTTCCTGAGGAAACCCTGTATCTTGTCGATATGTATTAATACTGATGTCTCGTATCGATGTCTGTATTTTGTATTATTACTATGACCGATATTTCTACTGAGGGAGGATAAGACCTACCTTCTTGATAACTGCCTGTCCCTCATCTGAGTTTACATAGTCAAACCAAGCTTTAACAATATCGTTCTGCTCGTCAATCTTGCCCTTTGTAGCCATTACGAATGGACGAGAAAGAAGATATTTGCCTGCCACAATGTTTTCCTCTGTTGCCTCTACTCCATCAATTTTCATTGCTGTTACTGTATCATCAAGCACGTCAAGTGAAACATATCCGATTGCTCCCGGTGTTGAGCCTACCTTTGCAAGAACTGCTCCTGTTGAGTCAAGCTCCTGTGCATATTTGCACTGATCCTTTACATCAAGAAGCTCCTCGAAGGCTCCTCTTGTACCTGAAGCTGCCTCACGACCGATTGCTACGATTGCCTCATCTTTTCCACCAAGGTCTTTCCAGTTTGAAATTTCACCTGTGTAGATTTTCTTTAAGTCATCTGATGTAAGCTCTGTTACTGAGTTGTCCTTGTCTGTGATTACTGCGATTCCGTCGATTGCTACGATGTTTTCCTCAACGCCGTTTGCTTTCTCATCATCTGTAAGTGCTCTTGATGAATCTCCGATATCTACGCTTCCTGCTGTTACTGACTCGATTCCTGAACCAGAGCCTGTATACTCTACTGTTACTGTTACTCCAGGGTTTTTCTCCATGAATGACTCCTTGAGCGCCTCACAAAGCTTCTCCATTGAAGTACTTCCTGCAAGTGAAAGTGAACCGCTTAAGTTCTCATTTGATGTACCTTCATCTGCGCTTGTATCTGCATTGTTGTCTGCTCCGTCTGAGCTTGAACCACATCCTGTAAATGCTGCTGTCATCATTGTTGCAGCAGTTGCTAAAACTAAAAGTTTTTTCATACGATTTTTCATTTTAATTTCCTCTTTCATTACTTTCTTGAATTTATTTCTTTGTTTGTTACAACTGATATAGTAATGGGGAAATGTAAAATGCAAAATCATTAGTGTGTAAAATGCATGTAAAAAAATATTTTTAATTTACTGTACGATTGTAAATTCATATCCTCCGGTGGCTGTACATCTGTTCTGCCGGATGGTGGCTCTTTGAGCGTGGGAGTCCCTTTATTTGTACTTTCATCTGCTGTATTGCCGAATGTATCTGTGTTTGCGTTTTCTGTATCTAAAAGATCCGGGAATGTTCCTCCGTTTCCGGCAATCAGCTTAAGGCGCGCATCCAATGCTTCATTCGTACTTATATAATTTGCAATGTTTATCGTGCCTACAATTGCAATGAGAACGATTGAAACTGATAACATTGCTATAGCTATAAATTTTCTACGTAATTTTTTGAGCATTTTATCACCTGCACATTTTTTCTATTTCATGTTCTACATCCATTGGGTCCAATGGACTTTCCACTGTTTCATATGTCAATATAAGATTTTTCCCCTGATAATATCCATTTTCGTTATATTTCAATATCTTTCGATAAGCTTTATTTCGATAATCAGGATTGTCTATCAAGCCAAGATGCTCCCACAGAATTATATCGCCATTTTTCTTCTCAACCGTAAAATCGGGATAATAAATACCATCTGAGATTTTAATCGCCTTCTCATACTCAAACTTTATATTATTATCATACAAGGCTGTCGCAATAATTACTTCTGATTTTGACCGCACTATAATTCCCATTTTAGTATAAAACTTGAGTGCTTCAGGGTTAGGAACCTGTGTCTTTTCATTTGTCTCTTCATTTTCCTTCTTATCAACTGCTAAAAGTATACTGCTATAATGTTTTTGCTTCAACATTTTCTGGGCATAATCGGTTTTATATTTTTTCCGGGCCTTCCTGTTTGTCTCGAGTAGTCTGAGCTCATTTATTGTATCCTTCAAATAAAGCTCCAGATATTTTTTATTGACAAGATTTCTGATTTCTTTATCATTTTTCTTTGATAAATACTCTCTTCTGCCATTTTTCCAAACATACCATTTAACATTTCCATCCTTTTGTGTTGGATAGATTGTTCCTTCCTCAGTGATGGTCTCCAGCCTTTCCTGAATCTCTAATATCTCACCTTCCAACCATTGGATTCTATTATCTATTGAACTTATTTTATTTTCCTCCTATTCTTCACATCAGGTAACGCTTTGTATGCAATTTAAACAGTAATTTATTGTATTTTGTGGGGAGTATGATAAATGAAATCTGTCATTTATCTTCAAAAGTGGAGATTATGGTCTCCATTTGTTTGATAGCATCATATAAATATAGAAACCGACTATAGTTTGGAGCTGTTTTATGATTTTAATGGATTTCAGCTACTTTTTTTCTGCTCTTTTCCGGATTTTGAGCTGGGTTTGGGGTGCTGTTTGTGGAATTTCTGCGGTTTCAGCTACTTTTTTCTGCTCTTTTCCGGATTTTTGGCAGAGTTTTGGGTGCTGTTTTGTGGATTTCTGCGGTTTCAGCTACTTTTTTCCGGATTTTTTGGCGGGTTTGGGGCGCTGTTTGGGGAATTTCTGCGGTTTCAGCTCCACAAGACCCGCTTGCTATGCTACCAACCTATGGCTATTGTACATTATGATAATTTAAAAATCCAGTATTTTCTAAATAAAAAGACAAAAAAAGTGAATTTTCAGAAAAAATAAAAATAATTATTGCTCAAGATTCATAGGTGCCCCTGCCATATGGAAACATTTCTACCCAAATATTATGATTAAAGGTTCAAAAGGTATCATCGATGCATGCTTGCATGCAATTCGATGTATACCTTAGTGACACGCACCACACCGAGAAAGTAGCAATTTGCTGCGGGGACGCAGAAAATTAGCGGACTTCGAGGTGTAGTCAGATTATGGAAATGCGTAGCATGTAGCAATCTGATTAATCATAAATGAGGGGCAAAATACCTTTTGCCCCTCATATCATTATTATCTTGTATGAATAAAATAAACTATGCATTATTGCTTTCTATGAATGAAATAAACTATGCATTATTACTTTCTATGAATGAAATAAACTCAGCAGCATTTCTCGGTTTTGAGAAATAATAGCCCTGAATGTAATCTATTCCAAGCTCATCCAGCTTTGCAAACTGCTCCTTCTCCTCGATTCCCTCAGAAACAATCTCAAGCTTTAACTTTTGAATCATGCCCATTGCGGCATCCATAACCGGCTTGCCCTTTCCGTTATCAAAATATGCATTTGTCATGCCTCTGTCAAATTTCACAATGTCAATCGGCATATCAACAATATAGCTTAAATTTGACTGACCTGTGCCAAAATCATCCAGCGCAAACCTCACTCCCACCTTACGCAGGGCATTCATATTATCAAGCAGTATCTTTTTTTCAGTGATAGATGCAGACTCTGTAATCTCAAGCACAATATCATTTGCATCCACATGATATTTCTCCATAATTGCAATAAAATCCTGCGCTAAATGGTCATAAGCACACTGCACCACTGACAGGTTGCATTCAATATACTCAATTCCCATCGCATGTATATCATGCTGTACAATAAATCTGCACACTTTCTCAAACACGCGCTCTCCAAGCCTTAAAATGAGTCCCCGCTTCTCAGCTACAGCAATAAACCTGCCCGGAGGTATGATATTTCCCTCGCGTGACCTTATTCTGACAAGCGCCTCCGCAGAGGTGAATTTATGCGTTTTAGTGTTATAAATAGGCTGGTAAAATACCTCAACACGGTTATCGCGCAATGCCTCTATTATCTCATTCTCAACCGAATTTTCATCATATATGTGCTCAATGACTTCATTATTTATGAGCATCACGCCGCGCCCCGTAAACTCAGCTCTGTTACGCTTGGCATATTGAAAAAGCCCCAGTATATCCGATGGTCTCCGCACAAGCTCAGTAGACCTTAGATAATATATCTCCCCAAACAGCATCGTCATATTGTCACCGCCCCATGGCTTGTCGAACCTGCGTTCCAATATTCCGATTGTTTTTTCTGCACAATCAGTATTCTCAAAAACCAGCAGATACTCGTTTGCCGAGCTTCTAAAAACATAATTATCAGGCAGCTTATTTATAAAAGAAACCACCTCATAAAAAATACTTTTTTCCATCTCGCGGGTGAAAAAATCATTTTCATTGCTTCCATAGCGAATACACACTATCGATACATCATTCCCCTGTCCATATGCCTCCTTCATGTATTCAAAAAGGGCATTGAGATTGAAAAATCCTGTATCCCTGTCAATATTTGCCATCGGATTTTCAAGCATAATAAAAAGGATAAGCACACCTATCACACTCGCAAAGCTGACAATCAATATTTTTTTATCTATAAACTGAATAACCGCCGATATGAACATAAGAGCCACCCAGACCTGCATGCTCTTTCTTCTTCTCGGATTTATAGCGTGACTGTATTTTTTTGTCAGCATTAGAATAAGCGCCAGCAGAATTACAGTTACTGCATATGTTATAATAACAGCCGGACCATATGTATAAACTAAATTATCCGAATCATAAATTTTAATCGGTACGACCATTATCAGAATATCAGTTAAGCTTCCAAATATCCACAGCCGCTTTCTCCACTTGCGCTCAAGCTCTTTTTTCCTGAAAATATCCACGCATATATACCAGAAGGCCACCATGGCAACCCATGTGACCGTCCAGAGATATAATTTGCAGATAATATTGGTAGCAGTATGAGGATATCCGCTTCTTTTTTCAATTGCAACAAGTGCGAAAATATCAAAGAAAAGTGACAGCAGGCCTGCAATCCATACCTCAACAAAAGCCTTCGATGTATGTAATATAATCTTTTTCTGCGAAATATAAAAATACATTATTACGAACATCACCGCAATGGCACACATTTGTGAAACAATATTCATATCCCCTATTTTCTGTACCTTTCCTAAATCAGGCCAATACACTAGTACTATTTTACCGTTATTTTACCAATAAAGCAATATATTGTTTTGATTTACAAAGAACTAAATAAAAAAGTTACTATTCACACTGAACAGTAACAAAAAAAACACGCTATGCGCGTGCTCCAAAATAATACAGTCGGTAACTATTCAGATACATACATAAATAAATCGGCGTGACAAGATTCGAACTTGCGACCTCTACGTCCCGAACGTAGCGCTCTACCAAACTGAGCCACACGCCGTCTGCAATTCGTTTTGCAACTATTAAATAATATCACAATGTATAAATTTTGTCTACCCCATAATATATATTTATGGTATGATTTATGCTGTATAATATGATAAAAATTTATACTGTTGTGTCCAGCCTCACAGCAAGGTATCATACCCATGGCTGAACTGTAATTTAATCACGTAATTATTTTCTTTATACTATGAAGCAGGCCCGGTAGCGCAGCGACCGGCTTAGCACCACGGTATATAAATTATAAGGAGAATATCATGACAAATCAGACAAATCACATAAATCACACCAATCACATAAATCACATAAATAAAACAGCTATAATAACCGGAGCTTCACGTGGTATCGGTGCCGCCATTGCCAAAAAGCTGGCTTCCTGTGGCTATAACCTCTCACTTTGCTGCCGCAATTCATCTGACAGACTAAAGGCTCTGGCTGATGAGCTTCACTGTGCATACGGAATTGAGGTGCTGTGCTACACCGGAAATGTAGGAGACTTTTTCTTTGCCAAGGATATGGTTACGAAAACAATTTCCCATTTTGGCCATATAGATGTGCTCATTAACAATGCCGGTATATCGCATATCGGGCTGCTGAGCGACATGACACCGGATGAATGGAACAATATCGTGGCGATAAATCTGACCGGTGTTTTCAACTTTACAAAGCTCGTCACCCCTTATATGGTTGCCGATAAATGTGGCCGTATACTACAGATTTCCTCTGTCTGGGGCAACGTCGGAGCCTCCTGCGAGGTAGCTTACTCTGCCTGCAAGGGCGGTATTAATGCATTTACCAAGGCACTCGGCAAGGAGCTTGCGCCATCGCATATTCCGGTCAATGCCATAGCCTGTGGTGTCATAGATACCGATATGAACCGCTGCTTTGACGAGACAGAACGCGCTGAGCTTGCCAATGAAATTCCTGCCGGACGCTTTGCCACAGCCTGTGAGGTCGCAGATATGGCTTACTCCGTCATCACTGCACCTGATTACCTGACCGGACAGATAATCACTTTTGATGGTGGCTGGATTTAAAATTGTGATTTTAAGTTTTCTATTTTTTTCGTATTTTTTCAGATATTTGTTGTTTTTTATGATTATTGTGTTACAATTTGTTTATGAATAAAATTAATGTCTTTTTACAAGAAAAGCAACTATCAACCATTAGTACAACTGTGCCTGACAGGCTTGATTATCTGATGAGGCTCCACAACTTGACCAACATTGCTCTTTCTGAAATCATGTGCTGTGCAGAATCAACTATTTCTGGCTACAGGACAGGCCGTAGAGTGCCTGACATTTTTGTCATTTGCCATTTAAGTACAATTTTTGGTGTCACACCCAATTATTTTCTTGGATTCACAGACGAAATTTGTCCAACTCACAACTGATTATGTGATATATACAATGCCTTCCGGTATCACTTCATAACCATCACAGGCTACTGATGCAAATGTCACATAAAATATATTGAAAAATGAAAGGGGGAAATGTTACAGTCTAAGCCAAAACCGTAACAAAAAACAGCCCGGTGCACATATCACAATGTGTTCCGGGCTGTTTTTTTGTTATTCTGCCACAAGTATTATCGTGGTCCTTGCAGGAACTCTTATGGTGTTGACACCCAAAAGCTCTGTCTTTGCCGTGAAGTCCTCTCCGTCAAAATACTCTGCATTGGTGTTGGTGTCCACATGCCAGTGTTTTCCGTTCGGAAGCACCGGAAGCTGCATCACAAGCGGCTCCCAATATGCATTCATGCAATAGAATACAATATCATCCTCCGTGTCCTCCTCATTTCTTCCGGCATACATGATGCCGATAAGCTTTGTCTTGTAATCCGTTGATGCATTGAACGGTGTACCATTGTGCACGCTGATTTCCGGAAACTGGCAGGATGAAGGCTTTGTCATCTTTCTGAGTATAGGATGCTCTTTCCTGAACTGAATCATATGACGCACGAAATCATGGATTTCCTTGAATTCCTCAAGCCTGCTCCAGTCGAGCCATGAAATGATATTGTCCTGACAATACGCGTTGTTGTTTCCAAACTGGGTGTTGCAGAACTCATCGCCCGCAAAAAACATCGCCGGGCCACGGCTACACAAAAGCGCTGCAAATGCATTCTTTATAAGGCGCCTTCTAAGTCCGTTTACATTTGGATCATCTGTCTCGCCCTCCGCGCCACAGTTCCAGCTATGTCCGTTGTTGTCTCCGTCTGTGTTATTCCAGCCGTTTTTCTCATTGTGCTTTTCATTGTATGAGTAAAGGTCATACAGCGTAAAGCCATCATGACAGGTCATGAAATTGACTGATGCCTTGTGTCCTCTGCTCTCCGGGCTGTAAAGGTCGCGTGAGCCGGTGATACGTGTGATGGCATTTCCCGCCATACCGTCATCGCCCTTTAAAAAGCTTCTCATGTCATCCCTGTATCTGCCGTTCCACTCAGCCCATCTGTTCCATGACGGGAAGCTTCCCACCTGATACAGTCCGCCTGCATCCCAGGCCTCTGCGATGAGCTTCATCTTGCCAAGCACCGGGTCAAATGCCAGCGACTCAAGAATCGGCGGATTGGCCATAGGTGCACCGTTTTGATCTCTTCCGAGAATGGAAGCCAGGTCAAATCTGAAGCCATCCACTCTGTACTCAATGGCCCAGTGTCTCAGACAGTCTATGATAAAGCTGCGCACAACAGGATGATTACAGTTCATAACGTTTCCACAGCCACTGAAATTGTAGTAGTGTGCATCCGGTGTAAGCATATAGTACACGTTATTGTCTATTCCCTTGAAGGAGAAGCACGGTCCCATCTCATTTCCCTCAGCGGTATGGTTGAACACCACATCAAGAATGACCTCTATGCCATTTTCCTTTAAAGCCTTTATCAGCGATTTCAGCTCGTCTCCCTCGTGGTTGTGTTCCTCGTTGAAGGCATAGCTGGTATTCGGTGCAAAAAATGATACTGTGTTATAGCCCCAGTAATTGTAAAGCTGCACACCATCGACCACTCTCGCGCTCTCCATCTCATCGAACTCAAAAATCGGCATGAGCTCCACTGCATTTATTCCAAGGTCCTTAAGATACGGAATTTTATCCTTCAATCCGGCAAATGTGCCCGGTGCGCTGACACCTGAGGACTTATCCTTTGTATAGCCCCTCACATGTGTCTCATAAATCACAAGGTCCTCAAAGGGCTGCTCAAGCTGCTTTATGTTGCCCCAGTCAAAGCTGCTTTTTACAACTCTGGCTCTGTACTCAAAATCCTTGCCTCCCTCCGGCTTTTCTCCCCATTTTCGCTGTCCAGTGACCGCTCTTGAATATGGGTCTAAAAGGACATTTTCCTCGTTAAACAAAAGTCCCTTTGCCGGCTCATAAGGTCCGTCAAACGAAAATGCATACTCAAATTCATCCGGCTTTATATCAAAAACAAGCATGGAGTAGGTATCTCCTATCCTATATGAATCAGGAAACGGAATCCTCGCATACGGCTTTGGTGCCTGTGGCTTGAACAATAAAAGAGTGCACCTTGTTGCCCCATGGGAATTGATGGTAAAGCTCACTCCGTTCGATGCCACGCACGCTCCGTACATTCTGAAAAAGCCCGGACGTATCTTAAATCCCTCTACCACATCAAGCGGCAGCAGGCCTGTATTTACTACATCCTCATGCTTTTCTTCTTTACTGCGCTCTCTCCACATATACATATTGCTCTTTGCTCCCTTACTATATTTGTATGATGGTACATGCCTTTTGTTGCATGACTGCTTTTTATCTTAATTCGTAAAAAAATGATATTGTAACTATTCAGCCCTTCTTTTTCTCAGTGGTTCTGAATAGTTACCTACTGTTAATTTACATGCAGCTTTCCAAGCCCATCAATTTCTATTTTACTATAATTTTGTGAATATGTGTTCATTAAATTGCATATCTCCTGAGCTTTTTCGCCCGAAGCCACTGTCGGCCTGAAATCATTGTATGAGCTTACGCTGCTTAAGGTGCATGGAATAATCTGAGCATCTATGCCCGGCTGCAATTCACCATTTATCAAAGTAAATGCCTGCTGATAAATCGCCGTGTTCTTGTCTGCCGGATTTTTATTGCCTCCGAAGCAGAAATTTCCAAGACTGTAGCATATCATTTTGCCGTTATAGACCTCCATCCCCTGCAGCACATGAGGGTGGTTTCCGACTACCAGGTCTGCTCCCCAGTCGATGATACGATGTGCTGCCGCCTGCTGATAATCATTAGGGTAATGGTCACCCTCTATGCCCCAGTGGCAGCATGCGATAACTATCGCCGCCCCCTGATTGCGAAGCTGCGCTATACCGTTTTGGATATATGCCTCTCGGTCACCGTTTTGTGACAAAAGGCTGACCGACACTATTCCAATCCTTGTCCCATCAGCCGTCTCGTAAATACCGGTATGATCATTGAAGCCATACACTATCCCGGCATTGTCGAGCACATTTCTCGTATCGTCAAGTCCCTGCTGTCCATAGTCGTATGTGTGATTGTTTCCAAGACTGCAGGCCTCGATGGAGCTGCCCGTCATAATTCCGATGTAGCTAGGCTTTCCCTTAAGGTTCCAGCGCTTTTCTACGCGATCCGTCGCATCCGATAGCACACACTCCAGATTGATGAGTGTCATATCGTCAGCCTCAAAAATATCTCTCACACCGCCGAAAAAGTAGTCCTGTCCCTTTGAGTCATAATAAGAATTAAAGCTTCCGTCATAGCTTTGCTCCTGATTGTTGCCGAGTGTACAGTCTCCTGTAGCCGTAATCACTATGGTTGACATCTGTGGCTGCTGTGTATCCGCTTCTGTTGCATCAGCTTTGGTTGCATCAGACTGTGTACTCTCTGTGCCTTCTGCCGTACTGTCAACGGCATTCTCATCTTCTTTTCCGGTATCCGATGTGTCTTTAACTACATCCACACCATTCCGGTTAGCGGCTTCCTTTATATTATCTCCAATATATTCTTTTCCTATGAGTGCTCCCGCCATAATGATGCATAAAGCCAAAAGCACACATAATAGAATTTTTAATCCCTTGTTTTTCATAGTTCTCCTCATATGTAATCTTATACTGTGTTGTATTTGAAAAAGCTTTATTCAGAATCACCACACACCCTTAAAATATCAACCGTGTGCGCACTTGCTCCCATCAGGTCTGCTCTCTCACATGTTGAAAGATGATACTGTACAAACATATCAAACTCTTCCTCGTCAAGAGCATTCAAAAATGGTCTGATATAATTTGCTGCGCCATCGGCTGCTATTATCTTTTCGCGTGTAAGCGCTGCCTGTGCGTTTAATGCCTCTATATCTTCTAATCGGACAAAACTGTACAAATCATTAGCTTTTTCTGTACAATGGAAGCTCTCATCGAGCATTCCGTCCTCTATGCCCTCTTTTATATGCTTCTCCTTTATGGCATAGGTTATCACGCTGTACTCATTCATAATGTATGCTACAAGTATGTAACCACCCGGTTTTGTCACCCTTTTTGCCTCATTCAATGCGGCA
>OGWY01003103.1_pt1 | contig 11383 bp, 8 predicted proteins | sample 1576121 | NCBI WGS metagenome assembly OGWY01 (sample SAMEA3541543, study PRJEB24748) | human gut metagenome | biome: human gut; feature: human-associated habitat; material: faeces | place: China | collected 2012 | reverse complement strand
TGCAGATGTTCGAGGTGCAGGCACAGATGTTATTAAGATTTCGGGTGTAAAAGCTCTTAATGGCTCTACATACTCTATTATTCCTGACCAGATAGAGGCTGGGACATATATGGCTGCCGCAGCTGCGACAGGTGGAGATGTTCTTATTAAGAATGTTATTACAAAGCATCTTGAGTCTATTACTGCAAAGCTCAGAGAAATGGGCGTAGAGGTAGAAGAATATGATGATGCAGTAAGAGTAAAACGCACAGGTGAGCTTAATCACTGTAATATTATTACTATGCCACACCCAGGTTTTCCAACAGATATGCAGCCACAGATGGCAGCTGTACTTATCAAGGCTAAGGGTACAAGTATAGTAAGAGAAAGTGTATGGGATAACCGTTTCAGATATGTTGATGAGCTTAGACGAATGGGTGCAAAGATTTCAGTTAATGATAAAACTGCTGTTATCGAAGGCGTTTCTGAACTTAATGCTTCCCCGCTCAAATCGACAGACCTAAGAGCGGGTGCTGCTATGATTATTGCTGCACTTACAGCTAATGGTACATCTTATATTGAAGATATTAAATATATTGAGCGTGGTTATGAAGATGTTGTAGAAAAGTTCAGAAATATTGGTGCTGATATTAAACGCATCAAGACCAATGAACCAGGCTCTCAATCAGCAACAGCATAAGTTTTATTTAATGGAGGGCTTAAATTGGCTCGATTATGTCCGCTTTTTAGTGGAAGTAGTGGCAATAGCTATTATATAGGAAATGAAAAAGAGGGAGTTCTCATTGATGCGGGGCGAAGTGCCAAGCAGATTGAGAATGCCCTTAAAACCAATGGCCTTGACATTATGGCTGTCAAGGCTATTTTTGTAACGCACGAGCATATAGACCATATAAAGGGAGTAAGGGTGCTTGCCTCAAGGCATAATATAAAAGTTTATGCAACAAAGGGGACACTTTCAGCCCTTGAAGATAAGGGAGAGCTAAATGGCAAATATGATTATGAAGTGATTTCTCCTGATGGCAACGAAGTTGCTGATATGGAGATTAAATCATTTCCAACATCACACGATTGTTGTGAAAGCTGTGGTTATGTTATAAATACAGCAGATAAAAGAAGCCTTGCTATAGCCACAGACCTTGGATATATTTCAGATAAGGTTCGTAATGCTGTTTCAGGCTGTGACACAGTTGTTATAGAATCAAACCATGATGTAAATATGCTTCAAAACGGACCTTATCCATATTTGTTAAAAAGACGAGTTTTGTCGAATTCTGGACACCTATCAAACGATACTTGTTCTGCTGAATTGGCGAATTTTGTAGAAAATGGAACTACACGAATAGTTCTTGCACATCTCAGCGAACAGAATAATTTTCCAGACCTTGCCTATGTAACTTCTAAAAGTGCGTTAAGCCTTGCAGGAATGGTCGAGAAAAAAGATTTTATTCTTACTGTTGCACCAAAGGAAAATACGAGCGGTTCAATGATATTTTAGTTGGTGATTTTATGATGAATGTTACTTTGATTTGTGTCGGAAACCTAAAGGAAAAATATTTTAAAGACGCTTGTGCAGAATATACCAAAAGACTTGGTGCATTTTGCAAGTTTAATATAGTTGAAGTAAATGAAGAAAAGCTGCCAGATAAACCCTCACAATCTGATATAGACAATACTATTAAAAAAGAGGGAGAAAGAATTATTGCAAAAATTCCAAAGGGAGCTATGATTTTTGCAATGTGTATAGAAGGAACACTGATAAGTTCTGAACAGCTTGCTGATAAAATTCAGGCAGCAGGTCTTGATGGAAAAAGTGAATTAGTTTTCATAATCGGAGGTTCGTGGGGACTTTCAGATGAAGTTAAACGAATTTCAAATGCAAGAATTTCAATGTCAAGAATGACATTTCCGCATCAGCTGGCGAGAGTATTGCTATGCGAACAGATTTACAGAGCATTTCAGATAAACTCTAATGGAAAGTATCACAAGTGAGAGCCTTAAAGTAGAGTAATAGCTTTATATAAGGCTTATGTGACATAGGAGGAGATATAATAATGAAGTTTTGCAAAAACTGTGGAACAGCCGTAGATAAGAACGATAAAATTTGTGTTGTCTGTGGTGCGAAAATTGACGAAGAATCTGAAAAGAATATCAATGAAAGTGTTATCGCAGATTCTGCGGAAAAACAAAATGTTATTAACTCTGAAACAGAAGAACCTCAAATGCAGGTAAATGACATAGAGGTAAATAAATCTGAAAATAAGCCTCAGGCACAGTCTGAAGGTATATCTAAAGCTGAAAACAAAGTTCAACCTATGAGCAAAAAAACTCAGCAAGCTAAACAAAGGTCCAAAAAAAATAACTCTGAAAAAAATAAACCTAAAAAAGAACCTATAAATACAGGTGCTAAGATAAATAATGAGCCTAAAAAAGAGGTTGTAGAAAAAAATCCAAACTTGCATAGTGAGTTTGAGGATATATCTTCCTTTACAGCTGAAAGTGGTAAACCTAAAAAAAGCAGAAAGCCAGTTATAGCTCCAAAAAATGAGAATAATTCTACAACGAAAATTGTCAGCTCTGTTGATGATGTTGAATCTAAAACAAGAGAAGTAAATTCTATTGCAAAATATGAAACTGAAAAAAATTCAGAAAAAACTAAAAAGAAAAAACCACTTTCAAAGGGACTTAAAGCAGCTATAATTGCTGGCTGTTCAATTCTTGTTATAGCTGTAGGAATTATAGTTACTTGTGTGATTATAGCTAATAATGGTCCTACTGCTGAGGAACTTTTTGCATCAGGACAGCAAAAGTATAAATCGGAAGATTTTTATGGTGCTATCACAGACCTTTCAGAGTGTGTAAAGCTTGATACATCTGATGTAGAAGCATATATGCTACTTGCTGATGCATATGTTGCAACAGGTAAGGAAGATGAAGCAGTTTCCGCTCTTGAGATTGGTTATAGAGAAACAGGAAGTACAAAGATAAAAACAAGGCTTGATGCCTTGAGTGAAAAGCTTAGAGTAGATAAGATTTATAATAATCTTGTAAGTGAAGGCAATGCCGCAATCAAAAATAACGATTATAATCTTGCTATAACAAAATTTACATCAGCTATTGAAACTAAGCCTAATATTTCAGAGCCTTATTTTCTTGTAGCAAATGTTTATATTAGCCAAGAAAATTACGATAAGGCATTAACTGTGCTTCAATCGGGAGTAGATAAGCTTGAAGGCGATGAGCTTGATAAGCTTAATTCAAAGCTTTCTGAAGTAGAGGCTACTGTTAAGAAGATTGAAGAAGAAACAAAGAAAAAAGAGGAGGAAGCAAGAAAGAAAGCTGAAGAGGAACAAAAGGAAAAAGAACGCCTTGAGCAAGAACGCCTTGAAAAACTTGCAAAGCAACCAGTTTCATTTGAAACAAAGGTTGATGAAAAGAATATTGAATATAAAGGAACAGAGATTTATAGAGGCGAAGGAAGATGGATTGAAATTACTGACAATAGAGAGCTTCCGGGAATAACATATGCTAATAATCTTATTCAACAAACCTTAAATAGCTACTACGAGCTTGATATGGATTTATATGGAGTTAAAAATGAAAAGGAACTCTATAATCTTGTAAAGGCTTCAAGAGATACAATAGCTCTTTCACATTGCAGAATTACTGTTACTTATAATAAAAATGGAATATTCTCATTTGTAATTTATAAATATTATATGCCACCTACAATCTCTAACTTTAAAGAAACAGTAGAAACTCATACTATAAACCTAAAAACAGGTGAGGAATATGATATTAATAACATACTAAACACAGGCGATGTTTATACTGTTATAAAAACTCAAGCAGAGCTTATTGGAGTTTCTTTGACTGATGAACAGATAAATAGTTATAGATTTTTCCTTGCAGGTGATAGACTTATATTCTGGGTTAAGATTCGTGATTGGGAATATGAAGAAATACCTTTACCATATTCAAATACAGATATGTTTAAGCTTACTATTGAAGAAGATACAGACACAACATATCTTAGTTTACAATAATTTATTATTTACTTATTGTTAAATTAGTAGTATAATTATGATTATAGATTCAATTTTTTGTTAAAATAGCTGTTTGGTGATATTTTTAGGAAGTGCATTATGAAAATTTTCAAGCACATTAAGAAAAAACAGAATAATGAGACTATAAATCTTCATAAGGTTAGTATAAATGATACAGCAGGCTTTTCAGGAGTTTCAAAGTCGATAGTTCTTGCAAGTACAGCTTTTGTAGTTGCAGTATTGCTTGCCACAGCTTCTATAATAGGAAATAATAAAGAGGATATGATTTATTCAGATATTGCTACCCTTGCAAATGAAAAGCTTAAATCAAATGATTATAGCGAGGCTATTGAGCTTTTTAAGCAGGCAATAAAAATCAATCCCACTGATGAAGAGCTTTATATTGGTTTAGCAGATTCTTACAATGGAGTTAATGAAAGTGATATGGCTCGTGAAACCTTGGAAACAGGCTATATCGAAACTAAGAGCGAAAACATAAAAACCGAGCTTAAAAAACTTGAAGAAAGTGAACCTGATAGTTTGCCATCTTATATCTCTAAGAATAATTCATCAGAAAGCTCAACAGAATCTAAGCCACAAGACTCATCTTCAGAAAAAAGCGAATCTTCTGCACAAAGTAGTGAGTCTTCTAATGAAGCCTCACAAAGTACAGATACAAAGGGTATAGTTTCTGTAAAGACTATCAATAATGATAATCTCAGAAAATATAGTGATATAGAGATTTTTAAGAGTACAGCTGAATGGTTTGAACTTAGCTCTAAGGAAAATCTGATAGGTGTAGATAAGATTAATTCTTCTATCAATGAACTTCTCAACACATACTTTAAGCTTAATCCATCAGTGTATGGGGCTGAGGGTGAAGATGAAATTTATTATCTTGTAAAATCTAAAGGCAAAAGAATAGAAACGAAGATTTCTGCAAGGGTAACATATAATAGTGATTACATACTTTCTTATGTTGTAGACATTGATATCCAATCCCCTAATACAGCCGATTCTTCTTCCGCTATTGAGCTTCATACAATAGATATGAGGACAGGCAAAGAGCTTAGCCTAAATGATGTTATTAGTGGTGATGAAAATAGTATAAAAAATATGGTTACAGAAGCATTTTCAGCTGAAGGCATAGAGCTTTCGGAAAGCGATTATGAAACTCTGAAGTTCTATCTTGATGGTGATAAGGTTGTTATTATAGGAGCATCAGGTAAGGCATATATTTCCCCTATAAAGGTATCAGATAGTGTTTCTTTAGAGAGTGAAGAATCAGTTTCTTCCTCAGAAACAAGATAATAATTTTATAGCAGGCAAAGGATTTTTCCGATGCCTGCTTTTGTAATATTTTTGATGAAGATTTTCTCGTTTTTAGTGGAAAGATAGATTATTATATGTTATAATTCTATTGAAGATAACCGTAATATTTTATCAGAATGGAGTGAAACTATCTATGAATATTTGGCACGATATTGATTCCTCAAGAATTAAACCAGAAGATTTTATGGTTGTTATTGAAATTCCAAAGGGAAGTAAGGCTAAATATGAGCTTGATAAACAGACAGGAATTTTGAAGCTTGACCGTATACTTCATACATCAACACACTATCCTGCAAACTATGGCTTTATCCCGAGAACCTATGCAGATGATATGGACCCTCTTGATGTTCTCGTTCTTTGCTCGGAGCAGATTTATCCTATGACTCTTATCCGTTGCTATCCTATCGGTGTTATAACAATGCTTGATAATGGACATAACGATGAAAAGATTATTGCTATTCCATATAATGACCCAACTTATAACGAGTATAAGGATATTTCAGAACTTCCGAAGCATATTTTTGATGAGATGACACATTTCTTTTCGGTTTATAAATCTCTCGAAAATAAGGAAACAGTTGTTGACGAGGTTAAGGGCAGAGAGTCAGCAATAGAAATTATTGGACAGACTATTGAGAGCTATAAGGAAAAGTTTACCCAGATTTAATAGCTGGTGATTTATTATGAACTGCCGATTCGTATATTTTCGGTCGGCAGTTCTTTATTTTACACAGAAAGGAAGTTTAAAGAGTTGGCTAAGAAAATAGGCGGCGATGAATTTAACGAGCCAAAAAAAGAAAATACTCAAAAAAAATCTAAAAAAGGTAAAACGGTTTATAATGTTCCAGAAGTAAAAAAGCGTAAAAAGAAACGCTCAGAAAAGTTGAGAATTTCATTATGTATTTTATTTTTAATTGGAATTATCAGTGTGTCGTTTCCATTTACAAAGTTTGATGTTGAAAGAGCGCTTGATACCGAAAAAGATGTTGCAGAATATCAAACACAGCTTGATAATGCCTGCAATAATATAAAAAAGGCTGAAAATAATCTCAAGAAAGCAAGTGCAGAAGAAATAGAGGAAAATAAGAAGCTTGAAAAGAGTAAAATTATTTATCCTAAAACTCTTGCAGAGGATAATATAATCGGTCAGAAGTGTCAGACTGATGAAATTCTTAATGCTATTGACGATGCGGCACACATTGACAGAAATTTATATACTAAAGAAAGCTATAATGAACTTCTTGATAGTATATATAATGCAACGGGTTTGCTTACCTCATCAACTACAATTAGTGATACAGGATTCCAGCTTATATTCGGAAAGAGCTTTTCAGGCTCGGCAGTAGATAAGCGAACAGAGGGAACATTTCAAAGATTGATTTATTCTGTTTGGTTTTTGGTTATTCCGATAATTGGTTTCTTGGTAGCAAGCTTTGATAAAAAGCGTCATATCAAAAATGCTGTTGCAACTATTGGTTCAGCACTTTTGCTTTTCGATTTATTTACATTCTTCCCATTAAATTATATTGAATATGGCGCAGTAGTTGTTGCAGTTCTTTATGTAATTATACTTTTTGTTGGTATAGCTGGCTTTTATACAAAACAACAGGAAGATTATTGGTATGCACATTATGAAGAATGTGTAGAAAAGGGAATGACCAAATGGTTACCTGATGGTTATGATGATGATAAGAGGACTCTTGAGCAAATTAAAGCTGATAAGGAACATCAGGCATTAGTAGATTCAGCAAAGAATGCTCAAAAACGCAGAAGCAAAAAGAAATAATTATGTGTGACCACATGAGGCAAGATATTAAGTAACTACCGATTAGTTAATGTGCTTTCCCAAGATAATTAAAAGTTTTGCGCAAGCTTTTTCAAAAGCTTGCGGTTTCCAAAGGCGGAGCCTTTGGTGGGTTTTAAGGGCAACGCCCTTAACATTTCTTTCTCCTAAAGGCGAACGAAGTTTGCCCATATAATTTGTAAATGCAAAAACGCCACAGCTCAAATAACGAGCCGTGGCGTTTGATTTATTTATAAAATTCAATCGCGTTTAAAATATTCTTTGGTTGTGATTATTAAAAGCTCTTAGCCGATAAACTTAAATCTTGGAACAAGGTTTCCGTCAATGTTTACCATCTGATAGAACATTGATGCAGGTCTTGCCCAGACTTTACCTTCACCGAAAAGTTCTCTATAGATAACTAAATCTTCCATTGTTTCACTGTGCTTTGCAAGTGCGATAACCTCATATTCACCGCCCTTGAAATGACGATGCTTGCCGAGAGTTCCCCAAGCGGGAAGTACAGGTTCTTCTTTCTTTTCAGGTTCAGCAACCGGAGCAGTTTCTGCCTTTGTTTCCTCAACCTGTACATCTTCAAGTGTTGGAGCATTTGAAGTTACAAGTATTCTTGAGGAATGAGCAGGAATATCAATATTAACATAGCCGTTGTTTACCTGATAGCTTTTTCCGCTAAGCTTATCAACAAGATACGCACCATCTGCATTAAAGCCCATATCCATATTGTTATCAGCAAGATTAAGAGCAACATAAGCTGTCTGAGAATCTACACTGCGTTTAAAGATAAGCTGTTCATTTCTTATCTGTACATTCTCGAAAGAACCATACTTTAAAGCCTCGGTGCTTGTCCTTGCCTTGCCAAGCTTTCTGATGTGTGCAAGGAGAGCGTTATCCTGAATATCAGAAACATTGAGTTCAGGGCGGAGTGGATAATCATAATCAGTATTATTTTTCTCACCCTTAATACCCCATTCACTGCCATAATATATTGATGGAACACCTGGCATACAATACATTGTTGTATAGATGTTTTCAAGATTTGCAGAATTTCTTACAACACTTGCAACTCTGTTTACATCATGGTTATCAACAAAGTTATAGGTATAGATGCTGCGATAGATACCACCATTTGCAAATTGACGATTGAGTGAATGTGCAATCTCAAAGTAGTTTTTATCATTGTGCGATGAGTAGATGCCCTTGTAGCATTCATAGTTTGTTACGGAATCAAGCATTTCAGGGTTAGCCCAGCGATTATAATCGCCGTGAATAATCTCACCCATAAGCCAGAAATTGCTATCTTTACTTTTAGTGTAGTGGCGAAGAGCCTTAAAGAAATCAGGGTCAACACAATCTGCCGCATCAAGGCGAAGACCGTCAATCTTAAATTCGTCCATCCACATTCCGACAGAATCAAGAAGATAATTCTTAACATCAGGATTTTTAAGGTTTAGCTTAACAAGGTCGTAATATCCATGCCAACCCTCATATGAGAATGAGTCACCATAAGGGCTTTTACCACCAAAGTTAAGATTTTGGAACCAACCACAATATTGTGAAGAACTTCCCTTTTCACAAACATCTTTAAATGCCCAGAAATTTCTGCCAACATGGTTAAATACGCCATCAAGAACAACTTTAATGCCATTCTTATGAAGTTCATCGCAAATGTGTTTGAATGATTCATTTGTGCCAAGCCTGTTATCAATTACACGATAGTCATCAGTGTCATATCCATGAACAGTTGATTTAAAAACAGGACCAAAATAGATTGCATTTACACTCATACTTTTAAGATGAGGAATCCAATCGATTACCTTATCAAGACGGCAGACGGTTTCACCGTCATTAACTCTTGGTGCGCCACAGAATCCAATAGGATAGATGTGATAAAATACAGATTCGTTTACCCAATAACTCATTTCCCAATCTCCTTTTTTGAACAATAATTGCCTTATTTATAATAATTATTGTGCTGATACACAATCAATATTCAACAAGGATTATTATAGCATACCTTACCAAATTTTTCAAGTCTAAATTTATACAAATTGTGCAAAATACATCAAAAGATATTAAATGTTGATTATAGAGAGGTTTATAAGAAATTTTAATTATGGCTTTTTTCTCTCTTTATGTAAAATGTATTTAAAGTTTTAATAAAAATACTTGTCAAAATATTTCCTCTAGTGTATTATTAAAAATAAGTAGGATTTTTTAATAGTGTTACTTTTTATGAAAAGAAGAGGGGTAGAATAATATGAGAAAGACAAAAATTATTTGTACGCTTGGTCCGTCAACAGATAATGAGCAGGTTTTGCGTGAGCTTATGCTCAATGGTATGGATGTTGCTCGTTTCAATATGTCGCACCAAACACATGAATATCATCTTGAAAGAATTAAGCTCGTAAAAAGACTTAGAGATGAACTTAATCTTCCTATCGCTATGCTTCTTGATACAAAAGGTCCTGAAATTCGTACAGGAACCTTTAAAGACAAGAAAGTTTTTCTCGAAACAAACCAAACCTTCACACTTGTTACAAATGAAAGCATTGAAGGCGATGAAAATCATTGCTCTATTAGTTTTAGTGGTCTTTATGATGATGTTAATATCGGTTCTAAGATTCTCATTGATGATGGCCTGATTGAGCTTAAGGTCATCGAAAAGAAAGATGGCGGTATTATTTGTACGGTCATAAATGGTGGATATGTATCTTCTAATAAAGGTATAAATGTTCCGAATATCACCCTTTCACTTCCATTTCTTAGTGATAGAGATAGAGATGATATTAAATTTGGCGTTGAAAATGATTTTGATTTTATTGCAGCTTCATTCACAAGAAGTGCTCAGGATATTGAGGACTTAAAAGATGAGCTTGAAAAAAATCATTGCAAAAATATAAAGATTATTGCAAAAATCGAAAATTCAGATGGCATTAATAATATTGATGAAATAGTAAGAGTTTCTGACGGAATTATGGTTGCAAGAGGTGACCTCGGAGTAGAAGTTCCTCTTGAGGAAATACCTGTACTTCAAAAACAGCTTATTAAAAAAGCATTTGATGCTGGTAAGCAGGTTATCACAGCAACTCAGATGCTTGATTCTATGATTAAAAATCCTCGTCCTACAAGAGCTGAAACAACTGATGTTGCGAATGCTATCTATGATGGTACAAGTGGAATTATGCTTTCTGGTGAAACAGCCGCAGGTCTTTATCCTGTTGAATCAGTAAAGACAATGTCTTTAATTGCAGAGAGAACAGAAATGGATATAGACTACATCGGAAGATTTGAGAAGGCTTGCAGAAATGAGCGCCAAAATGTTACATCAGCTATTTCCCATGCTACTTGCACAACCGCTCATGACCTCGGTGCAACTGCAATTATGACAGTTTCAAAATCGGGCAAAACCGCTTCTATGATTTCAAAATATCGTCCACAGTGTATGATTGTTGGCGGAACAACAAGCAAAAAGGTTTGGCGTCAGATGAATATACTTTGGGGTGTTAAGCCTGTTATGGTTGAAGAAAAGCAAAATACAGATGATTTATTTAACCATGTGATTGAAGTTGCTGAGAGAGAAGGACTTGTTAAAAATGGTGACCTTGCAGTTATTACTGCTGGTATCCCTCTCGGAATTTCAGGCACAACAAATATGCTCAAGGTTCATCTTGTTGGTGATATTCTTGCATCAGGCACAACTGTTGTTGGCAGCGGAATTGCTTGTGGCTCACTTTGTGTATGTAATACAGAAGATGAAGCAATAGAGAAATTCAGAGATGGTGATATTCTTGTTCTTCCAAAGACATCTAATAGAGTTCTTCCATTAATTAAAAAGGCATCTGGTGTAATTACGGAAATAAATGGACCTACATCTCATGCAGCTATTGCTTGTCTGGCACTTGGTAAGCCTGTTATAGTTGGTGCAGAGAATGCAACAAGATTATTAAAGGACGGAACAACTGTCACTATGGATGCAGGAAAGTCTATTGTCTTTAGTAAATAAGCGGAGTGCCTCCGCAGTCAAGACGCGGAATCGGTTTTGCAAGCAAAACCTCGACATTCGCAATGAAAGCTTATTTATGCGGTCGATGAAACTACCGATTAGCTACTAAACTTTTTTCTAAAAAACTAAAAGTTTTGGCGGAGTGCCTCCGCAGTCAAGACGCGGAATCGGTTTTGCAAGCAAAACCTCGACATTCGCAAT
>OGWY01003092.1_pt1 | contig 11409 bp, 10 predicted proteins | sample 1576121 | NCBI WGS metagenome assembly OGWY01 (sample SAMEA3541543, study PRJEB24748) | human gut metagenome | biome: human gut; feature: human-associated habitat; material: faeces | place: China | collected 2012 | reverse complement strand
GTTTTCATCCGATAGTTCAGATAGCTGCTGTACGACAAATTCATCCAGAAGAACGCCATCCACTGCCTTGAAATTACATTCCTTTTTTCGATAACCGGGACAAACATATTTGAATCGAGGTTTTCCGTTCGTCCAACGGTCGGACTCGGAAATCACACTCAATCGCCTACCGCAGTGAGGACAATGCACCAGCCCCGCCAACAGTGCGTTACTCTGCTTGAAACCGTTGCGAATGATACCCTCAAAAAAGTCACCAAGAATGTCTTTTCCACTCAGGCTGTTCTTGCCGTCAACAAAGGAAAGACCTTCCATTCGTTGAACAGCATATTTCAGCTTAGACAAGGAAAACTTCTTGCTGTCAATGACATACGATTTTTGAAGTTCATTTTCGTCAAGAATATAGAGTTTGGACTTGAGTGCACGACGATAAAGCGCATTGATGCGCTCGAAGAGTTGCTCGTTTGTCTCGAATTCCTCGTCGCCATCTTTGGCAAAAGTCATATTCTTCGTTTTCGTCGAAGTTAAAGTAGGCTGTATTTTCATAACAGCGTCTGCCGAACTCTTTCAGAATCCAAGTCTTACCCACCTGACGTACGCCCTTCAAGATTAAAGGCTTGCGGTAGGGAGAATTCTTCCAATCCAGCAACTTTTTTAAGATAAATCGTTCCATAAAATCACTCCTCACATTTTTATTGGAGTTTTATGCTTTATAATCACACTTTTATTATATGTAAAATCCATATAAATTACAATCACAAAATTATTTTAATTATTTCATTCCGCAATTATTACATGTCCGGAATTCTCCATACCGCAGTTATTACATATCCACGTTTCTACACACCGGACATATAGTACTTGGACGCATTTCGTATTCAACCCCCATGTCGATTTTTGCAGATTGCGATGCAGTTTTTGCACAGGAACATCTTTTTTTCCAAAATATATATGATAAAATAGAACAAGTATTTTATTAAATTGAATTATTAAAAGGAGACTCCAGACTATGTATCATATTGTTATCTGTGATGATGATACTTTATTTATAGATCATATGAAATGTTTATTGCTTCGCGCAGGACTACCATCAGAAACCTGCAAATTCTACAGCTATCTTTCGGCAAGTGAATTCGAAGCAGATTTCCAGAATTTCTATACTGTTGACCTGCTGATCTTAGATATTCAGCTCCCAGATGTAAATGGAACGATATTTGCCAAATCTTTTCGTGAGAAATTTCCAAGCTCCACGCTGGTTTTCTGTTCTGGAAAACAGTCGCCAACACCAGAGTCATTTGAGTCTGAACCATACCGCTATCTGCTTAAAGCATGGTCTGATGAACATATGGTAGAGAAGCTCACACATGTTATAGCGCATATTCAGACCGAGAAAACAGAGCCTTTTATCCATGCCGGATGGTACAGCACACAACTGAAGCTCCCTGCCTCCGAGATTATGTATATCGCACGCGGACGTGGCTGTTCTAAGATTTATGTATCTAAGAAAAGCCCCTATTATACTTACAATGACAAGATCTTATGCAAAAGTTCTCTGAGTGATCTGCATGCATTACTGCATGATTTTTATTTTGCATATGCGCATAACAGTTACTTAGTGAATCTCCAACATGTAACATACCTGAATACGACCGAACTGACACTGTCGGATAATAGCATGCTGACGATCTCTCGCTCCAGACAGAAAGAGTTTCAGGCAATGTTTTTCCGTTATATGAAATCACAGGATTAGGAGGCAGTATGGATTATATTATCTTGTTGTTTAGTTGCGTAGCAGAATACCTCATATTTTCGGACTTTTTTGATGCCTTTTTAACCATTCGTCCGAATTTCCAACCGATCTGGAACCGTATTTTGATTGCGATTCCTTTCATCGGCATTTATTTTGGTATCAACACATTGCAGCTTTCGTATCTGAATATGATTGCGTTCATCTGTCTGTTACTTCTTTACTCTTTTCTTTATGAAGCAAGCTTGAAAGAACGACTGCTGTATATCGTATTTTTGTGTGCGATTTTCTTCGGCTGCGAATTTTTATTTGCGGTTCTATTAAATCTGCCTGCATACCTTTTTCATTCCAGCAGTGTTGCGAATCTGTCCACGATTCCTTGGCAGATATTTACTTTGAAGCTCCTGACCTATCTGATCTGCTGCCTGTATAAGCAGACCTCTGTCCGCTCCTCCGCCCGCATGGATCGGAAGATTTTCGCGTGCTATTTGTGTATTCCCATCGCATGCATTGCAATGATGCTGCTCACGTATTATTCCGGTCTGGACTTCGCATCGTCTCCACGCATGCGGATATTGCTCTGCGTATTTTTTGCGATCATGCAGTTTGGCAATATTCTGATCTTCCGCGCATTCCAGAAATACACGGAACAGCTCAATCACAACCTGCAGAACAGCCTGATCATCTCCGATCAGTCGCTTCGACTGAGTTATTATCAGAAGCTGCTCACAATGGATGAACATTTGCAGGAACTGGTGCACGATACGACGCATTACATGAAAGCCATCCGCATACTGCTTGCTGACGGGCATCCGGATCAGGCACTTGCACTCATTTCCGAGTTGGATACAAAGCTAGATACAACCATCCTTACGCGCTATTCCAAAAATGATATTGTAAATGCGATTTTAACCGAGAAATCTGAACTTGCCCAATCGCAGAATATCCAGATGTCGATCGATGTACTCCCGGATATTACGTTTGCCGAATTACCGTCCGCGGATATCATATCCATTCTGTCAAATCTGCTTGATAACGCCATTGAAGCATGTCTGGCGCGCGATAATTCTCGTGTTGTACAACTGACTATTACAAAGAAAAATGAAAATAACTTCTATGTGATTATCGTGAAAAATACCTATGACAAAGCACCAGTTTTACGTGATGGACAATTCGTCTCTACCAAGACGGACACGAAGCTACACGGCATCGGCACCAAAAGTATCCGGCATGCCGTGGAGAACAATCATGGTTTTGTCAATTACTCTATCGAAGAAGGATTCTTCGTGGCGACTGTGGTATTACCAATAGCATTAAACGTGTAGGTTCCTTAAATGCTACAATTAGTTGCATTTCTAAAAATCTCTTTACAATCTGCTGTAATTCATGATACAGTTTCTTTGTTGTCGAGAAGCGCTCGTTCATAGCGTAGTTCGGTAACAGTCTATTAATTTATATTTTTATCTTCGATTCTTCGAATACTAATCATTACCCTTTTTGCGCGCAAATTTTAATTATTACTCATTAACAACTTTAATTTCATGCACACATCTATTTTTTAGGAGGAACAGCTTATGACGAATGAAACAATAACCACAGACACACAGAATACATTCTATCAGACCGTAAACGAACTCGAAGAAGCTATGAAAACACAAAACCTATATTCAGAATATATCACACTTGACGAAACATGGAAAAAACGCTTCGCTGATTACATGACGGGAAAGAAAACAATGCCACTTACTTACGATCCATTCTTCAAATGTATGTTTCACCCGGACAGACATCCTGATTGGTTGTCAAATCTGCTCAGTGCCATTTTGGGTGAATCCGTCGTTGTGGAACGGCTTTTGCCATCGGAAAATACAGCCATCTCCATTGATTCCCTGCTAATCATGGATATCGTTGTCCGATTAAGTAATGGCTCACTTGCAAATGTCGAAATTCAGAAGATTCCATATATGTTCACTGCTGAACGCATTTCCTGTTACTCTTCTGACTTGTTGCTTCGTGAATACACACGCCTAAAAGAGAACAAAAAATTTATGTATTCTGACATGAAAAAAGTATACACCATTATTCTATATGAAAAAACAGGTGCTGATTTTAAAAATCCGCTATTGCATGGTGCTTATATCCATCACGGTAAAACACGATTTAACACCGAACTCACGTTGAAACTCCTGCAGGAATATTTTCTGATTGCACTTGATGTATTCTGTCAAAACGGATATACTGATGATAAGAATCTAGATACACGGGAAACCATTGATTCAAATATGAATGATTTGGAAGGCTGGCTTTCTATCCTGACCGCAGAGACAATCGCGGATGTGGAGCGCGTGATCAGACGCTATCCGTGGAGCGAAACGATATTCCGTGAAATGAGTACATATGTTAATAAACCTGAGGAGGTGATTCACATGTTTTCAGAAGCGTTAAAAATTGCAGATAAAAATACAGTGAAATACATGATTGAAGAACTGCAGGATGAATTACAACTGGCTGAAAAAAAGCAAAAACAGGAAGCGGAATTGCGAAAGCAAGAGGAAGAAAAACGAAAGCAGGCTGAAGATGAATTACAGCGATCAAAAGAAGAAATTGCGCAGTTGAAAGCATTGTTAGCTAAAAAGCAATAATCCAGAATGGCACCGTTTTATGACGGTGCCATTTTATATCAAATAATTATTTCGTATTCTCAGCTTCACCGATACACAATCGTCTCCTGTGTCTCCCCGGTATTCCGGTTCCAGATTACCCGCATATCCACACCATCTTCATAATTGCCCGGTCCCAGATCATAGATAATGAAATCGTCACTCACCACCAGCGATTTTATGCTCTTATTCTCATTCGGGTTAATCGTAAACAGTTCGACTTCCGCCTCACCATCGAACGATCTGTATTTTATGCTGACCGCATCATCCACGCTCTGTGCATAAAAGGCATCTCCTTTATAAACATTCAGGCAATACACGTCAGACGCAATCTTCTCCAATTCCTTTTCCGCTTCATTCCAAACCTTTAATTGATGATCCAATAAAACTACCGCGTTGTCTGATAGTTCATATCTGCTTCCATAAATAACGCCCTCATATAAATCGAAAAGTTGTTCCGTATCTACATTGAGCAGGTGCCGCATACGTCCAACCTCTATCGGCTGACTCCAATCCCATTTATCCAGATTCAGACAGTAGTATTGGCGCGCTTTTTGAAGCACCAGATGATGATCCCGGATTCCAAATGCCAGCAAACCTTCACCCATATTCTCATAAATGATCTGTGCACGGGTTCCTTCTTTGTCGATACGATAGATTCGATTTCCTATCTGAATATAGAAATACTCATTATAATAATAGAGCTTTGAACGGACAGAATAATAGATTGCATCCCCATAATCAAATGTATAAAATTCCTCATATGTACCTTCCGGAGAGAGACGATAAATTACATTGTTCCCGCATTTTTTCAACTCATCTACATGGTCATAGTTTCCAAGCTCCACCCGGCTTTTATAGAAATACACATAGCCATCTACAACCAATGCCTCATTTGCATAATTTCCACTTTGCAGATCGATTTCCTGATTAACCCCGGAAAACGGATTTTCAAACAACCGGTTCTTTGCCTTTTGTTCAGAATGATGCTTGTAAAACACTCTGCCGCCAATTGTACAGACAACAAGAATAATTGCAAATATAATTATCTTTTGTTTCCTGCTTAAAGACATCCCTTTCTCCCTTCAATCTATCGTCATCCAAATCCGATCACATACTTTTCCCTCCATTCCGGTATAGGTGTCGCAGAATGAAAAGATAATCGTGCAGGTTCCATATTCATAGTAAAGTTCCTTCATTGAACTAATCTCTTTTTCTTCATCTGGTTTTCCCATCGCTGCAAGTATCTCCTCATACGTGCTCGTCTGACTGAGTCCATTGCACAACATAAATTGCTCATCGAACCATATCGTATGAATCGGACAATTCACAGCGGCTGTCTCCTTCGTGCCTGTATTGATTACCGATACATCAAACTCACTCTTAAAATCACGCGCCTCCATCTTGCAGATCGCTGTCTCATATGCCTTATATCCATCTATCATCAGAGAAGCTGGTTGTCCCAACATGATCTTCGCATCACTTTCATTCATGCTGTACCCTGCGTCATACAGATCTGTCATTGTACACGGAAATGTCATAACCTTTCCGGCAATCGCAAATTCCATACTGGATACATCCTTCGTTGTAAATGGAATGTCCGCATAAGCAACCGGTTCTTTCTCTTTTCGAAAGCTCAACTTCTCTGATACTTCGGGATCTGTCAAAAACCAAACGACAAGGCCGATTACTCCAAGTATAACCACAACCATGATCACTTCTCTGATCGTACGCTTTACCTGCCTTTTCTTCTTTGCCTGCATATCCTGCATAAACTGCTCATAGACTTCGTCTCTTTCGGTATTCTCTTCCATTGTTATTTCCTCCCATGTTAAGACAGAAACTACATCCCTGCTTAATACTCGATTGTCTGCTGTATCTCCCCCGTCTGCCGGTTCCAGATCACCCGCGTATCGACAGCTTCTTGCTCTCTTTGACACTAATCACCCACGTTCACCCACATTGCAGGCCTCACGCCGTTATAAGAATCTGGATAGTCCTGATCCCATTTTCCCTCGTATCCAATCACCAAAATATTGTAATCCTTCATACCCGTTGACCGCAACATCCACGGTAACTGCTCCGTACCATCAGGCAGATGCCGGGAATATGGATACATCGCTGGAAGCTCCTCGATTATAAGATCTGTAAATATCGCTTTCCGCTTCTGCAAAACTGCCCTCGATGGTTTTCGCCCAAGGCCAGATGCATCCGTTAAGCGATTTCCATAATACTGCTCCGCTTCCTTCCAGCTCAGCAGGAATATCTTATCCTTTGTATCCGGTCTGCTCTCCCGTACCTGTACATCCCCGGACGGGGCCACATGCGCAGCAAATCCCACTGTAGATAGATTCTCCAGCGTTGTCTCCCGTATACTTGCCTGCTCCGCCTCGTCAAATGCCTCTTCATAAAACTCCTGATTCAGCCACGACCGTATCTGCGAATCCTCCCATATTACACATTTTAGGTTATCCGAGAATCTCTGATAGGCGATCACATCATGCGATATAAGCAACACTGCATCCCCATCCTTATCCAGCACATCCCAGCAGATCGGGTCCTCTGTCTCTGCATCTCCGTCCTGTTCGTAGGTTCCCATCTGCACAATTTCTCCAATTTTTGCATCCTTCAGTACCACTGTTTCCAATGCTTCTGTCGTAGCAGGTTCTGGTTCCTCTGTATTGGATTCCTCCGTAGCCACTTCGGTTGACTCCGCCTGTTTTCCACATCCACTTAGTAAAAGCATTGCAAACGCAAGCATAATACACCATTTTTTCATTCCTTCTACCCCCTCATACCGAATCTGTCTACGCCTGTTCATTCTCCGATTTCTTCATTCCACAGTTGCAGATAAATATATGATCTGAGTCCTCTTATTTGTAACTAATAGATTTCCATTTCCCTGTATGCCGGTTCCATATTATACGTACATCCACATTCTCTCCATATTCATAATTTTGACCATACTCTGACGATCCAAGATCATAGATGATAAAATCCTCGCTGACGGCCAACGATAATATCCTCAATTTCCCATCCGGATTCACCGTGAGCAAATCTCCTTCTTCATCTGACGTCAGAGCTTTGTATTTTATCGTGTACGCATGATCCTCGTCGTTTTTCTGCACATAATAGACGGCATCCTGATAGATATTTATGCAATCGATATCTGTCTCTTCTTCTATTGCTGCATTCGCATCCTGCAGCCGCTTCGGAGAATGCTTGGTAACACCACTGATCATCCAATTATAAAAAGTATCTGCGTCCAGCGCATACACATATTTCAAGACACGCATCTGATCAAAGTCGATTGGCGCGCTCCAGTCCCATTTACGCATATCCAGATAACGTACTTCATTATGATTTGCCAATAGCAGATAATGCTCTCTGATTCCAAACATTCGCAAAATACCATTGCCGCCAGTATTTTCATAGATAACCTGCGCGCTACTTCCATCCTTTGTTATACGATACACCCGCTGACCGATCATGATATAAAAATGCTCATCATAATAATAAAGCTTGGAATTCACGTCATAATAGATGGCTTCTTCATCTTCAAATTCGTAAAACTCCTCATACGTTCCATCCGGGGAAAGACGGTATATGACGTTATTTCCACATTTCTCTAATTTTTCTTTTTTATCATAATTCCCCAGCTCCACGACACTTCTGTACAGATATACATAGCCATCCTCAACCAGCGCATCCGCCTTGTAGTTTCCATATTGATATTCAATCTCTTTGTTATTGTCGAAGAAAAAGATATCCGCATGGTTTTTCTGAAATACGATAACCACCACCAGCAACCATGCGAGTAAAACGATACTTACGACTGTAATAAGAACATATAGTTTTATTTTTTTCATTCCTGTAACGCTTGCCCCTCTCCGTTTTCATCACCTACATCGATCCACATAGCCGGACGAACACCCTGATAGTAATCTGCCGGATATTGTGAATAATACCCGTCCCCCCGAATAATGGAGATATGATTCTGTGACTTTCCGGTTGACCGCAGCATCCACGAAATTCCTTCTGTTACATCTGGAGCACTTTCCGCAAATGGTATTTTTTCTCGCACACGCTGTTGCTTTATCTCTTCGTAGCGCTGTAAAACAGCCTTGCTTGGTTTGCATAAAAGTGCTTCTGCTTTTGGTAATTTGTGCCCATAATACTTCTCGATTTCCTTCTGGCTCAGCAGGAATATCCGATCCGTCGCATCACCCCTCGACTCCTGATTTGCCTCATCTACTCCTGATGTGACGTATCCTTTGATACGCGCCTGTGTTTCCTTATCAAATGCGTCCGTATAAAACTCCTCATTCAGCCATGTCCGTATCTGGGAATCCTCCCATATCACACAATTGGGGCTGTCAGAAAACCGCTGATAGCCAATCACGTCATGCGAGATAATCAATATTGAATCCCCGTCCTTGTCCAATACATCCCAATAGATCGGGTCCTCTGTCTCCGTATCCCCGTCCTGCTCATAGGTTCCCATCTGCACGATATCACCAACTTCTGCACGTTTAAGCTCGACCGTCTCCAATACTTCTGCTTCCACTGCAGCGACCGTTGTCGCCTCTGTGGATTCTGTGCTTTGCTGTGCACACCCGCTGAGCAGGCACAGAATCACGAATCCCAATACACCTGTTTTTTTCATACCTTTATTTTTCTGCCTCATACCGCTCCTTGAAATATGCAAGCAACTCCTTATAATCCTGCATAGAATGATAGAAGCGAACCGTGTCTGTATATTCACTGCCATTCCATTTATATGCATACGTAACTACGAAACAGGCACCCGGATTCTTGAACTTCAGAATCTTCTCAACCGGCAAAGCCACCTGCTCAAAGGTACCGTTCTCGATCATCTCCTGAAAAACCGGCTTCTCCTGAATACGTTTCAACAGGAAATCCTTATGCTGAATCATCTTGATTGCTTTCTGCTCCATGTCTCGGCTATCCATTGCCTGTCCGACATGTGTTACACTTACCCCCTGCGCCTGGACAGTCTGAACTCTATATGCACCCAGTCCGGTTGCTCCCAGAAAAGCATCCTTATTCAAATGTACAACATACGCATGTTTGGCATTATCAATCAGCACCGCATGTAACACATCGGTATATGTAATAAGCTTTCTCTTATAATTTGTTCAGAAATCCCGGAACTGACATATTCCGTATCGTTCTCGGTGGATAGCTGTACAGCTTCATATCCTGTGCGCTCGCAGGTGTCTCCTATTTTCTCTGATCCCAATTCACATCAAATAGTTTTTCTTCGCTCATCCCGTTACCTCTTTCCAATGTTTTTTTCATTCTACCGTCTGCATAACATTTTTTCGATTCATTTTCCGCGAATCGAAGATTTTTTCCGTCAACCCCAAGTTTTGCATGAATCCCTGTTCATTACAATTCATCTGTCCGTTTTTGCATAATCAGATGCAATTTTTGCATGAATCAAGTCAAATTTTTCAACAGCCGATTAAAATGATTATATACTATATTTTGTCGCTATACAATAACATAAATATATTTTGTGGAAATATATTTGTTGGCACACAAAAAAGAGGTGCTCTGCACCTCTCTCTTGTTTTCCTGTTTACTTATGCTTCCTTCTGCAAATTCCGTATCACGATCTGCTCCTGATTATAAATATGTTCCTTCATAATCTTCTGTGCTGTCTCTACGTCGCCCTTCAAAATCGCCTCTGTAATCTGATCATGCTCCCGGATCAGATTCTCATGATACGAAAAATCCTTAACATATTCAAACCGGTATCGATACACCTGTTCCCGCAGATTCATCGCAATCGTAATCAGCTTCTGGTTCTTCGATGCCCGGTAGATTGTGTTGTGGAAACGTTCATCCCCCTCCACAATTGCCTGCACATTTCCTGATTTGACCGCTTCACGAAATGCCACGCATGCCTGTTTTATCTCTGTCTTATCATCCTCATCCAATCGCTCGCAGGCAAGCTTGACCGACAATGAATCAATTGCCATTCGAACCTCCAAGGCATCTTTTAAGTCACGCACTGTAATCTTCGCAACCTCCGCACCTTTCCGCGGAATCATAACAACCAGACCTTCCAGCTCCAGCATCCGGATTGCCTCACGTACCGGTGTCCGGCTGACACCAAGCTTGTTCGCCAGTGTAACCTCCATCAGACGCTCTCCCGGCTGCAATTCTCCCTGTATGATTGCCTTGCGTAATGTATGAAATACAACCTCCCGAAGTGGAAGATACTCATCGATATTCATATCCAACTTCATATCTGCTACCTCCTTACCTTCCTGTCAAAACTTTTATCCATTCCGATTTTCATTACCTTCTTCGTTCCCCATATACATCAAAATAAATTCAACGTGTATACAATATACATTACTATGCATAGACAAATATTTCAAGCATATTTTTTATTTCTACCAGAGTATTTTTCTCAAAAGGTATGATTATTTCTCACGATTCTGCAAAAATCTCAGCCAACTCTAACACGGCTGTGTCACATATACCTCGGAAAGTCCGTACTGCTGCCGGATTTTCTCTGCCGCCTGCTCTGCAGTCGCTTTCTCTGTATATAAACCAAACACCGTCGGTCCGCTGCCGCTCATGATCGCATTTTCGGCACCAGACTCTTTCATTGTCTGTTTGATCTCCTCGATCTGCGGATAAAGCTTCGTTGTGACTGTCTCCAAGACATTTTCCATGCGGCTTGCCACACCGGACAGATCTCCCTGCTTCAGCGCGTCCACCATACCCACAACATCCGGGTGGTGCTGCAGCTCGTTCGCATGCAGGTTCTCATATACCATCTTCGTGCTGACCGATATCGTCGGTTTCGCCACAACGACAAAACAATCAGGCAGCGGTGCCACCTCTGTCAGCACCTCGCCGATGCCCTCGGAAAGCGCGGTTTTTGCCATAATACAATACGGCACATCCGCCCCCAGTTTCACACCGAGCTTCATCAATTCCTGATCACTGACGTCCAGTCCATAC
>OGWY01003090.1_pt1 | contig 11413 bp, 8 predicted proteins | sample 1576121 | NCBI WGS metagenome assembly OGWY01 (sample SAMEA3541543, study PRJEB24748) | human gut metagenome | biome: human gut; feature: human-associated habitat; material: faeces | place: China | collected 2012 | reverse complement strand
GGTGGGGAGCCGATCCCGGCTACCGGACAGATTACCATAGAGGATCTGCTGGCGGTACAGGGTGGCGAGACGGAGGATCCCAGAGCAGTGGAAGGAATGTCGGATCCGGAGGATGTTCCGGTAGACGAAGCTTCCGTAGAGGACACGAACGCAGATGAGTATGCATCGTTAGCGATCGCCAATGTGACGAATTACGTTAATGTCCGGACAGAACCGAACACAGACAGTGTCGTAGTGGGCAAAATTTATGACGGAGCGGTGGCACAGATCCTGGATGTGGCAGGAGAGGATCAGGACTGGTTCCGGATCATCTCCGGTAATGTGGAGGGCTATATCAAGGCAGAGTTTTTCATTTACGGAGATGCAGCAGCTGAGGTTGTAGACAATTATGTGACCAGATATGCTGTGGTTATCGCAGACCGTCTGAATGTGAGACAGGATCCTGCCACAGATGCAAAAAGAATTGGTTACATTGACAATGGAGAAAAGGTAAAAATTCTGGAGAATGACGGAGACTGGCTGAAGGTACAGTACACCGACAGCAAGGAAGGCTATGTCTCTGCGGAATATGTTACGATCTCGGAAGAATTTATCTATGCGAAGACAATAGAAGAGGAACAGGCGGAAATTGCCGCACAGAAGGCATTGCAGGCAAGAGAACAGACTGCCGAGCAGGATGCCCCGGAGGTGATCACGAACATCACACTTCCCACTACAACTTATACCTCAAATGCGGAGCTCAGACAGGGAATCATTGATTATGCCATGCAGTATCTGGGCAACCGGTATGTACACGGAGGTTCCAGTCTGTCAGGAGGTACAGATTGTTCCGGATTCACCTGCTTTATCTATGCGGAGTTCAGCTATTCTATCAGCCGTACACCGGGAGGACAGTATTCCGGTGCCGGACGCAGTATCAGTTCTGAAGAACTTCAGCCAGGAGATATTGTATGTTATAGTTCCAATGGAGGGAAGAGCTGTACCCATGTAGGACTGTATATCGGTGACGGACAGATCATCCATTCCGCCAATTCACGGAAAGGTGTCATTATCAGTGCTGTGGACTACAGTCCCATCATCGGTATGAGAAACGTTATTGATTAATAGAATCGGTTTTGAAATTATGGAGCGCCTGATCTTTGGTGAGTACGAAATCACCGAGGATCTCGTCGCTCCATTTTTGCAGGTCTTCCAGATGAAGGACCACACCGGCATAATTGCGGATGCCGTGGGAGGCCGCCAGCTCTTCGGTATATTCTTCCAGCAGATAGACATTTTCAAACCGTACCGGTCCGGAGGTGTACTGACAGACCAGCGGGATCACACCGGTGGTCTTCCGCTCGATGGAGACACCGTCCTCTGCAACGTGAAAAGTCAGCCAGGCCATACCCTCTAACATGCTGAGAGCATTTTTCTGGGTGGACACATAATTGCCCAGCGAATAATAGCACAGAGACTCATTGCCGTTTTCTGCGGTGATCCATTCCACAGGCTCTACCACATGGGGATGGGTTCCGATGATGATATCGGCGCCCGCCTCTGTCATCTGCCGGGCAAATTCCTTCTGATAAGTGGAGGGCGTGGTGACATATTCCGTACCCCAGTGAGGGAACACCAGAACCACATCGGCAAGTGCGTCCGCTTTTTCAATATCGGCAATCACCTGCGGATTTAAGGTGGTAAAGTCAATCACATTGGTCCGCTCATCGTAGGCGCAGAGCATATTCAGGTGCCCTTCTATGGAAGAAGGCAGAATCTCCGCATTGGGTCCGTAGGTATAATTGAGGATGGCAAAGGTGACGCCGTCAATGGTAAGAAGCGGAATTTCCTCGGCTTCGGATGGGTCGTCAAAAATGCCCACCATCAGCACTTCCGGGTGTGTTTTCCAGAAAGCAATGCAGGAGAGCAGACCGGCAATGCCCTGGTCGGCGGAATGGTTGGAAGCATGCAGCACCACGTTAAAGCCGGCAGCAGCGATGGCATCCCCCACCTCTGTGGGAGAGTTGAACCGGGGATAACCGGAAAAGCCCCGCTCGTTGCCGCCTAAAATGGTCTCCTGATTAATGACCTTGATATCCGCAGCCGCCAGAAAATCCGCAATGTCCGCATAGAGCATGGAATAATCGTAGCTGCCGTCCGCCTGTTTGCCGGAGGCGACAATGCCCATGTGCATGAGGTTATCGCCCACTGCCATCAGCGTAATTTCTTTGGAAATAGGTTTGTCCATTTCCGGCATGACTTCCGGAAGAATGTTCTTTGCCAGAGGAGAAAAATCCTGTGCCAGGTAAAGTCCTAAATTGCCGGGCATCTCCGCTGCGGCAGCCGTGTCAGCCGAACCGACATCCGTATCGCCGGCAGCTTCAGTACCGACAGAAGTGTCTGCCGGTGCCACCGCGGGCTGCGCATCGTCCGCCGTGATGCTGGCGGTCAGAAATAATGTAATTGGCAGAATAATGCAAATAAGTATGTTTTTTAAGGTTTTCATGGCACGATTATAGCATAGATTGGAATGGTTGTCTAAAGAAAACGGCTGCGGAAAGCGTCAGACATAAAAACTGTTTGCCCGGGACTGCATCCTGTGCCATAATAAAAAAAGGGGGTAAGCATATGCAGATAGAATACCTGAAAATTTGTCGTTTCAAATCCATAAACTGTCTGGAAATTGAGGATATTTCCCAGGCGCTTATTTTGGTGGGACAGAACAGCACCGGCAAAACCACAGTCCTGGATGCTATCCGGGCAGTGGGCGGCGATTACCGGATTGTACCGGAGGATTTTGATGAGTCCGGCGCCAACATAGAGATTACAGTCAGGCTGTCCCTTTGTGAGGAAGACTTAAAAAGGCTGCAGAAGAAGGGAAAAGTCAGCAGTTACCGGAGATGGGAGTCTTTTCTGTCCGATGTAAAGAAAAAGCTGCCTTCCTTTGACGGAGAAACGCTTACATTTACCTACATTGTGAACCGGGACGGCAGACAGCGCTTTGATGACGGATTTAAGAAAAACAATCCGTACATCCAGGATATTTTTCCTACCATTTATTATATTGATGCGGAGCGCAATCCGGAGCAGTTCCAGAATGACATGCTGTATCTGCAGGAGGATGCGGAGTTAAAAAGCATCCGGGAAAACAGGTGCCTTTTTAACGGAGCCAAAGCCTGCACCCACTGTTTTTCCTGTATCGGTCTTATCAATCAGAAGAAACCGGAGGAACTGACGGCACTGGAAACCTTCCGGCTTCTTAATTACAAACTGTATCAGCGGAACTTAAACACCTTTGCCGGAAAAGTCAACGAAGCCTATGCGGCGAACGGCGGACAGGACACTATTTTCTTTTCCATGAGCCACAATACGGATGCCATGCTTACCGTGACAACGGAATTCAGCAGCGGGCAGGAGGGAACAAGACGGCCCATTGAACGGCTGGGAAAGGGTATGCGCAGTATTTACATGCTGTCCGTTTTGGAGGCGTATGCGGAGGATGAAAATGCGGAGGACTGCATCCTCATGATGGAAGATCCGGAAATTTTCCTGCATCCGTCCATGCAGAAGACCACCGGGGATATTCTGTACCGGCTGTCGAAAAAGCATCAGGTGATTTTTTCCACCCATTCCCCCAATCTGCTGCCGAATTTCAGTATCCGACAGATACGTCAGATGGTTTTGGACAAAGACGGCATGCCTGCCGTGCGAAAAGACACTGACATCAGCGCCATTTTGAATGACCTCGGCTATACGGCGGGGGACCTGATGAACGTGGATTTCGTGTTTATCGTAGAGGGACGGCAGGATAAGACGAGACTTCCTATCCTATTAAAGAAGTACTATTCGGAAATTTATGACAAGGACGGCAGACTTTCCCGGACAGCTATTATCACCACCAACAGCTGTACCAACATCAAGACCTATGCCAATTTAAAATACATGAACCAGGTTTACATAAAGGATCACTTCCTTATGATAAGGGACGGCGACGGCAAAAATGCGGAAGATCTCCGCAGAGGCTTATGCAAATATTATGAGGAGCAGAACGCGCGGGATGTGGACAGACTGCCCCGTGTGAAGCCCGAAAATGTACTGGTGTTAAAATATTATTCGTTTGAAAATTATTTTCTGAACCCGGAAATCATGTGCCGGATAGGCGTTTTGAAAAGTCCGGAACAGTTTTATAAAATTTTTCTTTCCAAATGGAAGGAATATCTGTATAAACTAAAAAGCGGCAGGCATCTAACCGCTGTGATAGGCAGGGATTTTAACACAACGGAGGACGTGAAGGCTCACATGGAAGAAATCAAAATTTACATGAGAGGCCATAATCTGTTTGACATTTTTTACGGCCGTTACCGTAAGGAGGAAAACGAACTTCTGACCCGCTACGTGGAGCTTGCCGACAGAGAAGAATTTGCGGACATCCTGCAGGCAATCGACCATTTTATGTATTTTGAGAGCAGGAAAAAGGAGTAAAGGGCACAGCTGTTTACAGAGGCCCGGGAGGAAAAGGAGAGCAGTATGTTACCGGAGAAATTTTTAGAGAGAATGCAGAATATGTTGGGGGAGGAATACCCGGCTTTTTTAGAGAGCCTTTCCGGCAAACGTTACCGGGCGCTGCGGCTTAATCCGCTGAAAACCAGGATACAGGAAGGAAAAGAAAAACTACCGTTTACCTTAAGTCCGGTTCCCTGGACAAAAAACGGTTTTTATTACGAAGAGGAGGAGCAGCCGGGAAAGCACCCTTACCATGAGGCGGGCTTGTACTACATTCAGGAACCGTCCGCCATGGCGCCGGTACCGTGCCTGATGGAGGAACGCGCTTCCGTGGTAGCGATACCGGAGCGGCGGGAGGAACCTGCGTTGCCGGAACGTGTTCTGGATCTGTGTGCGGCGCCGGGCGGAAAATCCACCCAGATTGCCGAATATATGCGGGGACGCGGCATGCTCATTACCAATGAAATTCACCCTCAGAGGGCTAAAATTTTATCGGAAAATATAGAGCGCATGGGCATTTCCAATGCCATTGTCTTAAATGAAACCCCGGAAAGCCTGAGCAAAAGGTTTATCGCATTCTTTGATCGCATTTTAGTGGATGCGCCCTGTTCCGGGGAAGGAATGTTCCGCAAAAACGACAATGCCGGAGAAGAGTGGAGTGAGGAAAATGTGGCACTCTGCGCCGAAAGACAGGACGGCATTTTGGACTGTGCGGCAACGATGCTAAGACCCGGCGGCAGACTGGTTTATTCCACCTGCACCTTTGCACCCGCGGAGGACGAAGGTTCCGTCAGCCGCTTTCTGGAAACACATCCGGATTTTTATCTGGAAAAAGAAGAAAGGCTGATGCCACATAAGGTCAAAGGCGAGGGGCACTTTTTAGCCGTCCTGCACCGTGAGGGCGGACAGCTAAAAAGTGCGGCAGCTGCCGGAACGGAGAAGTCCCTTTCCCTGAAGGACTGCAGAGAGTTTCTGGACTTTGCAAAGGAAGCCCTGGCGATACCGGCAGAAGAACTGACGGAAGGAAAAATTCTTTTGCGCTTCGGGGAACAGCTGTACATGGCACCGGCAGAGACCCCGTCCTTACGGGGGCTTAAGGTGCTTCGTCCGGGTCTGCACCTGGGAACGGTGAAAAAAAACCGGTTTGAGCCATCCCACGCACTGGCATTGTTTTTGAAAAAAGGACAGGCTGTACATGCTGTCAATCTTGCCGGGGACGGGATTGCCGTAAGAAAATATTTAGAGGGACAGACGCTGACAATCGGCGCAGGATGCGACGTGGAAATGGCGGATGCTGCTCTTCCGAAGGGCTGGTGTCTTGTCTGTGTGGACGGATACAGCTTAGGCTGGGGAAAAGCAGCAGGCGCCATATTGAAAAATCATTATCCGAAAGGACTCAGAAAATAAAAAAATCCGGTACCGAGAAAAGTTCCGGAACATAAAAAAGAGTTCAGAAAAACGAAGCGTTAATGCATAAATACGGAAAACGGGGTTCATACTGATTTAAAAAACCGGAAAGAGAGGAATTGACAGTATGGATAGTTTTCAGACTCCTTTTTGGGAGCTTCCCATTGCTTTTGCCATGAACGAAAGCGCACGTAACAGAATAGGTGAAATGACGGACGAGGAAAGAGAAGTGCTGCGGCAGAAAAGCAGCTTAGCCGGCAGTGAAGAGGAACTGGAAGAACTGGTGCGCATGGTTGCCGAGGGCAGGTTTGAATAAAAACGGCTCATGGAATGGATAGTGGAAACAGCTTGCAGAGCACAGGCTGATAAAAGAGGAAAGCAGGAAAGGGAATAGTATGAGTGCACAACTTTGGCAGGGAAAACAAAGTATCCGGCTGGATGAGCCGGTTTATATTAACGGAAATGCCTCCGTAGTAGGCAAAAAAGAAGGCGAGGGTCCTCTCGGCCTTCTTTTTGATATGGTGGGAGAGGACGACATGTTCGGCTGCAACACCTGGGAAGAAGCGGAAAGCAGCCTTCAGAAGGATGCTGTGAGTCTGGCACTTGGAAAGGCAGGAAAAAAGGCAGAGGAGATACGCTATGTTTTTGCGGGAGATTTGCTCGGACAATCCATTGCAACCTCCTTCGGCATTATGAATTACCGGATTCCGCTGTTTGGGGTATACGGAGCATGCTCCACCTGCGGAGAGACCCTTTCCTTAGGCGCCATGACGGTGGCGGGAGGTTTTGCCGAACAGGTGCTCTGTGTGACCTCCAGTCATTTTGCCAGTGCGGAAAAAGAGTTCCGTTTTCCACTTGGATACGGAAACCAGCGTCCACTCTCCGCCACCTGGACAGTAACCGGAAGCGGCGCCTTTATATTGGGAAAAGAAAGAGAAGCCGCCTGCAAGGGGAAAATTACCGGCATGACAGTGGGAAAGATTGTGGATTTCGGACTGAAGGACTCACTGAACATGGGGGCATGCATGGCGCCTGCGGCAGCAGACCTGATAGAAGCCCATTTGACGGATTTTCATGCAAAACCGGAAGATTACGATAAGATCATCACCGGAGATTTAGGCAGTGTGGGACAGCGTGTGCTTTTAGATTTACTCCGGGATAAGGGATACGACATTTCCGACAGGCATATGGACTGCGGACTGGAAATTTACGATGCGGAAACCCAGGACACCCATGCGGGCGGCTCCGGCTGCGGCTGCAGCGCGGTTACCCTTTCGGCGTATATCTTAAAGCAGCTTGCGGAAAAGAACTGGAAAAAAGTGCTGTTTGTACCGACGGGTGCGCTTCTCAGCAAGGTAACGTTCCACGAAGGCCAGAGTGTGCCCGGGATTGCTCACGGAATTGTCATTGAGAGTGTATAAAAAACACATTTTTATTATTATTTTTTATGTGCAATGTAAAATTTATGCGAAAATATTCACGCGAAAAACAAATTGATGCATAATATGTGCAAAACGGACATTATTATACAGAAAACAAGTAGACAAAGATAAAAAGTGTGAAAAAATAACAAATTTTGCTGGACAAAATGCGCTTTAATAGTTAAAATGTATATAAGCTTAAAGCACGGAAAAACAAATGAATATACAAAATGCACAAAAGTAACAATTAGCCAGCCTGCAGACGAAATGTTTTTTAAATGGGTGCGTGAGACCGCTTAATTGGAGGATGAGGTATGGAAAAATACATGGGCAAGTCCGTATATAAAGGAACGGCGATAGGACCGGTCAATGTCCTGAAAAAGAGGGACAGCATTATCAGAAGGGTACATGTGGAGGATACAGAGGGGGAACTGAAGCGGCTCGATGAGGCAAAGGAACAGGCACTTCTGCAGCTATCCCGATTGTATGACAAGGCCTTACAGGAGGTCGGTGAAGTAAATGCGGCAATCTTCGAGGTTCATCAGATGATGCTTGAGGACGACGATTACCAGGATTCCATTCGCAGCATGATCCGTAATGAACAGGTCAATGCCGAATATGCCGTAGCGGTGACAGGAGACAATTTTGCGAAAATGTTTTCCGATATGGATGACGAATATATGCAGGCGCGGTCTGCGGACGTAAAGGATATCTCCGAACGTCTGGTACGCAATCTTGGAAAGGAAGAACAGACGGACGGGGACAATATGGAACCGTCGATTATTGTGGCGGATGACCTGACACCGAGTGAAACGGTGCAGATGGACAAAAATAAAATTCTTGCTTTCGTTACCGTGCGCGGTTCTGCCAATTCCCATACGGCAATTCTTGCCCGCATGATGAATATTCCGGCATTGATCGGCGTTCCCCTCAATCTGGAAAAATTGCATAACGGTACCTGCGCTGTTGTTGACGGAAAGGAAGCCGCTTTCTATCTGGAACCGGATGATGAACGGATTCGTCTGGCGAAGGAGGCGCAGCAGAAGGAACAGGAGCAGAGAAGTCTGCTGGACAGATACAAGGGACGGGAATCCGTTACAAAGAGCGGAAGAAAGATTCATCTGTATGCCAATATAGGAAGTGTATCGGATGTGGCGTATGTACTGGAAAATGATGCGGAGGGCATCGGGCTGTTCAGAAGTGAGTTTCTATATCTGGGAAGGACGGAGCTTCCGGATGAAACGGAGCAGTTTAATGCTTACCGGCAGGTACTGCAGATGATGGCAGGGAAAAAGGTGGTTATCCGTACACTGGATATAGGAGCGGATAAAAACGTGGATTATCTGGGACTTGGAAAAGAAGACAATCCGGCTATGGGATATCGTGCCATCCGGATCTGCCTCGAACAGCCGGATATTTTCAAGACACAGTTGCGGGCACTGCTGCGTGCCGCAAAATACGGAGAACTGGCAATCATGTATCCCATGATTATCTCTGTGGAGGAGGTCAGGAGCATAAAAGAAATCGTTGCGGAAGTGGCAAGGGAGCTGGAGGCGGAGAATATACCCTATGCCGTTCCCGAACAGGGCATAATGATTGAAACTCCCGCTGCGGTCATGATGAGCAGCGAACTGGCGGAGCTGGTGGATTTCTTCAGTATAGGTACCAATGATCTTACACAGTATACGCTTGCCATCGACAGGCAGAACAGCAGGCTGGACAGATTTTACAATCCGCACCATGAAGCGGTTTTACGTATGATACAGATGACTGTGGACGGAGCCCACAAACACGGAAAATGGGTCGGTATCTGCGGAGAGCTGGGAGCGGATACGACCCTTACAGAGAGATTTGTCCGGATGGGTATAGATGAACTCAGTGTTTCTCCTTCCATGGTACTTGGTGTACGCAGCAAAATATGCGAAATGGAGTGATGAACCTATGATGATTTACAAGGCAAAAGACTATGCGGATATGAGCAGAAAAGCGGCAAATATCCTGTCAGCCCAGATAATAATGAAGCCCGACTGCGTTCTCGGGCTGGCTACGGGTTCTACCCCCATAGGGCTGTATAAACAGCTGGTCGAGTGGTTTGACAAGGGAGATCTGGATTTTTCAAGAGTCCGGACGGTAAACCTGGATGAATACAGGGGACTCAGCCGGGAAAATCCCCAGAGCTATTATTATTTTATGCATCAGCATCTCTTTGAGCATGTGAATATTCCCGAGGAGAATACGCATCTTCCGAACGGCATGGAGCCCGATTCCGAGAAAGAATGCGACAGATATGCCGGATTGATCCGGTCTCTCGGAGGGATAGATCTTCAGCTTCTGGGAATAGGGCATAACGGGCATATCGGATTCAATGAGCCGGCGGAAGAGTATGAGAAAGAGGTTCATTGTGTGAATCTCATGCAATCGACGATTGAGGCCAACAAAAGATTCTTTTCTTCTGCCGAGGAAGTTCCCAGACAGGCATATACAATGGGAATAGGAACGATTATGAGAGCGAAGAAAATTCTGGTTGTGGCGAATGGTGAGGGCAAGGCGGAAATTGTCCGGCAGGCATTTTTCGGACCGGTTACCCCATACGTTCCGGCATCGATATTACAGCTGCATAACGATGTTATTCTGGTTGCGGATGAGGCTGCGCTCAGCAGGATTCCCTGAATGACGGATAAAAACGGATGGATGGAAGGTGCGTCGGATGCTGATAAAAAATGCAGAGGTTTATACACAGGAGCATAAATTTGTAAAAGAAAATGTTGAAATTAAAAATGGCAGATTTTCCGCAATATCCGGAGAAGTATCAAAGGATACGGAAGTTGTGGAGGCAGAAGGTCTTTATATGGTGCCGGGGCTGGTAGATATACATTTCCACGGCTGTATGGGAGCAGATATGTGCGACGGTACCGTAGAGGCTCTTGATGTGATTTCCGCATACGAGGCATCTGTCGGAGTGACGAGTATGTGTCCCGCCACTATGACAATCCCGAAGGATGAGCTGCTTGCAGTCATGAAAAATGCAGGTACATATTCTTATCGCGGAGGAGCAAAGCTTGCAGGCATCAATATGGAAGGACCGTTTATCAGTCCGGCAAAAAAGGGTGCACAGGCGGCAGAAAATATCATGCCCTGTGATTATGAATATTTCTGCCGGCTTCAGGAGGCCTCGGGAGGTCTGATCAGGCTTGTGGATATTGCACCTGAGGAACCGGGAGCAATGGAGTTTATCGACAGGGTGAAAGGAAAGGTCGTTGTGTCACTGGCTCATACGGCGGCAGATTACGAAACGGCGAAGGAGGCTATAGAGCATGGAGCATCCCATGCCACGCATTTATACAATGCCATGCCGCCTCTTAATCACAGGCATCCGGGAGTGATCGGGGCAGTCAGGGATGCCGGGGATTGCCGCGCAGAACTGATATGCGACGGTGTGCATGTGCATCCGGCTGTGATACGTGCCACCTTTGCCATGTTCGGGGCAGAACGTATAATTCTGATCAGCGACAGCATGATGGCAACCGGTATGCCGGATGGAATCTATTCTCTGGGCGGACAGGAAGTTCAGGTACATGGCAATAAGGCGACTCTCACAGTGGACGGTGCGATCGCAGGATCTGCAACCAACTTATTTAATTGTATGAAATTCACAGTAAAAGAGGCAGGACTTCCATTCGAGGATGTTGTGGCATGTGCAACAGAAAATCCGGCAAAAGCAGTTGGACTGTGGGAGAAATATGGAAGTATCGACAATGGCAAATATGCCGACTGTGTGATCGTGGATGAAGATTTTAACATCAGACAAATTGTAAAGCATGGTAAGACCGTTTTGTAGAACTTGTAAATTTTTATAGGAACAGAGAAAAGGGGCAGTCTGGAGATTATCCGGAACTGCCCTTTTTCATCAGGCGGTAGAGCCAGAGCAAAGCAAGGACGCAAAGCGCGATCTGACTGATTAAAAGGCCGGTCAGGTAACCTTTGATACCGATAACTGGAATCAGAAATATAATAAAAAGAATACGGATCAGGCAGGAAAACAGGTTTAAAAATAAACAATGCGTAGTATTCGCAATCGGCATCGACATTTGTAAGAACAAACT
>OGWY01003087.1_pt1 | contig 11417 bp, 8 predicted proteins | sample 1576121 | NCBI WGS metagenome assembly OGWY01 (sample SAMEA3541543, study PRJEB24748) | human gut metagenome | biome: human gut; feature: human-associated habitat; material: faeces | place: China | collected 2012 | reverse complement strand
GAACTCCAACAGCCATTCCGGCTCGTTCTTCTTGGCAGAGATAATACGGACCGTCTCCTCGTCTAATCCACGATGGATCACCTCCGTATCAATATCGGTAACGAAGCCGTATTTATAATCTCCGCTCGTTACCTCATTAATTATATGATTTGAATCCTGCATAATTAAAAATTAACCATTGATAAAAGCCCTTCATTCTCCTAATGAAAACAAATTATGTGGGAAAATTGTTGGTACTATTTGCTTCACGCTATAATAAAAACGAGATTCTATCTTTGATTGGCGATGAATCAAGACCGATCCACGATCCACGAACTCCAGCGCATTCAACAGCAAACTGGTAAAGACCAAAACGACCAGCAACCCGAAAAAACCACCAAACAAATGGTTGATAACGCTCAACGGTGTCGCCCCTACCACCTTGGTAACCAGTTCTCCCGCTAGAATAAACACCCCCATAATCAAGATAAAACCCGCTATATAACTCAAGATCGTAACCCCTTCTTCCGGAAACCAACCCAACGCCAAGATATATCCTTTCAGCCAAGCCGCCGCTTTTCCGCAGAAAAAGATCGCGATCACTAGGGCTATAAGCGAAACAACCTGTTTGATGATTCCATCAAACAGGCCTTTCACAAATCCTATTCCTGCCAGACATAGCAATGTAATGTCCAACCAGTTCATGTTTACAATGTCTTCTTGATTTCCGTTTCTTCGTATGCCTCGATGATATCACCAACCTGAATATCATTGTAGTTGACAATGTTCAAACCACAATCCAAACCGGCAACCACTTCCTTCACATCATCCTTGAAGCGTTTCAAAGATTCCAACTCTCCGGAATGAACCACGATACCGTCACGGATCACGCGCACCTTGTTCGAACGCTTGATCTTACCTTCACGTACCATACACCCGGCAATCGTACCCACTTTCGTGATCTTGAAGACCTGAAGCACTTCCACGTTCGCAGTGATCTCTTCCTTGATTTCCGGTGAAAGCATACCTTCCATAGCGCTCTTCACTTCTTCGATCGCATCATAGATAATCGAGTACAGACGGATTTCAACTCCCTCTTTCTCTGCCAGGCGGCGTGCAGGCAATGCCGGGCGCACCTGGAATCCGATGATAATCGCATCAGAAGCGGCAGCCAGTACGACATCCGATTCGGAGATCTGACCGACAGCCTTGTGGATCACGTTCACCTGGATTTCCTCTGTAGACAGACGGATCAGGGAGTCTGACAACGCTTCTACGGAACCGTCCACGTCACCCTTCACAATCACGTTCAGTTCTTGGAAGTTTCCGACTGCGATACGGCGACCAATATCATCCAGCGTAAGCATCTTCTGCGTACGTAGGCCCAACTCACGCTGCAACTGTTCACGACGGTTGGCAATTTCGCGGGCTTCCTGGTCTGTTTCCAGTACGTTGAACGTATCGCCAGCCTGCGGAGCACCGTTCAGACCGAGGATCAGAGCCGGTTCGGAAGGACCAGCCTTTTCGATACGCTGGTTACGTTCGTTGAACATCGCTTTTACGCGACCGAAATGGGTTCCGGCCAGTACGATGTCACCGACCTTCAGCGTTCCGTTTTCAACCAACACGGTAGAAACATATCCACGTCCTTTGTCAAGTGAAGATTCGATGATGGAACCAACAGCACGTCTCTTCGGATTAGCCTTCAAGTCGAGCAAATCGGCTTCCAACAATACTTTTTCCAACAAGTCCTCCACACCGATACCTTTCTTGGCTGAAATTTCCTGGCTCTGGTACTTACCTCCCCAGTCTTCAACCAAATAATTCATGTTAGCCAGTTCCTCCTTGATCTTGTCAGGATTGGCATGAGGCTTGTCTATCTTATTGATAGCAAATACGATAGGTACACCAGCAGCCGAAGCATGGTTGATCGCTTCGACTGTCTGTGGCATGACATTATCGTCGGCAGCCACAATGATAATCGCGATATCCGTCACCTTGGCACCACGGGCACGCATAGCGGTAAAAGCCTCATGGCCCGGCGTATCCAGGAACGTGATACGACGCCCGCTCTGCAACTTCACGTTGTAAGCACCGATGTGCTGCGTGATACCACCGGCTTCACCGGCAATAACGTTCGCCTTACGGATATAGTCGAGCAATGATGTCTTACCGTGGTCTACGTGACCCATGACGGTAACAATCGGCGCGCGCGGTTCCAGATCCTCTTCAGAATCCTCCTCCTCTACAATGGCCTGTGCCACTTCGGCACTGACATATTCAGTCTTGTATCCGAACTCTTCCGCCACCAGATTGATGGTTTCAGCATCCAGACGCTGGTTGATAGACACCATGATACCGATACTCATGCAAGTAGCGATGACCTGCGTCACGGAAACATCCATCATGCTTGCCAACTCGTTGGCAGTCACGAATTCCGTTATCTTCAGCACTCTGCTGTCCGCCATTTCGCGGTCTTCCTGCTCCTGCATACGGCTGTTCGCTATATCGCGCTTGTCCTTACGGTATTTGGAAGTCTTGCTCTTACCTTTGGAAGTGAGGCGTGCCAAGGTTTCTTTTACCTGCTTAGCTACGTCTTCCTCGCTAACCTCCTGCTTGATGACCGGTTTCTTGAAACGATCCCTGTTATTGTTGTTACGATTGTTCTTGTTGCCACCTTGGTGATTATTACCACCACCGGCACCTTGCTGACCGCCGCCGGCATGAGGTCCTTTACCTCCACCACCACGGTTGTCGCCTCCACGCTGGAAGTTGGATGCATTGTTGATATCCACCTTCTCCTTATTATTATTAATGCGGAGACGTTTCTTCTTGTTGGCATTGGCATCGGCATCTTTCTCCTTGCCATCCTTCGCTTTGGTGTCTTCGCGGCGGATTTCTTTGATGATCGCCTCTTTCATCAGCTTCTTCTGATCCTGACGAATCTTCTCCTTCTCTTCGCGCTCCTTACGTTTCTCCTCTTTGGATTTCTTCTTAGGACGTGTAGACTGGTTCAATGTCGCCAAATCAATCTGACCGATGATATTGATCTTAGAAACAAACTCCGGCTTGTGAATTGTGAAGATTTCCGCCTCACCACTCTTTGCAGGCGCTTCTTCTGCCACGGCAGGTTTCGCCTCTTCCCGGACAGGTGCCGCGGGAGCAGGTGTTTCTTTTTTCACTACTTCTTTCGCTACTACCGGAGCGGGGTTGGATGCAGGTTTTTCTGCAACGACTGCTGGCTTCGGTTCTTCTTTCACCACAGGAGCCGGTTCGGGAGCCGGAGTCGGCTTCGGTTCCGGTTTCGGTTCGGGCTTTAATTCCGGTCTGGGTTCCGGCTTCGGTTCCGGTCTGAACTCAGGCTTCGGTTCCGGTTTGGGCTGCGGTTTAGGTTCTTCCTTTACCACAGGCGCAGATGTTTCCACTTTCTTTTCTTCCACTTTTTCTACTACCGGTTTCCGGTTCAGTTTATCCAAGTCTATTTTTCCGACAGGTTTAAACTTCGGACGTGCATCTTCGGGTACAACAGTCTTTATTTCTTCAACTTTCGGTTTCTCCGTAGTCTCAGCTTCGTAACCATCGATAGATACCGATGCTTTGTTACGGTCTTTATTCTGCCGTTCCTGAATGAAACGTTCCGATTCAAGTCTAAGATTCTTATCTGTACTGAACTCTTTCACGAGCAAGGCATATTGCTCCTCGTTAATTTTTGTGTTGGGGTTTGCCTCAACGGCAAATCCTTTTTTCTGCAAGAACTCAACGACCGTTGAAATTCCTACATTCAAATCTCTTGTTACTTTATTTAACCTTATCGTCATACTAAAAAATTAATGAATAATGTGGAGAAAGAAGTTAGTGCAAACAGAAACAGATGTCGACAGACACTTTATTCTGCCTCAGGGGCAACCTCGGGCTCTGTCTCAGGCACAACCTCAGGTGCCGGTTCCAATTCAGGTTCGCCTTCTTCAAACTCCAAACTTAAAATGCGTAATACCTCGTCCACCGTTTCTTCTTCCAAGTCGGTCTTTTCAATCAACAACTCGCGCGGAGCGTTCAGCACGGCCTTCGCTGTATCGATACCAATCGACTTGATGGCATCAATCACCCAACCGTCGATTTCGTCTCTGAACTCATCCAGATAGATATCTTCATCCTCAACAGCCTGATCCAACTCACGGAATACGTCAATGGTGTACTCGGTCAACATACTGGCAAGTTTGATATTCAAACCGCCTTTACCAATAGCCAGCGAAACCTCTTCAGGCCTCAGAAATACTTCTGCCTTACGTTCTTCTTCATTCAGACGAATAGAAGATATCTTCGCGGGGCTGAGGGCACGCTGAATAAACAACTGGATATTGGACGTATAGTTGATTACGTCAATATTCTCGTTGCGCAACTCACGAACAATGCCATGAATACGGCTACCCTTTACACCTACGCAGGCACCTACCGGGTCGATACGGTCGTCGTACGACTCAACGGCAATCTTGGCACGCTCACCGGGGATACGGGCAATCTTCTTAATGGTAATCAGTCCGTCATTGATTTCGGGCACTTCCATCTCGAACAGACGCTGCAGGAATACAGGCGATGTACGGGAAAGGATAATCTTCGGATTGTTATTCTTGTTGTCCACACGGGCCACCACGGCACGCGCCGTTTCTCCCTTGCGATAGAAATCGCTCGGAATCTGTTCCGTCTTGGGCAGCAGCAATTCGTTTCCTTCATCATCGAGCAGCAGCATTTCCTTCTTCCATATCTGGTATACTTCCGCATTGATGATATTACCCACCTTATCAATATATTTATTATAGATACTGTCTTTTTCCAGTTCCAAAATTTTAGAGGCCAACGTCTGACGCAGGTTCAGGATGGCACGTCGTCCGAAGTTCGCGAAGATTACTTCATCCGTCACTTCCTCGCCCACTTCATAAGAAGCATCTATTTTCTGTGCTTCCGATAATGCAATCTGCAAGTTCGGATTTTCCAGGTCTTCATCCGCCACTACTTCACGGTTGCGCCATATTTCGAAGTCGCCCTTGTCCGGGTTCACAATTACGTCGTAATTCTCATCGGTGCCGAACATCTTCGCGATCACACTACGGAACGACTCTTCGAGCACGCTCACCATGGTGGTTCTATCGATATTTTTCAGTTCCTTAAATTCCGAAAATGTATCTATCAGGCTGATAGTTTCTACTTTCTTGGCCATAGTCTTATTTAAAACTGATTAAGTATTTAGTATATTTTATTTCATCATACGCAAGCATTTCGTCTTCCTGCACCAGCTGGGGACGCTTGGCTCCTTCGGGTTTCACTTTCTTCTCTACAGTTACAGTGAAATGCTGTTCATCGGCTGCCTTCAGCACGCCGCACAACTTGCGTCCATCTTTTCTCAGCACTTCCACTTCTTTTCCGATGTGGTTGGTGTACTGTTGCAACACTTTAAATGGCTGTCCGATACCGGCAGAACCTACCTCCAACTCATAATCCTCATCCTCACGGTTCAACTTGGATTCGATGTATCGGCTCAACTCCACACAATCTTCAATCCAAACCCCTTCTTTGTGGTCAATTTCCACCACAATCTTGTCGTCCGGGCTGATAGCTACTTCCACCAGAAAGTACTCTTTTCCGTCCAGCCACTCGTCAACAATCTGACAAACAGTTTTCTTTTCTACCATTGATTAACTATATAAGAACAAAAAAAGGAGCTTAATTGCCCCTCCACCTTTCATCCATTGCGGTTGCAAAGATATAAATAATCTATTCGACTACAAAATATTAGAGAAAAAAAGAATGATTTAACGCTCCTGAAAGAAGAAAGTAATGCAAATGACTTCTGTAAAACCGCTTCGATATGGCAAGGTCGATTCTGACATTTTGTATTTTATGCATAAGGAGAATGCCGTATATCCGTCCTTCCGCCGGTCTGAATGGAAATACGCAAGTAAAAAAGTGTATCCGGCAGACTGACAGAGGGATACATAAATACGGACAATGCTGAAAAATAAAACAGACGCGGTTTGGCAACCATAAACTGTTGGTTTGCATTGGATATATGGATCGTAGGCGTTCCATATATAGATGGCAAGTATTAGATATATAGATCGTAAGCGTTAGATATATAGATAGCAGACATTAGATATATAGTTTTGAGGCGTAAGATGCATAGTTATCTTGCATAAAGTCTGTATAACGACTGTATATTATTCAATATTCCGTATTTATATTCCTTTGGGAGACAGAACAAGATGCTATTTCCACTCTTTTATAAAAACGGAGCGTAAGTAATACAGGCTTTTTACTATCTTTCTGCATACAAGAAAGCCAATAGTTCGAAATAAGGGAACTATTGGCTCTATCCATAGGAGGTAAAATGTACCTGAACTTTTATATATTTTTATTTATTCGGCGTATCCCATTTCCTGGTATCCGTACAAGTAATATTCAAAGTTTGATTACCCGTCTGTATGCGGAAGTCGCCTTTTTCCAGAATCCATTTGCCATCATAACCCACGAAAGCAAGGTCGGAGCCTTTCACTTTCAGCGTAACGGTTTTCGTTTCTCCCGGTTGCAGTTCTACTTTCTCAAAAGCACGCAGGCGGCGGATATCAGGAGTCAGGGAAGCGATCAGATCGCTACTGAACAGCAGAACGCTTTCCTTGCCGATACGGTTACCGGTGTTCTTCACATCAACGGTGAAAGTAAGTACATCGTCAGCCGTAAAGTTGGTTTTATCCGCTTTGAGGTTGCTGTAAGCATAGGTAGTGTAGCTCAATCCGTAACCAAATGCCCATTGCACGGACATCACGGCATCGTAATCATAAGCACCCGACATCTTTTCAAGGTCTTCGCACGGCTTGTAGTCGTAAGTGAACAATGAATTGATTTCCTTCGGATAAGTGTAAGGCATCTTACCGCTGAAGTTGGCGTCTCCTGCCACGAGGTTTGCCAAAGCATCACCTCCATAGTTACCCGGAAGCATGGTGTTGATAACAGCCTTTGCCAACGGTTCTATTTCGTTGACGATGCGCGGACGACCTTCGTTCAGAACCAAAACAACCGGCTTTCCGGTGGCAGCCAATGCTTTCACCAGATTGAGTTGGCTTTCGGAGAGGAAGAGGTTGTTCAGGTTACCCGGAGTTTCGCAATAGGAGTTCTCACCCACACAAGCGATGATATAATCCGCATTGGCGGCAGCAGCTACGGCTTTATCTATTTCCGGAGCATTTTCTTCCCACCATGCGCCACCTTCCTTATAAGTGACACCCGGCTCATAGATGATATTGGAAGCACCGAACTTCTGAGTGAACGATTCAAGAATGGTGTTATAATCCGCCGCTAATTCATCCGCCCTGTGTCCTTGCCAAGTGTAAGACCAACCACCGTTAAGCGTACGCATGGAGTTGGCATTAGGACCTGTAATCAACAGTTTTTTATCTTTGGGCAACGGCAAGATGTGATCGGTATTCTTCAATAAGACCAGAGACTCTTCGGCAGCCTGCAAAGCAGCCGCGGCATGCTCTTTACCTCCGAACAGGGGGAAATCCTTGTGATTATAAGCAGGTGTTTCGAACAAGCCCAAGCGATACTTCATGCGCAGCACGCGGCGTACAGCATCGTCAATGCGGCTCATCGGCACTTCGCCTTCTTCCACCAATTCTTTCAGGTATGTACAGAAACTCCATTCATAAGGCACCATCGACATATCGATACCGGCATTGATAGCTATCTTGATAGCCTCTTTCTTGCTGCCTGCAATCTTATCGCGGGTGTAGAGGTTATTGATATCCGCCCAGTCGGTCACAATCATGCCATCCCAGTTCAAGTCCTCTTTCAGCCACTCGGTCAGCAGTTCGTAGTTGGCATGGAAAGGAAGCCCGTTGTTCATGGCGGAGTTCACCATAACAGACAAAGCACCTGCCTTGATACCTTCGAGGAACGGAGCGAAATGTTTCTCGCGCATATCCTGCACGGTGATGGACGAAGGGGTACGGTCTTTACCGGAAACAGGCACACCGTAACCCATATAATGCTTGATGCAAGCGGACACTTGTTGCTTTCCTATATGGTTAGGATCACTGCCCTGGAAACCGAATACGGCTTCGCGCCCCATTTCGGCATTCACGTAGCAATCTTCGCCATAGTTCTCCCAATGACGGGGCCAGCGGGCGTCACGTGCCAGGTCGAGCACCGGAGCATAGGTCCAGGGGATACTTCCGGCCTTGGTTTCATAAGCGGAGATGCGGGCACCTTCACGCACCAGTTCGCGGTTGAAGGTAGCTGCCATATTGATGCCCTGAGGGAAGAAAGTTCCACCCAATGTATAAGTTGTTCCATGTATCTGGTCTACACCATAAATACAAGGAATACCCATGACTTTCATCGATTTGTCCTGTATCTTCCGGATGATTTCTTCCCACTTCTCTTTGGATTGGGCAACACCCTGGGGTACATTCAGGATAGAGCCGACTTTGTATTTGCCGATAACGGTATCCAGCAAAGCATCGTCTATCTGAAATTCTTGGGTCGAATTATCACGTTTGGTAATGACGTCAATGGTAAGCTCGGTCATCTGCCCAATCTTCTCTTCAAGGGTCATCTTCTTGAGCAAGGCTTCTACCTTCTTTTCTATTTTCCTGTCTCTTGGGATGGCAGGAGCCACTGTAGTTTGCGCCGTAGCGGTCAACATCAGCCCGGAGAGGGCTGCGGATAAGATTAATTTTCTATTCATGGTATTGTTTTTGGGTTTTCGGAGGCAAAGATATGTCAAAAGTTACCACAGATCACACAGATTCACACAGATTATTTATATATATTGTATTCGATCCGTGTCAATCTGCGTAATCTGTGGTGATAAGTTTCTTACCTGAACAACATCGGAACGAACTCCGTCAGATAAATACGCCAGTTCTTCCAGATATGTCCTTCGTCCGATTCGTAATAGGTATATTTATATCCCTTTTCATCCAGCAGTTTACGGTATTCCTCATTGGCTTTGTAGAGGAAATCCGTCTTACCGATGGCAATCCAGTAAAGGGCGGGATTCTTGTCAAACTGCACTTTCAGCTTTCCTCCCATATTCTCGTATATCGGTGAAGACACCTCTTTGTTAGGCATAATGGCAGCAGAAAACAGTCCGATATAATTAAACATATCAGGATATTGCTTGGAAATATGCAAAGAATGGAAACCACCCATAGACAAACCGGCAATGGCACGACCGGATTTACTCTTTATCGTACGGTAGTTTTTATCGATGAACTTCACGATCTCGGGAAACGCCTGTTCATAAGATCCCTCCATTGTCTTGGGTAACTGCATTGTCGGGGGAACCATTCCACGGGATGACTCTCCAGGAGCAGCCTCCTGTGAAGCATTGCCGTTCGGCATTACTACAATCATAGGCTTTGCTTTCCCTTGTGCAATCAGGTTGTCCAGTATCTGTGCAGTACGGCCCAGGGAAATCCACGCCTCTTCATCACCACCCATTCCATGAAGGAGGTAAAGCACGGGATAGCGCTTGCCGCTGGTTTCATAACCGGCAGGGGTATAGACCGTCATACGACGTTCCAGACCAAGCGCCGGACTATCATACCATATCCGGGAGACGGTTCCGTGAGGCACCGGATTGACTTTATAAAAATCGGCACGATCACCGCCTATGATAAATACGTTGGTTAAGGTGGACACATCACGGATCAGGTAGACATTGGCGGGATCGTTCATCCGCAAGCCATCTACTATGAAAGAGTAGCTGTAAAGCTCCGGTTTCAGAGGTTCGGGAGTAGTATATTCCCATACACCCTCCTGCCCTTCCTTCAGATCCACAATTCCGGGAGCCTCAAACTTAGCATTCTTCTGTACAGGCAGGAAATCTCCTGTAAGCTGTACTCTCACCGCTTTTGGTGCTTTGAAGCGGAAGGTTACGGTATTGTTGTCATGAATCTCGGGAGATACCACGGGAGTAGTTCCCCAAAGGGCTTGTTGTGCAAACATCGTCACACCAATCAGCAAGGCGACGGTTAAAGCTGTTAATCTTTTCATAAATATGTATATATCAATGTTCACGAATATAGTTTATAATCAGGAAACAGGCAGGTTCGAGTACTGTGCCGTGATTGAAGCCTTGCAACTCATACAGAGTCACCTTCTTATTGCCGATATTCTTCGCTACGGAAGCGAATAAAGCGTTCTCTTCCCATCGATCCGCCATTTCCAGATTACGGTCTCCGGTAATCAGTATGACAGGAGGGGTATCTTTACGCACACGGTTCACCGGGGCATATTCATCTATAATAGGAATACCGTTCGGCAACCCGCGTTCTTTACGAATCGTGAAATGAGTCACTGTTTGTCCGCTGACGGGAAGATAAGCCGCCACTTTATCGGCATCCGCACCATAAGCTTCCATGTACTTCTTATCCATAGCCAATATCAGTGCAAGGTAGCCGCCTGCGGAATGTCCGGAAACAAATATCTTGTCTTTACTGCCGCCATATTCCTCTATATGGTTGAATGTCCATGCCACGGCAGCCGCAGCATCTTCAATATAAGCGGGATTCTTGGCCTTGGGACTTAGACGGTAGTTCACCGCCACCACTGCAAAGCCTCTGTTCATCAGTTCCTGGGGGATGTGTTTTCCACCGCCTTCCAGACCACCGCCATGAAACCATACGATAGTGGGAAAATCTTTTTTGTCCACCGGATAGTAGACATCCAGTTTGCAACGTTCCTTCCGGTAAGCGTCAGTCTCGGACTTGGCAATATACGGCAGGTCTTTTACGGTTTTATATACTTCCTGCGCATGCAGGGTTAACATACAGAATAATAGCAACAGAAGTGTCACTTTCCTTTTCATGGCATATTTGTTTAAAGGTTTGTAGCTGCAATATTAGGCAAATAATTTTAAAGAGCGACTTCTTAATTGTTGAAAAGATTGTCTGTACGTTCAATTTTAATCATTACATTTGCGCAAGCATTCAATTTCTTACAATTATGGCACACCACTTGAATACCAACAAACAGTTTATGGTAGGCAACGGCATCCTGGCCTTTGCAGTTATTTTCGTTGTCGTCATCTTCATTTACATGAGCCTGCGCCTGCAGAAGCAGAAAGATGAAGACCGGAACTTTATCGAAACGTACACCATCACCCTGGAAAAAGGATTTATAGGAGATTCCCTGTCACTAATGATTAATGACAGCGTGCTGGTGAATAAGAAAATAACCGAAGAACCATTCAGTATGGATGTGAAACGTTTTGCCGAACAGAGCGCATTGTTGATTGTGGATAAAGCAACAGATCAACTATCCCTGTTTGAACTGAGTGAGAAAGGTGGTAACTACCGGTTTGAAAAAGAGAATGGGGAAGTAAAACAGTTGGCGCAAAAATAATTCACCACAGAGTAGCACAGAGTCTCACAGAGTTT
>OGWY01003077.1_pt1 | contig 11429 bp, 15 predicted proteins | sample 1576121 | NCBI WGS metagenome assembly OGWY01 (sample SAMEA3541543, study PRJEB24748) | human gut metagenome | biome: human gut; feature: human-associated habitat; material: faeces | place: China | collected 2012 | reverse complement strand
ACGATTTTGATTTGGAGGATCCTTCCATGAAGTACTACAATATTACCGTCAATGGTGTTGCTTACAGCGTTTCCGTGGAGGAGACCGCTGCAGGTGCTGCTCCTGTTGCGGCTGCCGCTCCGGCTGCCCCGACCGCTCCGGTGACGCCGGCCCCGACCGCTGCCCCGGCTGCGGACGCGGCCGCCCCCGCGGAGGAAGACCCGTTTGACAGCATCTTCAAGATCTTCAATTCCAAGTAATTCGACATTTTTTGACCAAAACCGCCTTCGCTCCTGTGAAGGCGGTTTTTGCATTCCAACGGAGGAGGCAGCCGCTTGAAAAACTGGCGCATTACCCGAGTTCTGATGTCCATGGCGGATACGTTTCTCGCCCGGCGCGTGACGCGCTCGGCGGCCGAGCTCGCCTACTGCATGGTCATGGCGCTGTTCCCGGCCATTATCTGCATGTACGACCTGCTCGCGCTCATCCTGCGCGATCCGACTGCCGTGCTGCGCATCGTCGAGACGCTCGTGCTCCCGCGCGAGACGCAGACGCTCGTGTCGGAGTTTCTGACCTACGTGTCCGGCAACACGAGCGAGGTCATGTTCTTTGCCGCCCTGCTGGTCATGATCACGAGCGCGTCGGCCGCTTTCCGCGCCATGGCCGCCATCGTCGGCGAGATCCACGGCGCCAAGCGCTTCGGCATTGTGCGCAGTACGATCGTGAGCGTGATTTTTTCCGTGGCGTTTCTGCTGGTACTGTACCTGTGCATCCTGCTCATGCTGACCGGCAAGCATTTCCTGCTCTGGCTCGATGCGCTGCTGCCGCATGTGAGCATCGTCTGGTCGTGGACGTGGCTGCGGTTTTTGATCCTGTTTGCCATCCTGCTGATGATGATCCTCATCCTCTACCGGCTCACAACGCCGCGCCGGCCGCAGCACCGGGTGCTCCCGGGGGCGGTGTTTTCCGCCGTGGCGATCGTGTGCATGAGTATCCTGCTGTCGTGGCTGATCGGCAGCAGTACAAAATATTCACTTGTGTATGGATCTCTCGCCTCGGTCGTGATCCTGCTGTTCTGGTTCCAGGCGTTCGGATTGCTGCTCATTTTGGGCGTGGTGCTTAATCACGCGCTTGAGGTGACCGCACCGCCGGATGCGAAGGTGTAAATTTTGCCGGGAAAGACGCAAATTGTGGTAAATCGCTTTACAAACCGGTTATTTTCACGTAAACTATTCCGTTAAGAAGATTGTGTGGCCCGGAAACGATTTTTTTGAGGGGAAAATTTGCGGAAAGTAGTTTTTTATGCATTAAATTTCGTTTTCAGGCATTATTCTCATGTGGGGTAATCAAATATGCGAAATGACGACAAGCACGTCTCCGGTGTATGTGTGGCCGATGGCCGACCGCCGGATGATGCGCTCATCCTGCGCATCGCGCGGGGTGACACCGCTGCGCTGGAAACGCTGTATCGCCAGACGTCCGCGTCCATTTACGGTTTTGCGCTGTCCATCCTTCGGGAACCGACGGCGGCTGAGGATGTGATGCAGGACACGTTTGTGAGCGTGATGCAGTCGGCACCGGGCTATCAGCCGTCGGGCAAACCGATGGCGTGGCTGCTGACGATCGCGCGCAATCTGGCGTTGATGCGCCTGCGCAGGGCAGAAAGTAAGAACCTGTCCTTTGATGAGCTGTTTCATGTGGAGGATACGCATGACGCTTATCAGACGACGGAAAACCATATGGTGCTTGAAAAAGTGCTGCATACGCTCACGGACGGCGAGCGGCAGATCGTGATGCTGCACGCGCTGTCCGGACTCAAGCACAGAGAAATTGCCGACCTGCTGGGTATCCCGCAGGCAACCGCTATTTCACGCTATAACCGCGCGCTGGCAAAGCTGCGCAATTCGATGGGAGGTGACGATCTTGACCGATAAGGAATTGCTGGAACGGCTGCGGGCTGAGGTCGCCGCCGTAACGCCGGATTGCTGGAGCGGCATCCTTGCGCGCGTCCAGTCTCCGGCGCAGCAGCCGGAGGAAGCGCCGGTCGTCCCGATTCCGGAGCGCAAGCGCCGCAGTGCCTGGCGGGGCTGGGTCGCCGCAGCGGCAGTGTTTTTCCTGGTCATCCTCGGTGGCGGGCTGTATGCTACGCAGGTGCCAGGCGGCGTCGCCACGCTCGATGCCAACCCCAGCATCGAGCTGACGGTCAATAAGCTCGGCCGCGTCCTGTCTGCCCGTGCGTGCAATTCGGACGCACAGCTTGTGCTCGACGGTCTGGAGCTGCGCAACCAGTCCCTGCAGACGGCGGCGGACGCGATCGTCGCCAATATGCAGGCGAACGGCTATGTCTCGGCGGATGCGAATTCGATCCTTGTGACGGTCGAGGCCGGCAAGGGCGATGCGCGCTTGTGCGGCCGGCTGGCGGACGCTGTGGAAAGCGCCCAGACGGACTGCGGCATGGAGTCGGCGGTCCTTGCACAGGTGCTCGAGGACGATCCTGCGCTGGAGGCGTATGCCTCTGCCGTGGGCGTCAGCGCCGGCAAGGCAATGCTGATCCGGCAGATCAGCGCCCAGGTGCAGGATCTGACCGGCAGCGAGCTGGTCGGCCTGCCGATCAATGACCTGAACATTCTGGCGGCGTCCAACCAGGTGGAGCTTTCCGGCATCGAATCCATCGGCGCTGCCAGCACCGGCGTATATGTTCCGTATGACAAGGCGCTGCAGGCGGCGCTTACGTGCTGCGGCCTGACTACGGATGACGTGACCAGGGCGAGTATGCGCTTTACGCTCATTGACGGCGAGATGGTCATGGAGTTCGTGCTCTCGGACGGCGAGCGGCACTATGTGTGCAGCGTCGATGCCGAAACGACTGAGGTCTGCCGCCTGACGGGCGATGAGCCGAAGCGGCCGCAAGAGACGGAGATCGTTCCGGTCTCGCCGGTGGTGCGGCCGAATTCGCCCGTGACGCCGGCGCCGACTCCGACGCCCACCCCGACGCCGACGCCTACCCCGACACCGACACCGACGCCCACTCCGACGCCGACCCCGCCTGCGGGCCCGGTCACACAGGAGCAGGCGCTGAAGATCGCCATTGCGGCGGCCGGCATCTCGGAGCGCGATCTTGCCGCGTGGGATGTCCAGCTCGACGAGAGCGGTGCGCAGCCGGTTTACCGCGTGACGCTCACGACGGTGTACTACTTCCACCCGCATTATGTCGTGATCGTCGATCAGCAGACCGGCGCGGTCCTCTCGGTAGACAAAACGTAAACCTTGTAATTACGCAAAAGGACGCCCGTTCGGGCGTCCTTTGTGATAGAAAGCAGAATAAACGCATCCCCCCGCCGGATAAGCGGAGGGATGCGCTGCTATGCGTCAATTCATGAATTTTTCGATCGCCTGATTCAGCTCATCGATGGCCTGCTGGTCACCGGTCTCCACGGCATCGGCCAGGCAGTGGTCGATGTGGTCTTTCAGGATGATCTTTGCGGTGTTATTGAGCGCCGAGCGCACGGCCGCAAGCTGGATGAGCACCTCAGCGCAGTCACGTCCGTCCTCTACCATGCGCTTGACCGACTCCAGATGGCCGATCGCGCGGGCCAGCCGGTTGATGACCGCCTTGGTCTGCGTGTGGGTGTGCGGGTGCGCGTGGGTGTGCCCCTCGCCGCCGTGGCAGTGGGTGATGACGTTGCCGTTCTCGTCCACGTGCGTGTGCACCAGCGTGTTGGGATCCTGTTCCGCCATGGTATCATCTCCTGTCATTTCGCCGCAATTTTACCGTGTTTTGCGCCGCTTGTCAATGTGCAGCCTCAGTAACCGTCGGCCTGCAGCGCGGCGCGCAGCTTTTCGATGGCCTTTTTCTCGATGCGTGAGACGTATGACCGGCTGATGCCGCAGCGCTGTGCGGTCTCGCGCTGCGTCATTGCCTCGCCGCCGCCGATGGCGTAGCGCAGGCGGATGATCTCCGCCTCGCGAGCATCGAGCACATTGTCGATGCAGCGCCGCAGCTCCAGACTGACCTCGTCCGCCTGGAGCTGTTCGTCCATGTCGTCGTCCTCGGACAGAATGTCGATCAGCGACAGGCTGTTGCCGTCGCCGTCCGTGTCGAGCACGTCCGAGAGCAGCATTTCCGATGCATTCTTGCGCGTACTGCGGAAATACATCAGGATCTCGTTTTCGGCGCACTTGCTGGCATACGTGGCCAAGCGCACCCCCTTATCCGGCCGGTAGGTATTGATGCCCTTGATGAGTCCGATCGTACCGATCGAGATCAGGTCGTCCGTGTCGTCATAGTGCGTGTAGTATTTTTTGATGATGTGCGCCACCAGCCGCAGGTTGCGTTCAATGAGCACGTTGCGCGCCTCCAGGTCGCCCTGCAGCCAGGCGTCGAGATATTTGCGCTCCTCGGCCTCGCTCAGCGGGCGCGGGAAGGAGCCGCCGGGGGTCAGGCGCAGCATCAGAAATGCACTGCTCATCATCAGCATCAGGGTACTGTACAGCATTTTCAGCCCTCCGTTTCTGCCTGAGGCTATTCTATTCGGCGGCTGCAAGTACACTTGCCTGCCACACAATTTTCCGGATGTGCGCAAATGTTACACAACAAAGCGTTGATTACTGAATAAAAAATGACGGTGCGACGAAGAAAATCATACGTTATACTTGACAAAATGCCCAAAAAGCGTTAATCTTTGAACAGAAGGCCATTCCAGATTGAAAAATGGCCGGTGTGCTCAAAATTGAAAGGAGAACATATCATGGATTACAAAACGCTGAGTGTTAAGACGTTTATCGAGGACATGAACGGCAAAGAGGTCATGATGAAGACGGTTCCGTCTCTGACCAAGTATCCCCTGAAGCTCTTCTACAAGAAGACCGTCGGCGACATCGTCAATCTCGTTCGCAGCAAGAAGCTCGTTCCGGAAGATGCCATCCAGGCTTTCATCAAGGACGTCGAGGCGCTCTAAGTTATCTCATATGCAACAGATCCCCTGCCAGCCGGCAGGGGATCGTTTTTTGCCTGCATGGTTTACATAACTCTTATTTTTGTGCTGAAACGCAAAAAACCGGATTGACAATCCGTTCAACTTGTGGTACAAAGTAAGAAAAGTAATACGATTCTTACAGGAGGCAGATCACATGGAATCCATGCAGGACAAATTCATGACCACGGTGCGCATCGGCCCGAAGGGGCAGATCGTGATCCCGAAGGAGGTGCGCGCGATGTTCGGGCTCGAACCGGGGGACTCGCTCATCCTGCTGGCCGACCGTGAGCGCGGCATCGCGCTGCAGAGCAGCCGGTATTATGATTCGTTTGTGCGCGCGGTGTTCGATAACGGCGCGAAAGCGGCGGCACCCGGCGTGCCCGAGGCGGAGACGCAGGTGTTTGCTTCCGCGCTGGAGCGGGAGCTGAAAAGGGGGGACGGCAAGTGAACATTCTGGAAGTGGAGGGCCTGTGCAAGACCTATCCGGCGTTCCGGCTGCGCGACGTGTCGTTTGTGGTGGAGCCGGGGGCCATCATGGGCTTCATCGGCCGTAACGGTGCCGGCAAGAGCACGACTATCAAGTCCATGCTCAACCTCGTGCATCCGGACAGTGGCCGTGTGACCATGTTCGGGCAGGATTTTTACGCCAACGAGCCTGTGTGCAAGCAGCAGTTGGGCGTGGTGCTCGGCGGCGTGGATTTCTACCCGAATAAAAAGCTGCGCACCATCACAAACGTGACGCGCACGTTTTACGACCGCTGGGACGAGAACAAATACCGGCACTACCTGCAGCTGTTCGCACTCGACGAGACGAAGAAGGTCTCCCAGCTCTCGTCCGGTATGCGCGTGAAATATATGCTCGCGCTGGCGCTGTCGCACGATGCGCGCCTGCTCATCCTCGACGAGCCGACGAGCGGGCTCGACCCCGTGTCGCGCGACGAGCTCATGGAGCTGTTTCGCGGCGTGGTCAAAAGCGGTGAGCGCAGCATCCTGTTCTCGACGCACATCACGTCCGATCTGGAAAAATGCGCCTCACACATCACGATGATCAAGGACGGGCAAATCCTGTGCAGCGACACGCGCGACGGTTTCCTCGCGCGCTATCGTGCGCAGTTCGGCGACGGGCAGATGTCGCTCGAGGACATTCTTGTGCGCGTGGAAAGGAGAAGCTATGACAGCGAAGATTTTCTCTAAGGACCTGCGCCTTGCAGCGCACCCGATGATGTACGTGTTCGCGCTCTTCGGCGTCATGCTCATCATCCCGAATTATCCGTACACGGTCGTATTTTTCTACGGCCTGCTCGGCATTTTCTTCACGTTTCTCAACGGCCGCGAGAACAAGGACGTCTATTACTGCGCCGTGCTGCCGGTCACGAAGCGTGACCAGGTGCGCGCCCGCGCCTGGCTCGTCGTGGCGGTGGAGCTGGCGGAGCTTGTGATCGCGGTTCCGTTTGCGTTCCTCTCCGCGCGCATCAATCCCAACGGCACGAACCTCGCCGGCATCGACGCAAACGTCGCGCTCTTCGGCTGCGTGCTGCTGATCTACGGCGTGTTCAACGTTGTGTTCCTGCCCGTGTTTTATAAGACAGCCATCCGCGCCGGGCGAGCGTTTCTGCTCGCGGTCATCCCGATGACGGTGCTCATGGTGCTCGTCGAGGCGCTGTCCCATTTTCCGGTCGTCGGGCCGTATCTCGATGCGACCGACGCGGCCGGTCAGGTGCGGCAGCTGCCGGTACTGGCCGTGGGGCTGGCGGCGTTTGCGCTGCTGTCGTGGCTGGCATACCGGAAGGCGGCCAAAAACTACGAGCGGGTCGATCTGTGACGGGGACTTGCCGGAACGCGAAAAATATGCTATCCTGAAAAGCAGCTCACACGAGCTGCTTTTCATTTTTCCATCCGGGAGGGATCTGCATGAAGAACAAACGTCTCTGGCTGTCAGTGGCGCTGACGGTTCTGGTCGTCGTGTGCGCCATGCTCATCCTCTCGCGCGTCAATGAGGCGCGCAGCAACGCCGCGCCCGCTGCGCCGACGGATCTCATCCTCCCGCCGGACATCCAGACGACGGCGAAGCCCGATGTGAAAAAGTACGACGACCTGCCGGATGTGGATATTTCCTCCTGGGAGTATCTCATTGCGAGTCAGGCACATAATATCAGCGACTATGTTCCGGATGTGAGCAAGATCAGCGGCTCGCAGTCCACGTTTGATTCCCGCGCCGTCGACGCGCTCAATGCGCTGCTCAAAGCGGCCAGGGACGCCGGCTGGAATCCATACATCTACTGCGCCTACCGTCCGTACCTGACGCAGGAGCAGCAGTATGAGGATCAGGTCAGCGAGAATATGCGCAAGGGCGACACGCGCGACGAGGCTGAGACGGCCGCAGCGCGCGTGGCCGCGCCCCCCGGCACGAGCGACCATCAGACCGGCCTCGGCGCGGACATCGTTGACCAGTACTATTCCTCGCTGAGCGTGGACACGGTCAACGCGCGCTTTCTGAGCTGGCTGGCCGATCACTGCGCGGACTATGGCTTCGTCATCCGCTACCCGTCGGACAAGGTCAGCATCACCGGGCGCAACGAGCCGTGGCACGTGCGCTATGTCGGCGACGCGGCGGCGCGGTTCATGACCGAGCACAACCTCTGCCTGGAGGAATTCGTGGCGTTGTACCAGTAAGTGTCCGGCGGCGCAAAAAAAGGCTTGCATTGTGGGTCACGGGATGGTATGATATTGCCGTACGAAGGAAGCAGGATTTGACAGAGTGGGCACCCGCCCACTCTTTTTCTTGAGGTCTTTCGAAGTGTCAGAAAATGGAATGGTGATCTATGAGTAAATTGACAGATGCCGTCCTGGCGCTGGCCGGGCCTGTGGCCGCGCAGCAGGGATGCGAGATCTGGGACGTGGAGTACGTCAAGGAAGCGGGCAGCCGCTACCTGCGCGTGTATATCGACAAGCCGGACGGCGTGTCGATCCAGGACTGCGAGGATTTCAGCCGTGCGCTCGATCCGATCCTCGACGAGGCCGACCCCATTCCCGACAGCTATATTTTCGAGGTGTCGTCCGCGGGAGCGGAGCGGCAGCTCAAGCGCCCGGGCGATTTCGCGCGCTTTCTCGGCGCGCAGGTCGAGGTGCGGCTTTACCAGCCGGTCGACGGCAGCAAGGTGCACATTGGCACGCTCGAGCAGTATGACAACGGCGACGTGACCGTCTCTGACGGCAAGACCCGCCGTGTCTTTCAAAAATCCGCCATCGCACAGGTGCGCCTGCACCTGACCATATAAGGAAAGGGAATTCGACCATGAACGCAGAATTTTTTGACGCAGTTGCAGATATCGAAAAAGAAAAAGGTATTCCGCGCGAATATATGTATGAGAAGATCCGTCAGGCCATGCTGACGGCGTTCCGCAAGGACACGCCCGATTGCGAGGACAACGTGGAGGTCATTCTCGACGAGGCGAAAAAGAAGATCGAGATGGTCGTCAAGAAGACGGTCGTCGCGCGCGTCATCGACCCGTATGTCGAGATCAGCGAGGAGGCGGCGCACCGCATCAGCAAGCGCGCCAAGATCGGCGACGTGGTCAGCGTCCCGGTCGAGACCAAGCAGTTCGGCCGCATCGCGGCGCAGGCTGCCAAGCAGGTCATCATTCAGGGCATTCGCGAGGCGGAGCGCGGCATGATCTACGAGGAGTTCAACTCCAAAGAGCACGAGATCCTCACCGGCGTCGTCAATAAGATCGACCCGCGCACCGGCTGCGCGTTTTTGAAGATCAGCTCCAACTCGGACTATACCGAGGCCATGCTCGCCCCGGCGGAGTGCATCCGCGGCGAGGTGCTGCATGAGGGTGACCGCATCAAGGTCTACGTGGTCGAAGTGCGCAACAGTACGCGCGGCCCGCAGGTGCTCATCAGCCGGACGCATCCGGGCCTGGTCAAGCGCCTGTTCGAGCTGGAAGTGCCGGAGATCTTTGACGGCACGGTCGAGATCAAGTCCATCGCCCGTGAGGCCGGCAGCCGCACGAAGATGGCCGTCTGGGCGGAAGATCCGGTTATCGACCCGATCGGCGCGTGCGTCGGCCCGAAGGGCGGCCGTGTCGCGAGCGTCGTCAATGAGCTCGGCGGCGAGAAGATCGACATTGTCAAGTACAGCGAAGTGCCGGAGGAATTCATTGCGGCCGCGCTGGCGCCGTCCGAGGTGCTGGAAGTGACGCTGCTCGACGAGGGCAAGAGCTGCCGCGTTATCGTGCCGGATAACCAGCTCTCGCTCGCCATCGGCAAGGAAGGGCAGAACGCCCGTCTGGCCGCCAAGCTCACCGGCTATAAGATCGATATCAAGCCCGAGAGCGAGGCATAATGCGAAAGGAGGCAGTCACCCATGCCCAAGTCCATTCCCCAGCGGCAGTGTGTCGGCTGCCGTGAAAAGAAGCCCAAGCCGGAGCTCATCCGGGTGGTGCGCGCGCCCGACGGGGCGATCTCGCTCGATGCGCGCGGCAAGGCGGCGGGCCGCGGCGCGTATCTGTGCCCGAAGGCCGCGTGCCTGAAAAAGGCGCAGAAGAACCGCGCGCTCGAGCGCGCGTTCGACGTGCCCATCCCGGCAGAGATCTATGAGCAGCTCGCAGCGGAACTGGAGGTGCTCGGCGACGGATAAAGCAGCCAACTATCTCGGCCTCATGCGCAAGGCCGGGCGCATCGCGCTCGGGGAGCATGACGCCGGAGCGGCGGCGCGTGCCGGCAAGGCGTGCCTGCTGCTGCTGGCGCAGGACGCATCGGACAATGCGCGCAAGCGCGCCGAGGGCTTTGCCTATACGGCGCAGGCACCGCTGCTGCGCCTGCCGTACACGAAGCAGGCGCTGTCCGACCGGCTCGGCAAGACCGGCTGCGCCATCGCGGCAGTCACCGATCCGGGCCTGGCGAAGGCCTTTGTGTCTGCGCTGGCGCAGGCAGATCCGGAGCAATACAGCAACACGGCGGCAGAGCTTGCCGCACAGACGAGAACAGACACGGGCACGGCGCCGACAGGCGGCGGGCGCAACGGCAAGAGGAGGAAACGAGTATGAGCGGATTGATTAAATACAGAGTGCATGAGGTGGCGAAGGATTTCGGCATGACCTCGAAGGAGATCACGCAGATCCTGACGGATTATGCCACCACTCCGAAAAATCATATGCAGGTGCTGGAGGACGACGAGCTCAACGACATCTTTGAGTATCTCACGCAGCACCATCAGGCGGCCAGCCTGGAGGAGCTCTACAAAGTGCCCGACCAGCCGAAGGCCAAGCCGCAGGCATCTCCGGCCGCGCAGACCGATGCGCCGAAGAGCGAAGCTGCGCCCGCAAAGCAGCCGCAGCAGGCTTCCCAGCCGCAGCAGCAGCCCAAGCCGAAGAAGGACGACAAGCCGCACCAGCCGCGTCAGGTGGCCGAGCGCCGCGTCGTCGATACCCGCGGCGCGACGACGAACCTGTCCAAGTATGACCAGCGCCTGGACGATCTTGTGCCCGAGCGCGCGCAGAATAAGCGCGGCGGCAAGCAGAAGATCCAGAACCGCAACCGTCAGCGCCCGCAGAATCCTGCCGCCGGTGCCAAGCGCCGCCAGGAGGAGCGCGACAAGATGCAGAAGCTGCAGCTGGAGATCGCAAAAAAGCAGCAGCTCAAGGTCCAGATCCCGGACACGATCTCCGTCGGCGAGCTCGCGTCGCGCATGAAGAAAACCGGCGCGGAAGTTGTGCGCCGTCTTGTGAAGATGGGCGTCATGGCGTCGCTGTCCGATACCATTGATTACGATACCGCCGCGCTCGTGGCCATGGAGCTCGGCTGCAAGGTCGAGCACGAGGTCATCGTGACGGTCGAAGAGCGCCTGATCGACGACCGCGAGGACAGCGAGGACGAACTCGTCCCGCGCGCCCCGGTCGTGGTGGTCATGGGCCACGTCGACCACGGCAAGACCAGCCTGCTCGACCGCATCCGCCGCACGAACGTCGCGGCCGGTGAGGCCGGCGGCATCACGCAGCACATCGGCGCTTACCGCGTCATGGTCGACGGCAAGCCCGTCACCTTCCTCGATACCCCGGGCCATGAGGCGTTCACGTCCATGCGTGCCCGCGGCGCTATGGTCACGGATATCGCCATCCTCGTCGTCGCGGCCGATGACGGCATCATGCCGCAGACGATCGAGTCGATCAACCACGCGAAGGCCGCCGGCATCCCGCTGGTCGTGGCCATCAACAAGATGGATGTCCACGGCGCGAACCCCGACCGCATCAAGCAGCAGCTCACGGAGTACGGTCTCGTGCCCGAAGAGTGGGGCGGCGAGACGATCGTCTGCCCGATCTCGGCCAAGACCGGCGAGGGCGTGGACAAACTGCTCGAAAACCTGGTCCTGCTCGCCGAAATTCTGGAGCTCAAGGCCAACCCCAACCGTGCCGCCCGCGGCACGGTCATCGAGGCCCGCATGGACAAGGGCCGCGGCCCGATCATGACCGT
>OGWY01003066.1_pt1 | contig 11448 bp, 15 predicted proteins | sample 1576121 | NCBI WGS metagenome assembly OGWY01 (sample SAMEA3541543, study PRJEB24748) | human gut metagenome | biome: human gut; feature: human-associated habitat; material: faeces | place: China | collected 2012 | reverse complement strand
CTTTAGTCCAACCATATATTTCACTCCTTTGTTTATTATATTTACAGTATTTATAATATATTAATTTTTTCTTTGTTTCAAGTGTTTTAGTAATATTTTTGTTGTAATAGCATACATTTATTATAAGTAAAAATAAAGGAGAAAACAATGGTAAATGTAGCCGTAATAAATATAAAAAGTTTAATAAAAATCTTACTTATTTTATTTGTAGTAATATTTTTTATTTATTTTGTACAAGGCCTATCTACTAATTTAGATAAGCTTGCTTTTTCTCCTTTTATCTTAAACCAAACAATTCCTGGTATTGCTACCACCAATGACTCAGATTTTTCCTCTATCGAGACATCATACATAGAATCCAAAAGTCCTCTACAATTTTTGCTAAATTCACAGCTCCCAGTTATGTCGTCTATAAAAGTAGCAACTCATGAAAGTGAAAATAATGTTGTCGAAGAGCCTACCATTGTTGAAAATAATAATACCGATAATACTATTGAACATGCTAGTACGAATCTAGAGACACAAGTAATTGATTCTGGTGTACCAAATAAATACACAAATGATTATCACGGTGTTGAAATCAAAAATGGAACTAATTACACTTTAACTGATGATATTTTAAATTATGATAATTTAGAAATTGATAAAAACGATGTGATGATTTTTCACACTCATACTTGCGAAAGTTACACTCCAACGGAAAATTTTGCATATGAAGTAAGTGGAACTTTTAGAACTACAGATTTAGATTATTCTGTGGTACGTGTTGGTAATTCTCTTACAGACCAGCTAACTTCATATGGTTTTAATGTTGTACATGACAAAACATATCATGATTATCCCGCATATTCTGGTTCATATGGCAGGTCTATGGCAACGGTCGAAAACTTGTTAATTTCACACCCCAATACAGACATAATTATAGACTTACATAGAGATGCTATTGCAGATACTTCTTATGCTCCTTCTATTAAAATTGGAGATGAGGTTGTATCTCAACTAATGTTTGTAATCGGAACAGATGGTGGAGGCCTAGAACACCCTAACTGGCAAAAGAATTTACAATTTGCAGTAAAAGTTCAGAAAAAAGCAAACGAATTATACCCTGGGTTATTTAGACCAATACTATTAAGAAACAGCAGATATAACCAGCAACTTGGAAAAGCAGCCTGCATAATAGAAGTAGGAGCTACTGGAAATACATTAGAACAATCAATGGCTAGCATGAAATATTTAGCAAGAGTATTTTCATCAATTTTTGACTAATTCAAAAGTGTCTAGAACTATTAAATTAAAATTTAATAATTCTAGACACTTTTTATAATATCTTAAAAAACATTTGCATTCTGTATTTTTTGAGAATTTACAGTAATAATTTGTGCAAGTAATTGTTGCAATAAAGAGCTTAATTCCTCTTGGCTATAATCATTTAATGCAACACTGTTTTCACCATTTAATTCTGTAACTGTTACATCTTTAAATGTTATTGCATTATTGTATTCTACATTAAATTGTACGTCATTTGCATCATATGATACATAAACTTTTTCAGTTGCTCCATTATCCGAAATACCATCTAATTCAAAGCCAATTTCAAGTGAGCAATTCTCTTCTGAACTTGTTATAGTATATTTGCTTTTACTTGCAGATTTCTCTTTAGATATTGTATATTCTATATTGTTTGGAGTTGCAGTTGTTTCCTCTGTAAGCGCATCTGCTGTATCAAAAGAACCTGTCTGTTTTATTGTAATATTCTTGCCTCGTTCTAATATTACAGAAAATCCTACATTATCTTCATCTGTATTCACCTCAACATCAGCTTCCACACCATTTTCAGTACTTGTTAAAGTTATCTTAATAGATGTATTTGAAAAATCTTGTTCATTTAAATCATTAATTTCTTGGTCAATATTATCTTGATATGTTGATACATCATCACTCATGCCCAACATTTTAATAATTTCCGAGTCATTTTTAGCCTCATTTAAGCAGTATATCATAATATTTTTTAGGTTATCTTTTTCGATTGTTAATGTATATGAAGTATTATTATTTTTTGTAAAGTTTGACTCTGAAAGTTGTCCTGCCAATTTTCCTACATATTTTGTTACTAAGCTTTTGATATTTTGAACAGTTATTGATGACTTATCCAATTTTATATTGTTTGGCACTTTCATTTCTTCATCAATTCCTAATTTATTAGAAAGCTCATCTAGGTTTTCATTTTTTATTCCAACATATTTATTAGCAACTTCGTCAGAGCCAAGTGCAATCATCTGATTATTTTTTACAAGCTTAAATGCAAATTTTTCAGAATCCGAATAATTAATAGTTATTTCTTGTTCAAAATTATCATTATCTACATCTGTTGCTCCTTTAAATGTAAGATTTAAGTCTGTATTAATATCAGTATTACCTCCTGATTTTACTCTTAATACTCCAGTGTTTTCATAATTATTTGCTAATTTATTTGTGTAATACGTTTTTATGTTTTCATCATAAAAGAAATTATATAATTCCATATCTAACATGGTTCCATATTTAGAAAACATTTGTGAATTACTTTTTAATAAATCTGTTGCAAAATACACATAAGAAAAAGCACCTCCGCAAACTGCTAATATAATCAATAACACTATTATTACAATTAAAGCTTTTTTATTTTTCATCTTTTTATTCTCCCTTTATCACTTTTTTAACACTTTCTGCATTAAAATCTGTTGATTTTTCTTCTCCTGTTTCCATATTTTTTACTTTTACTGTATTATTTGCAATTTCATCATCACCAATTACTATTACATATGGAATTTCAAGCTTGTCTGCATATTTCATTTTTGCTTTTATTTTTTTATTATTTAAATATATTTTTCTTAACTATTAAAAAAATTAATCAACTAATACTATAGTTTACAAGTCTCTACTAATGAGTTAAATTTTCTATTTTCTATTTTCTATTATTTTTATATAATTATCATACGTTTGAATTATTGAACTTAAAATTCCTTCAGCTCTAATTAAATATTTGTGTAAACCTTCAAGTTGGAATAGTATTAAATTATATAACTTGAAGGTTTTTTATGGAAAAAAATATGTCTGAAGAACAAAAATAAAAAAGAATTAAATTTTTATATAAACTTCCAGGTTTGATAGTTTATATTTCTTTTAAAATTATATTAATTTATTGCAGATTCATAAAATTCTTTGCTATTCTTATATTTAGTTAACAATCTTTATTTAAAATCTCTTTAATCTAAATATATTTTTTCAATTATTAATGTTTGAAGTTTATTTTTAACTCTACTAAATATATCTCCTTTTTCTAAAATTATTTCTAAATCATCAATTATATAATCATACTCTTGTTTATATTTATGTTTAAAATTAAAAAAATTACATTCTATATCAAAATTAATAGTTATAAATTTTTCTTCCAACTCTTTTTTCAAAGTATTTTGTCTAGTTAAATTCGTTTCTTGTATTAAAACTAAAACTTTTCTTTCTTTTTCTATGCCTATTTTAAGAATTTTATTTTCTTTTTTTAATATTCCTAAGTATAAACTTTCTAAAAGTTGAGCTTCGAATTCTTTATCATTAATATTAAATCGAGTTAATAATTTTCTAATAATTTCGTTAGCTTTATCTAAAATATCTTCTAAAAAATAATATCTATTTAAATGAATTTCATTAATATAATAAATTAGACATTTTTTATAGTTTTCACTAAAATCATATCCAATATTATTTACCAATATATTTATATTTTTTTGAATATCGTTTTTTTCAATCTCTTCAATTGTGATATTTTTTAATTCATTGCTCAAAGGAAATCTATCAACAGATATCTCCAAAACACATAAAAAAGAAAGTAATGTTGTTGTAACTGGAATTTTTAAACATTTATAAACTGACATTAATTTAATTATCCTCATTTTTATAACAAAATTTTTCATACTATTTAATAATTTTTTTGAGAAAAAGTTAAAATATCTTCTTCTAAAATTAACTTCGCCACCTTTATTGTAAACAATTTTTTATCATACAACGAAATACTAATTAAGCAATTTGTTTTATCTTTATTATAGCCAACTACAGATTCATTTTTTTCTAATAAAGCTTTCACAGAAAAGAAACATCTATTTATAGAACTCCTAGATATTCCTAATATATATTTTTCTTTTTCTAAGTTGATTGATTTGAAATAAATTAATTTTACGTATAAATATTCCACTTTTTCATCAAATGTCAAACTATCCAATTTTTGAAAAACTTGGCTCCATTGAACCCTTGTTAAATCTAATTTTAAATTTTTATCTTGACTATAAATTTTATTAAAACCTAGCCTTTCTAAAAAATCATTTATCTCTAAAATAGATTTTGTAATAGTATTTTCTTTTAGATTTAAATTATGTACCAAATTTTCTTTCGTTGTTTTTGTTTGATATAAGATTTTTAAAATTTTTACTGTTGTTTCATACATTATAGCTATTCATCCTCCAATAATTTTTCAAATAAAAACAACAACAATTTTAATTTAAAATCATTGCATCTAACTATTCTTTAAGGTACACTCTATAATTTTATGTTGTAAAATTATTACTATTTCTTTATTTCGTTTAAGTTTATATTCTCTAAAAATGATAATCTAAAATATATATTCTATGATTCTTTATATTGAACTTATATTTATCATTTCAAGCTAGGCATAATCTTCTTTTAATGTTTTTTTAGCGCTAATCTCTTTCTGTTATTAATATAAATTAACTATAATTTTCTCTCTACTTACTTCTATATTATTATTTATATATAATGAAACAACTAACAAAAAATCTATTAAGAAAGTTATATTTTCAGATAATAATAAATTATATTGATTATTTGAATAATTGCATTTTTTTCTAAATATGATATATATTATTTAGAAAGCATAAAATATTATTTGTTTATTAATACTAAATGTATCAATATTTATGCATTGAAGGTAAATTAACACTTTTAATGTATACACAAAAATATAAAGAAAGCATTGAAGAAATTTTCAAACGATATGAAGGGCTTATTTATACAAATAGCAATAATATTAAGCGGCAGACCTAAAAGAATAAAAAATATAATACTGAAGAACAAAAAAAAGATACGCAATTATTTAGAAAATTATATGAGCTAAAAATACGAATCAATTATATAATGTTAAAATAATTTTGTTGTTAATAAACTTCAAATATTTTAATAAATAAAAATACAATATGAGGAATAATATGAAAAAAATAATTTTACTATTAATATCCAGATTTATACTAATAGGAGTAATTAAAATTGTTTGGGAAGAAAATCAAATAGAAAGAGTTTATATGATAAACAAATAAAAGAAACTTCTTCTAATTTTATGCTTTCATATACTTAACTTCAAAATATATTTAAAACCACTATGTTATGTGATTTGACATCAATTTCTTTGATGTCTTCTTTAATTTTTTTAGTTTATTGATTCTCTAAGTTTTAGTTAATATTTAAAAGCTTTATATCTCTTTCACTTTTTTGCTATACTAATTTATTTTTTGTATCATTTATTCTAAAATTTCATATTTTAAAACTTTCAATATCCTATCTCCATCTTCTGCTAAACCATTGGTTGCCTTGCCTTTATCAATACCTCGAATTTTAATTTTAACTTCAGGATAAGAATTCTCACCCTGAATCAATCCACTCATATACTCATTTAGTTTATCGCTTTCTCCATCATATATCCAATAGTCTTGTCCTGTTTTGTCATCAGTAAATATTTCAAGCTCGTGACCATAAGTATATGTTCCTGTATATTCCTTTATTTTTGAATTAGTACACGCTACAAATGTTGTAAGTATACTTAATAAAATAATTAATTTTTTATTCATTTTTTCTCGCTTTCTAAGATTCTTTATTTTTTTCTTCTTTATCATTTTCTAGAGAAGCTATCATCAATTCAATTAATTCTTCTAATGTTTTTGTTTTTGTTTTTTCTTTTAACTTTTGTTCTTTTTCACTTTTTAACATAATCTTCTCCTTATATACCTTTTTTATCATATTACTCTATTATTTTATATTTTTATTAAAAATTACATGAAATATTTATATCTAGCTACATAATCATAAAAAACTTACATAAAAAAACAACTCCATAAAAAGAAGTTGTTTTTCGAATCTATTTTAATTTTCTTTACTAAACCATTTAATTTGTTCAACTATAGATGATAAAAAAACATCATCTTCATAAACATCATAATGACCACAATCATATTCTAATAATTTTTTATCACATTTCAATACTTTGTATATAAAATCCATTTCTTGAGGTAAATTTACAATATCATTATTGGCTTTTAAAAGTAATACTGGCACATTTATTTTATCTAAATATGAATCTATTGATAATTCATTAATATCACTAATAGTCGCTAATGATAACTTTGTACTCAAAAGTGTTGAAAACTCCTCTTTATATTTCTCTAAAAATACTTTACTTTGAGAATCAGACAATAGTCTTTTTAGAGGAAGTAATAATTTTTTGTTTTCTAAAATTTCTTTATATCTAATATTTTCAAGCTGATTTAAATATTTTTCTTTCCCTTCAAAATCTAATAAAGATGTATTATTTCTTATTCCATTTGAAAATGTAATTTGTGCATATACTCCTGAGATCCCTGGTAGTGTAGCTGCTAACTTTAATACATACAATCCACCTAAAGAAGTTCCCCATAAATATAATTGTTTATCTCTAAACTCCTCATTTTTTTTCAAATATAAAATAACATTTGAAATATCTCTTATCTGATTCGAAGGAATTATCTCTGTTTCTCCTTCACTTTTTCCAAATCCATTATAATCAAATGTAATAACATCGAACCCTTCTAATGAAAATTTTTCTGCATATTTTGGAAAAAATAAATCTTGAATTCCTGCAAATCCGTGGCACATTAAAATAACTTTATTTCTTTTATTTTTTAAATTAGCCTCATAATGGTTTCCTTTTAAAATATTTTTATCAGAATAAATTTTAAACTCTTTTATTTTCATAAGTGTCTCCCTTTGATTTCAAATATTATTTATATATAACACCTTTTAAAATACTTGTCAATTAAAAGTATTGATCAAAAACATATGGAAAAATTATAATTATCTCTCCTTATAAAAATTAATGTCTATATTTTTTTTATTGATGTTATTATTTGAAAAATTAATGTGTTATCATAAAAAATAAAATTACAAATATTATTTTTAGATTTTAAGTTTGTTGAAATGATAGAAAATTTATTTTGTATAATTATCCTTTTGGTTTTTTAGCCTTTGTTAATATTAAACATATCTCTAGAAATCCAATATCTTTGTTTTACAATTCCATTTTCTATAATTTCATTCTCTAAAATTCCACCATTTTTAATAATTACATTTGCAGAGGCAATATTATCTTTTGAACAAGTTATTAAAATTTTTGATATTTGCATCTCTTTACATTTTTCTAAAGCAAGAGCCAGCATCTGTGTTGCGTATCCTTTATTACGTTCACTTGGTCTAATTCCATAACCAATATTCCCACCACTTTTTAATAAACCTTCGTTAAGATAGTGTCTAATATCTATTGCTCCTATTAAATAATCAGAATCATTGCTAACTAAAAAATAAATATCTGAAGGAACAATTCCTCTCGCTAAATCAATTCCTTTTGAATTATTTTCAGATTCAATTAAAAATTCTAGAAAAGATTCACAATTCCCTTTCACTCCGAAGGGGATTAATTTTTCTTGGTTTATTTCAAATTCATTGATTAAACTTTCCCATTCATTCTTATAGTTTTCTGTTAATTTAATAAGTTTCATTATTTCCTCCTATTAACTTTATTGTTTCCATTAACTCAAAATTTATTGAAACTACTCCAATCCTTCGTTCCTATTCCTTGCTTAGTAAAAGATTTTTTTACAAACAACAAAGAAATATGACTATTATTTTTAAGACCTAATATTCCAATAACTTCTGAATTTATAGAATAACAAAATAATTCTAGTTCTTTTTTTTCAAGCTTTTGCTTCAATGAAGATTCAGATATAAACTTTTGAAATTCATCAATTCCTTCTTGAGATAAATTTGAACTTTCAAATTCTATAAAACTATTTAAAATCAAGTTAAGTCCAAGTGATAAATTATTTTCATCTAAAATAGTAATAGCCATAAACTTTTCTCCTCTAATTTTTTAATTATTTTATCTCTTTAATTTTTAATTGCTCTGCTTTAGATATATTTTTTCGTAACCAATCATTCGATGGCAAATCTTTAGTTCTTCTTTCAATCTCATCTTTTGTTAAGGCATCAAATAGCTTAGTGTTTTTTAAAGAGGAAGTATTATTATTATTATTTGGAAGATATTGCTTTTCTTTTAAATAATCAATAAAAGGCCAAACAGAATCAGGAGCTAAATTTACTTTCCAATGTCCATAAATAGCTGGATGATGGGAAGTCATAAGTATAAAATCATTAAACTTATATATGCCATATTTTTTATTGGAATTATTTTTCAAACATTCTACTTTTTGATCCAAATTATCTCCTAAAATTTTTACAAAATTATTTACTCCTTGTACTGCCCATTCACCTTGAGTAATAATCAAAGTAGGCTCTAAAATTTTTATTTCTGCTATTAAATGTTTAATACAATTATCTTTCATACATTTTGTAGAATTAACATTTGAAATCTTTGAAAATTTATCTATTTTTTGAAAAGAACATCTGTATACATCTGATAAAGTATATGCAGAAAGAACATTCTCACTTTCGATGTTAAATATATATTTAAGAATGTCTCTTGTCCCTTTCATATGATTATTCATATTTTTCCAATTAATACAATTTAATACTGTTTCGTTGAAAGCAATAAAATTAGGTAAAATTCCAAATTTTAAATTCGACATATATCCATGCTCTTTTCCTATAATTAATATTCTAACTTCTTTCCCTTCAAATTCCAAATCATAAAAAGGCATAACTGCAGCAGTAGCCCCTGCAAATTGCTTCATAAACTTTTTTAAATTGATCGATTTAGAACAATCAGAAAAACTTTCACAGAAAAAATTATCTGCATTTAACCCATTTTTATCATAATATTCTTGGAGTTTTTTTATTCTTTCTTGTGTTTTAGACATATTAAATTTCCAAATATTTATCACCTCATTTTAATTTAAAATTATAAAAAATAAATACATACTTTTTAGTTTTGAATAAATTTTACTACTAAAGTAGTAGGCTTTACAAAACCTACTGTAATATTATCTCTTATAATTAAGAAAATAAAAGCTTCTATTAATTCGAGTATACTTTGTAGCTATTATTTTTGTCAACGATTTTAGTTGCTTTTTATTTTTGTAAATGCTATTTTTATTCATATTTGATACAAAATTTTTAATTTTTGTGTATATTTTTATTAAATTTCAATTTTTCCTTTAAAATTAAACTAAATTAAAATAAAAGGAGGACTATTTATGAAAAAACTATTATTTTTTAATCTATTTTTATCTTCAATCATCTTGGCTAACAATAATTTCTCTTTAGGCTTATCTAGTGGTGTCAATAATTCAATTTATAAAACAAAAAAACAGCAAGATTATTATTTTTTGCCTAACTTAGATATCCAATATAGTGGACTCTTTATACAGGGTGATGAAATCGGATATACTTTTTGGGGTGATGAAACACTATCTATCTCAATAATCAGTGAATTTTTTGCAGGTTATCTAATCAAAGGAAAAGATTTAGAAGTTGGTTATCAAAATATTGACAAAAGAAAATCACAAATCATGAGCGGTATCTCTATAGACTATAAATTTTTAGAAAATAACTACCTTTCAATCTCTACAACTTTTGGAAAAAATGGTAATAAAACTAACTTAAATTTACTAAAAACTATAACTTTACCTTATGAATTTCTTTTCGTTCCATCAATTTATGGAAATATATATTCTAAAGATTTTTCAAATTATTATTTTGGAGTAACATCTGACGAAGTTAAAAAGAATAGCTTAATAACTACTCCTTTTTCTATTAAGGAGACTTATGGAGTAGGTGTATCTATGGCTTTAGAAAAAAAATTAAATAATGCATTTTCTATCTACACTTTTGGAAGTTATGAATTTTTATCAAACAAAATTAAAGAGTCTCCTATTATTAAAAAAGATTACTTCTGGACAGTGGGAGGTGGATTAAAATACACACTTTAATTTTTTATATTTTTTTTATATTTTTTTCTTTTGAAAAGAATTCATTTGCAAAAATAGTTTCTCCATTTAAAGAGCTATCTACAATAACGTCTGAACTTCTAATAGATAAAGAATTGGATAATCTCGAAAATGAAGAGTTAAATAAATTTATTTTAGACAGTTTTTCATTGGGAAATGAACTATTTGTAACAAATTTTTCTTCTACTCAGCCAAAATTAACCGATTGGATGAAAAATAACAGAAAAATTTTAGGAGATAATCCTACAGTTAGATATCAATCTTTCTTTTTATCTAACAATTTAGAATATCTTATATCTGGATCTTTAAAAAATTTAGAATTTATAACATTTCAATTATATTCTCTAAAAAATAATGAAAATATTCCAACAAATGTTATCTCTACTCGAGATTTTAAATATATTGAAGATAGTAATTTCGAATTGATAGTTTCTCCTAAATTATATTTACAAAAAAATATGTTACAAACATCTTTAAATGATTACATTTTAATAATAAGAGAATTCTACAAAACCGACTCATTAAAAGATAATTTTACAAGCAATATAAAGATTAAAGAAATACATAATATTAAAGATAAAAAAAACTTCAATCTTAATATATCTCCACAAAAAATTACTGATTTTATTCAAGGGATTATAGTTTCTACATTTAATCTTTATGATCAGCTTAAAGGTAGCTCAAATGCTGAAATAGAAAATAAATATAAATTAGCTTTATTCCCTACTAAAGGTAATTATTATGAAGGGGAAATTATTGAACTAAACGATGATGAAATATATGAGATAACTGTTTACAATCTACCTCAAAATTTTAATTTTATTTGGACTTTTTATAATATATTTTCTAGAACACCTGATTATAAAAAATATAATATATATTTAAATAATTATAATGTTGAGTACTATTCTAAAAATAGTTTTAAATTTTATCTTTCTAAATATAAAATTAATAATTTAAAAAACAATTTAGAAACAGGTGGATACTCAAGAGGAGTACTAAGTTTAAGAATAACTGAAGAAAAGATACCTGACAATTTTGATTATAGCATAAGAAAAATAAAAATTAATCAAATAAACTAAATAGTACAAGGGTGTATATTTATATACCCTTGTATCTTTATAAAGGAGACCAACTATGAAAAAGTTATTAGGATTACTGGTATTGCTTTCAACAGCAGCCTTTTCAAGAG
>OGWY01003063.1_pt1 | contig 11459 bp, 7 predicted proteins | sample 1576121 | NCBI WGS metagenome assembly OGWY01 (sample SAMEA3541543, study PRJEB24748) | human gut metagenome | biome: human gut; feature: human-associated habitat; material: faeces | place: China | collected 2012 | reverse complement strand
CAAATTCTACGGCGAGTCCGTCAATAGAAATCATTATGTCATTTTTAAAAATAAGGTGCAAAGATAATGCAAATATATTATTTTTTATATCTTTGTCTCGGACAAACAATAATATAGGTCATGGAAATCGGAAATCAATCAGTAGATTACCGCCCGCTCATTCTCGTCGCGGAAGATGATGATAGTAATTTTAAATTAATAAAAGCTATTATAGGAAAAAGGTGTGAGATAATGTGGGCGAAGAACGGTGAGGAGATTGTCTCTTTGTTTCGTGAATACCGTGACAGGGCGGATGCAATACTGATGGATATTAAGATGCCTGTAATGAATGGTTTGGAAGCTACGCAAATTATACGCCGGGAAGGCGGAACATTGCCTGTTATCATGCAAACGGCCTATGCTTTCTCTACCGACCGTGAAAATGCCATAAAGAGCGGTGCTTCGGAAGTATTGGTAAAGCCCATTACATTGAGCACCTTGCGCAACTGCTTGAGCAGTTACCTTCCCCGACTGGAATGGTAGGCTTTCCGCAATGAAAAGATAACTGTATCTTAGGGCTTGTTTATATTTTGATTAAAGAGTTATATAGCTTGCTATACTCCTCATAAAGACAGAAAAACATCCTCACAAAGAATTCTCTAAAGAATGCTGAACAAAAATTAAGCAGGTTCTGAACAAAATTTCTATTCTTTTGTTAATGAAGTCTAACCAAAATTTAACGGAATGAATAGTAAACTGCGCTTTTTGTTAATATCACTGTTTATATTCTTCGTGGCAGCATTACAGGCTTCAGCAGACGGTGATATCCGTGTATCGGGCGTTGTGATGTCGGAAGGAGAACCTTTGCCGGGAGCATCGGTATTGGTGAAAGGTACTCACAACGGAACGGTAACTGACGTTGACGGGAAATATACCCTTACCGTACCGGCGGACGGTACGCTGGTCTTTAGCTTTATCGGACTGAAAACTACAGAACAGAAAGTCAATGGACGCACAGTTGTCAATGCGGAATTGCTTCCGGACAGCGAACAACTGGATGAGGTAATGGTAGTGGCTTATGCCACTGCCAAGAAGTATAGCTTTACGGGAGCGGCTTCCACGGTAAAGGGGAGCGAGATTGCCAAGATGCAGGTGTCCAATGTGTCGCGTGCGCTCGAAGGTACGGTTTCCGGACTTCAGGCAAGTGCTCCCAGCGGCCAGCCGGGTACGGATGCTGAAATACGTATTCGCGGTATCGGCTCTATTAATTCAAATACGGATCCGTTAGTTTTGGTTGATGGAATTGAAATGAGTATCGATCAAGTAGATGCTAACACAGTAGAAAGTATTTCTGTTTTAAAAGATGCTGCTTCTGCTTCAATATATGGTTCCCGGGCGTCTAATGGTGTTATTCTTATTACAACCAAAAGAGGTCAAAAAGGAAAAATAACAACGACATATAGTGGTTACCTAACAATCCAGCGCCCAACTAATATGCCTGAACCTGTAGCTGCATGGGAATATTTACAAGCAGAACTAAATGCTTGGGATAATGCAGAAATTACAGTATCCGACGCGCAAAGAGCTCAACAACTGCAACAGATAGAAGAACAAAAAACATTACGTCCGGATAATTGGAACAGGTACGATACCGATTGGAAAGATGAAACGATGAAAAATCATTCAATCATGCACAACCATAATGTAACAATTAGTGGTGGTAGTGACAAACTGACTTTCTTTGGTTCTGGTACTTACCTATACCAAGATGGTTTGATACCTAATGATAATTATAGTCGTACTAACCTTCGTTTAAATGCAGATGCTCAAATACTTCCATGGGCTAAGTTTAGTATTGAAACAGCATTAAGACAAGGTAAAAAAGTAAATCCGGGTTTGAGTACTCCCAAACAGATTATCAATCAGTCTTTATATATGTTGCCCACTCTTTCTGCTGCCAGAGAGCTAGATGGGAATTGGGGATATGGAAAGAATGGTATGAATCCTACAGCTCAAGCATACGATAGTGGAGAAAAAATAACAAAAGGGACAGATGCTGTGGTAAACGGAACATTAACTCTTACTCCTATCAAAGGCTTAGAGCTTGTAGGACAATATTCTCGCCGTCAATCCACAAGTAGAGGGCGTACATTAATAACTCCATATACGACGTCTCTAAGAGGTCAAATCATGGGATCATACCCTACAGATGATTCACTGACAGAAAGCTGGAGTGAAACCGTTAGAAATTATTATCGTGCACAAGCTTCGTATGAAAATAAATTCTTTGACCATTATGGAAAAATATTAGTCGGCTTCCAGGCAGAAGATAATCTGAATACTTCCTTTTCTGGTGGAAAAAGAGGTTTCGATCTAGGGCGTTATTATTTAGGTAATGGAGATTCTGCAACCGCAACGTCCTCCGGTGGAGCAAATTCTTGGGCTATGATGTCATGGTATGCCCGCTTGAATTACAACTACAAACAACGTTATTTACTGGAGGTAAATGGTCGTTACGATGGCTCTTCCCGTTTTACCAGAGATAATCGATGGGGATTTTTCCCTTCGTTGTCTGCCGGTTGGGTAATATCTGAAGAGAACTTCATGAAATCTACTCGTAAAGTACTTGACTTCTTAAAAGTTCGTGCTTCTTACGGTCTTTTAGGAAATCAGAACATCGGTAATTATCCTTATGCTGCAACCATTGCAACCGGATATGGATACTATTTAGGTGGTGAAGAAGCAGATAAAGAATTAGTATCAGGTGTGGCTCAAACAACACTAGCCAATTCGGATATTAGTTGGGAAAAATCAAAGCAAATAAATTTTGGTATTGATTTTAGTTTGTGGAATGGTTTGTTAAGTGTTACAGCGGATTATTATATCAAAAATATTTATGATATGTTAATGAAGTTTCCATTACCATACTATGTAGGAATGAGTCCAGCATATACCAATGCAGGAGATATGTCCAACAAGGGTTGGGAAGTAAGTGTCAGTCATAAAAATAAATTAAATGACTTCACGTATGGGGTAACATTTACTTTAAGTGACAACCGCAACAAAATAACCAATCTAAACGGACTTAATTCTCAAGATAAAACAATGGTAGAGGGTTATCCTAACAAAGGTATTTGGGGATATGTGACTGATGGGTATTATAAAGATTGGGATGATGTTAACAATTCTCCTAAATTAGGGGATGCTCGTCCGGGATTCGTTAAGTATGTTAAAACTTATCAGGGTGAAGACTCTGACCCTATGACAATTGATACTCGTGACATGGTATATCTTGGTGACCCGTTCCCACACTTTGAATATGCTGTAACGTTAAATGCCGGTTGGAAGAATTTTGATTTCACAGCTTTCTTCCAAGGAGTCGGGCAACGTGTGAATTATATGAGTGGAGTTGGTCTTAAACCTTTTGCTAACGGTTCGAATCTTTTCAGACATCAAATGGATTCATGGACTCCGGATAATCAGGATGCAGCATACCCCATTTTGGTTCCTGAAGCTAATGCAGGTCCTAACTATCAAAAATCCGATAAATGGGTACGAGATGCCTCTTATTGTCGTTTGAAAAATGTTGTTTTAGGTTATACTTTACCTAATTCATGGACTAAGAAATTAAATATTGGTAGCTTGAGAGTGTATGCAAGCGGACAGAACCTATTTACCATCAGTAATTTCTATAAGGGATATGACCCCGAAGTTGCATATAGCGGCTCTGTTGGAGGGGAATTCTACCCCATTATGCAAACATTTACGTTTGGTATTGATTTAAAATTTTAAATAATCAAATATTATGAAAAAAGCAATCAAATATATATTTAATAACAAAGTTCTTGCAAGTGGGGCTTTGATATTATCACTAGGAATAGCAGGCTGTAGTGACTACTTGGATAAAGAGCCTATGAGCGAATATTTATCGTCCAATTTTTATAATAACGATGGCGCAATAGCACAAGGGGCTAATGGGTGTTACCAGCGTTTGCTGATGGATCATAGTAATACTAGTAGTATACCTTATTGTATATTATGGGATATGTATACGCCTTATGGTATCGAACGTGCGGACAACAGTTCTATTGGTGTTGGTAATATTGAGTTACGAACAAATTTCACAGTAGAACAAACATGGGCTATTTTATATACTTCTGTGGCAAGATGTAATTCTGTGTTGGATGGAGCTAAGCCTTTTTATAATGAATTAAGCGATAAGGCTAAAATTTATCTTGCAGAAATTCAAGTTTTGAGATCTCATTACTATATTCAACTAGTCTCTTTATGGGGTGATATTCCATATTTCACATCTGCAGTAACGGAAGAACAGACAAAGCAGGTTTCACGTACTCCCTGGAAAGAAGTTGTAGATGATATATTAAAAACATTGGACGAAGCTGCCGATATTTTACCTTGGACAGCGGCTAATTATGGACGTGTCGACAAATCAGTAGCATTAGGATTGAAAGCAAGATTGGCTTTATATGCCGGTTCATGGTGTAAATTTGGTTTTGGTATGGATGGTGAAAAAGATCAGGCTAAAGCTACAGAATATTTTAAGATTGCAGCAGCAGCTTCTAAAAAAGTTATAGACGAAAGTGGACGTGATTTGGCTACTAATTATGCAGATCTGTTTACACGGACAGGACAACTAAAAGAAGACGTAAAAAAAGAAACGATGTTATTTATGATGTTTTCAAACCAAATTCATTCGTTTACTCAATATATGTCTTTAGGTGAACAAGTTCGTATGATTGGACAAAGTGGACGTTTTCCTACCCAACAGTTAGTTGATACTTACGAAATGAAAAATGGTAAACGTATTGATGAGACTGGTTCCGGGTATGATCCTAAGAAACCGTTTGATAGTCGTGATCCTCGTTTAAAAGAAACAGTTTACACTCATCATGATGTTATCATCGGAAATACTGGGGGAGACAACAAAATGAAATTCCTGATGGAAGTCTATAATCCTCAAACGACCTCTTGGGATAAAGATGGTAATGAAAAGTTGGTTGCCAACTTAGATTATGCTGGTGCTGTTGCTCAATATGGTTACGTAAGTAGTGGTGTAGGATTTGCATGGAAAAAGTATAATCATTTCGATGATGAGGCAAATGCCAATCCTAGTTATAACATTCTGATCATGCGGTTTGCAGAAATTCTTTTGACTTACGCCGAGGCTAAAATAGAACTTAATGAATTAGATGCAACGGTTGTAAATGCAATTGATCGAGTTAGAGCTCGTGTAGATATGCCTGGTATCTTATCTGTTGATCCGACACGTGAGAATGATCAATTAAAGATGCGCCAAATTGTACGCCGTGAACGTAAAGTGGAATTGGCCAAAGAGGCGTTAATGTTATTTGATATGCGTCGTTGGAGAACTGGTGATATTCAAAATGCCGAACCCACTTATGGTTACCCTAAAGCAACAGGGGTAGATCCGACCACAGGAAAATACCCCGATGGGTATGAACAGGCTACTCCAGATATGGTTCCTTCTTATGGCGCTTCAGGATCGGACAGAGATATAAACGATATTGCCAGTTATGCTGCATACGGTGATAAACTAAGATCTCGTGATAAAGGTCGTAGCTGGAATAACAGACATTACTTATGGCCTATCCCGCAAACAGAGCGAAATAAATGCCCTTGGCTGGAACAGAATAAAGGATATGGTGAGTAATATATAACGCATTTAGTATGAATAGATTAATTATTTTATTATCATTACTGTTAGTGCCGGTTTTTATATCGGCACAGACCGTAGTGACAATTGAAGCTGCAAGTCCAGATCCGACATTAACTGTACGTGGTCCTGAGAAGCAGATAGACTTATTCAATAATCCTGTTTGGGAAAAGCAAGAAAAAGGTATTGTTTTATTATCTACGGAATATCAAAATGCTATAAAATCTACTCAAAGCATATATACGGCCGTAATAGTAAATAAAGATATGAAGGTAACAAAAGTCCTGAACGGCGTAATCTCTAAGAATATCCAACCTGTATTTAAGACTCCTTTAGATATAGAATTAGGACAAGCAGAGTTTGCATTAATTGGTTATGATGCTGATTACTCAAAGGATGGCTATCGTAAGTTTCTTGCTGAAAATTTCCATGTAGGAGATGTCGTAAAGCTAAGAATTAATGGAGAAATACATTCATTGGATAAAGTAATAGCTTTTTCCCAAGGCAGTATTCCGCCTCAAATAGAACTGGATAATGATTTTTTATTTACTGTTGTTGGAAGTAAGACTACATTAAGCGGTTGTATTGCTAATTATGATAGGAAAGCCGGTTATCAGTTGTTTATAGAGAGTCAAACAGAAATAAAGCCAGTGCCCCTTACAGCAAAAGGACTATTTCACAATCAGTTAACTTTGAATAATGGCACTAATTTCTTTAACTGGATTTTGAAAAAAGGCGGGAAAGAAATTACTCGTAAGCCTGTTGCTGTCTTCTCTAAAGCTCCCGATCAACAACAGAGCGAACTGGTTATGTGGGTGGAGCAATTTCCTAATGCAAAAGTGTTGACTAATAGAGAAGCAGTAACCACTATGGTTAATAACGTAAAGAAAGCTGGATTCACTTCAATCGGGTTGGATGTAAAAGGACCGGAAGGATATGTTTCTTATCGCAAAAATGATCTTTCAAAGACTCCTTACCTGACAGCAACTAAAAATCCGAATAAACAAGTAAAGGATGATGGTTTCGATTTATTGGAAGTTGTACTTCAGGAGGCACACAAAATCGGATTGAAAGTTTATACTAGCTTTAATTTCTTCACGGAAGGAAATATAACTGTAAATGATTATGCAATTCTTCATGAGCATAAAGATTGGGAAGAAATAGTGCAACGTCCGGAAGATAAAGGCAAACTTCTGAAAATCACAGAAAGTACAAGAGGAAAAGAAGCAGCAAAAGGTAAGTTATTAGCTTTAGCTTTTGTGAATCCTTCTAATAAAGAGGTACAGGACTTTCAATTGTTGCGTGTAGAAGAAGTTCTAAAAAATTATGATATAGATGGCATTGTATTAGACCGCTGTCGATATGATAATTTATATGCCGATTTTAGTCATGTAACTCGAAACGCCTTTGAAGAATATCTGGAAAAAGAAGGAAAAGTTTTAGAAAATTTCCCTGCTGATGCTTTTAGAATAAATAAAGAAGGCGTATTAATAAAAGGCAAATTCTTTAAAGAATGGATTACTTTCCGATCTCAAACTATTTGTGATTTTACCAACCGGATTCGCTTATTAGTAGATAAGTATAAAGTTGAAAAGAATCCGGATTTGAAAATGGCAGCTTATGTCGGATCCTGGTATGAGGTGTATTATCAGAATGGAGTAAATTGGGCTAGTAACCAGTTTAAATATGATGATCGATTATCGTTCCCGGATAGTGAGATCTATGGAAAAAGTTATAATAGAACAAGCTATTTAGGTAATCTTGATTTTCTGATGATTGGCACCTATTATAAAACACCTAAAGAAGTTAATCGATATATTACTTTAGGGAATATTCTTACATGTGGACAAGTTCCATTGTTAGGTTCAATGAGCTTACCAGATTTAAGCGTTTCCGATCAGGGGAAGGTGTTTGGTGCTTCGTTAAAGAATTCATCAGGTCTGATGATTTTCGATAATTGTTATGTTGATTGGGAAACTTTCTTCGAACAAATGAAAATAGCTTTTTCCATTAAGAAAAAATAATGAACCATATAATACTCGTGAAAGATGAAAAAACTAATAAATTTAATATTCAGTATAATGTGCATCACTGCACTTTTCACTGTAACTTTTAGCTCTTGTTCAGATGATGACGAAAACAGAGCTTATGAATCTGTGCAGATAGTAGGAGTCAAAGTGAATAATGAATTGTACACGCCTTCTTCCGTCAGCGCAACTGAAACGACAGTATTGATTCCTGCTGGAGTCGATTTATCCAAAGCTAAACTACAATTGTTGGTTATAAACGGTACTGCCAATTTCATAAACGACCAAGAGTATGATGCCCGTAAACCCCTTGATTTGACATTAAATGGATTTGACGGAACTACGGTGCAGACAAAATTGCGTATTCAGTCTCCTCCTAAATTGGTGTCTTTTATAATAGAAGGAATGACTGTTCCCAATAGTGATATTCATACTGGTGAAGAATCATTGATTGTCCAGGTTCCGGAAGAGACTGACCTTACAGCACTAAAGGTTACCATGGAATATATCAATGGGACAATTGTGGACTTTCAAAATGGTGTTGCATTGGACTATACTAATCCGAGAAGTTTTAAAATAAAAGGTGTAGATGAAGAAACAGTTTATACTTATGAGTTTATTATTACTACGGAGAAAGTAGGTCCTGCATCTATAAAAGCGATGACTATCAATGGCATTGAAACTGATTATGTGCTTACAGATGATAAGAATGTAGCAGTTCCATATATTCCGGCATTGATGGATTTCACATCTGTAAATGTAGAACTGACTGCTGGATTCGGTAATAAAATAGACGAATCTTTCACTGGTCAAGGATTAAATTTGATGAATGGCAACAATAAGGTTTCAATCAAAGGAAGTAATGGAGTGACAACAGAGTTTACAATTGGTATACCTCAAATTTCTGCAGAACCTGTATTCAAAAAAGACTATACAGAATTAGCCGGATTTGGATCCGACAACTTAATTAGTGTAGGCATTAGTGATCCTTATATTATTGCCGGCAACCATTCCTCAACAAAGAAAACCCCAGCATATTTTGACTATACAGGTAATAAGATCGAAAATTTGAATGAAAAAGGGTTAAGTATTGCAGGACATGGTATACGTATAATGGCTACAGATGACAAGGGCAATATTCTTGGAACCTCATTGGCTTTATCAGGAGATAAACCTGTATTATATCGTTGGAGTAATGTAACAGCAGAAGCTAAAGAATTTATTTCATATGATAAATCAGCTCTTGGTGAATCTGCGACTCCTCGTTTAGCTGGTATTGGTATCATAGGTGATTTAGATGGTGATGCCACAATAGTTGCTACTAAGGCACAGTCAGTAGATGTTTTTGTTTGGAAAGTTACAAATGGAGTCGTGAATCCCACTCCGCAAAAACATGCATTCCCTGTTGCTACTCCAAGTTACTATTGGAGCGTGGTTCCAATGCCTGTAGGTATGACCGGATATATGGGATTCTTTAGTACAAGTGCAACTAATGGACTTATTTGGATGAACAGTACTATGGGAGAAGTTTCCAGAAGTTCCGGAGTTAGAACCAGTGGTGGAGATGTAATAACAATAAATGGCCGTGTGTATGTAGCATATACAGCATATTCGGGAGATCAAAAAGGTGTTATGCGTATCTGTGATATAACTGATGGTAAATATAATCAAATATTCAATTATACAATGGAAGCATCGGGAGCTAATGGTAATAGCACAGCTTCTGCTTGTTTAATGGTGAAAAATAATGAATTATATGCAGTATTTGGCTGCACTGGTTCCGGCTTATACTTCTACCGCATAGCATGCAAATAATAACTAATAAATAAGACCATGTCTAATTGACATGGTCTTATTTAATCTCTTATTTAATATGAAACAGAATTATAATTATATATTTCTTCTTACTTGTCTCATTATAGGAGGTACAGCTTGTTCCCATAAATACAGAACATCTTCTTCCAAGCCAATAGAAACATTCTTTAAGAATGAAGTGAAACCAGAGAAATTCATTGAATGTTTTCCCGGTGCCTATTACCGCAAGGTAAATTCCAGTAAGGATGTTTGGTTGGGAGTTGGAGGAACTGTTACCTTACCTCAATTATCATTCGATCAAACTAGAAAAAACACTAAGAAGCCGGGACAGTTTCTTGATAATCCATCTGTATATTTAGGAGGAAACATGGGAGATCAGGAGACCGACTTCGGATTAGCATGGGAAGTTATCCGGGAAAAAGATGGAAAACTATCCAAAGAGAGGAAAGCTTTTCGTCCATTTATGAGACGTAGTGAGCATATTAATGGACAAGAGCCCAATTATGCGCAAGCACCACCGGAAGATAAATACTATTGGTATCCGGGCGAAAAAGTCACAATGTATTTTCAAGTGTTAGAACCTCGTAAAGTACATTTTGTGATAGAAGGAGCCGGAAAACGCTTTGAATGTGATTATGATTGTGAAGGTTATATTCCGGGAGAACTGGGAACCTTTAAACGTGTAAATGCAATTGATCAAGTTGCGAATGAAGGTAAACCAGCGCAAGCAACGAAAACAAAGGTTTTGAATAGTCGATGGGATGAGAGCTATTATTTTAGAAAATATAAAAATGAAATTGTGAAAGTACCGATTCACGAAGGCCGTTTCACAGATATGCGTTGTCCGGACAGTCATTTCTTTGAAGTAACATCAACTGATGAAGGTCGAAAGATAGGAGCAGAAACGATTAGTATTAATGGAAATGGGTATTGATCCTCAAAAGAATATTATTGATTTACAAAAAACTTATTTAAGATGAAGAAATATTTATTCTATTCATTATTTTTGAGTTTAGCTATGGGATTCTATAACTGTTCTGACAGTGACGATGGAGAACCGGAACCAGAACCCACAGATCCAATTAACACTTACTTTAAAGATGAGATAAAGCCACAAGCGAGTGTTGCCTGCTTTGCCGGTGCCTATTATCATAAAGCCGTAACAAGTAAAGATTTATGGCTAGGTATCGGAGGGACAATAAAATTGCCTACAGCAACTTTCGATGAAGATCGTAAGAATCCTAGTAAACCAGGACAATATCTTGATAATCCTTCTATATATTTAGGAGGGAATATGGGTGGACAAGAGACTGATATAGGCCTAACTTGGGAAGTTGTTAAGGATGAGCAAGGTAATATCAGTGCTGAAAGAAAAGCATTCCGTCCATTCATGAGACGTACAAGTCATTCGAGCGGACAGGCATCCAACTATTCAAATGCTCCTGCGCAGAAAGAATATTATTGGTATCCGGGTGAAGAAGTCACCATTTCTATTCAGATCATAAGAAGTGGGGTTCTCAAATTTATTGTAGACGGTAATGGTAAGCATTATGAGTCAGAATATGAATGTGCCGGATACAAACAAGGAACCCGTGGAGAATTCAAACGTGTAAATGCTATTGACCAAGTATCTAATGAAGGAAAACCGACACAAGCCACGAATACAAAAGTTGAAGGTGCTCAATGGAAGGAAAGTTTTTTATTCAGAATGTATGACGGTAAAATAGTAAAAGCTCCACTTCATACAGGAAGATACACTGATATGCGCTGTCCGGATGCAATGTATTTTGACATAAATTCATCAGAAGCAGAAAAGAAGACTGGTGCTGAATCTGTAAATATTAATGGTGCAGGATATTAATAAATATATATATTATTTCAAATAATAAGTCATGAATAAAAGAGCTTTCTCTCTTGATGCTTTAAGGGGATATGCCATTATT
>OGWY01003054.1_pt1 | contig 11477 bp, 19 predicted proteins | sample 1576121 | NCBI WGS metagenome assembly OGWY01 (sample SAMEA3541543, study PRJEB24748) | human gut metagenome | biome: human gut; feature: human-associated habitat; material: faeces | place: China | collected 2012 | reverse complement strand
TAAAGCGAGTAATTTTCAGTGTGATGGAGTTGCAGGAGGTACGCATTGGACTGGAGAAAGAAATAAAGGTCAGGATATACCAAGAGAAATGAAAACAAGATGGAGCAAAGAGTTATGAGAAGTTTATGGATTTATTGAAAGTGGGTGAGAGTGAATGACGAGTGTAGAAGAATATTTATCTAAAGCAAATGATGAGTATAAAAAGGGCGAAGAATATAAAGAACTTGCCAATAAACACTTTAATAATTACGCAGAACTCATGGCAATATACAGAATAGAAAGTGTGAACAGAGTTCTTGACTTTATAAGAAATGAATATAGAGCAGGAAGAATTTGCGACCTTGAAACATTATTATGTCATTGTCAAAACAAGCTGAACGGAAATATTGACGGAACAGAATTAGACCTTGACGAGTATTTAAGAGGGGTTCCCTTTAAGAAAGTGGGTGAAAGCAATGCTGATTCCGGCAGTTAAAGCTAAAGAGTTTGAGAAGTTCGGCTTCAAGAAATGCAAGGGCGAATATGGTAAGCAGGGATGTTATTACTTGTGCGTATCAAGAGGCGTAAAAATGCTTTTTGTGAGTGATGTGTATTTTGGTGTTAACGATTGGAGTGATAACGACCCAAGAATACATAAAGACGCTAATTGCAGATACAGAGACAACAGAACTTACCTTGATATTATCTATGAGTTAATCAAGGCAGATATGCTTAAAAGTGATTGTGTGAAAGTGGGTGAGAACTAATGAGCGGTGGCAGTTGGAACTATTTATATGCAGAAGAGATTGATGGCCTCATGCAGTACAGAGACATTGAATTGCTGGAAAAAATGGCTGATTATCTCAATCAAAACGGATATGAAGATGTAGCAAAAGATACAAGGCGGTTAGTTGAATATATCAAATCAGCTAAAATAAGAGTGGAAACGCTCTTTGAAATGTTAAGCCCCGTTTTCAAAGCTGTTGAATGGTGTTGTAGTGGGGATTGGGGTAAGTATAGAGTTGACAAGGCAATAGAAGAATATAGGAATGGAAAGGGTGATTCAGAGTGAATTTGCTTGAATGTTATGTAACAAACATAACTCACGAAGAACCGATTGAAAAGAACGGAATGTTATTTTTCAAGGTTGTATGTGATGTTGATTGCTATGGTAACAAAAAGATTCAGACAGAAGTTTTGCTTTCAGAAGATGATTATGCGGAAGTGAAAAGCAAAGGCTATTATTTGACTTAAAAAATCAAAGAAAGGAATAGGTTGTCCGGACATAAAACCGAGGTTTCCTTTTGATGATGAATGAAAGAAATATGGAAAGACATTCCCAATGGAGAATGCTACGAAGTTTCAAACCTAGGGAATGTTCGTTCAAAAACAAGAAAGATATGGAATGGTAAAGGCTATTATATAAAACAAGGCTGTATATTAAAACAATCAGTAAGCAAGAAGGGATATAAAGTTATTACCAAAATCAGAGGATTACCTACCCAACAGGTGCATAGGTTAGTCGCTATGGCTTTTATAGATAATCCAAACAGAAAGCCGCAGATAAACCATATCAACGGAATCAAAACAGATAATAGGGTTGAGAACTTGGAGTGGTGTACAAATGCTGAAAATCAAATGCACGCATACAATACAGGGCTGAATAATAGGAGTAAATATCATTCAGGTAAACCTATGAAACCAGTATTAAAAATTGATATGAATACAGGAAAAATAATTAATAGGTACAATTCGGTAACAGCAGCTGCTAAAGAAAATGGTTTAAAAAGTCCATCGAATATCGGGGCGGTATGCAGAGGAATAAAGAAAAGCATAGGTGGTTTTTCATGGAAATATGAGGAGGTGGTGTAAATGCAGCAGATAACATTATTTGACATAATCAGAGAGCCCATATCAATAACAAAGCCAATTCGTCTTATAGAGTTATTTGCTGGCTGACAGGCTACGGCAGTCAGGCAATGGCACTAAAGAGAATAGGTGCGAAATTTGAGCATTACAGAGTTGTGGAGTTTGATAAGTACGCTATTGCAAGCTATAACGCAGTACATGGTACAGATTTTTCTACAATGGATATAACAAAGGTTCATGCAGAAGATTTGAATATCTGCGACACAAATGCATTCACTTACTTACTTACTTACTCATTTCCTTGTACGGATTTATCAGTTGCCGGAAAACAAGCAGGGATGTCTAAGGGCAGTGGCACAAGAAGCGGTCTGTTGTGGGAAGTTGAGAGAATACTAACAGAAATCAGAGATAGCAACGGAGAATTGCCACAGATTTTGTTCATGGAGAATGTGCCACAGGTCCATAGCCAAGACAATATGCCCGACTTTAGAAAGTGGTTAGACTTCCTTGAAAGTCTAGGTTACACAAATTACTATCAAGACTTAAATGCTAAAAACTATGGTGTAGCACAAAATCGTGAAAGATGTTTTATGTTTTCATTCCTGGGTGAGTACAATTACCATTTTCCACAGCCTATACCACTCAAAAAGAAGTTGAAAGACTATCTTGAGGATAATGTAGATGAAAAGTATTACATCAACAATGAAAAGGCTGACAAGCTGATAAAACAGCTTATTGACAATGGCACATTACCACAACACAATCTTGACAGACAGACAGACAGACAGACAGACAGACAGACAGACAGACAGATTGATGTGGCCGTAACTCTTAGGGCAAGAGATTATAAAGGTCTTGATAATTATGGAAGTAATGGAGTAATTGAATGGAAATATTAGGTAGTATATACACTGGAGTTTCAGATGATTTTCAAAGAGGCGTATATCCGATTGCAAGATGCGTAAAGGCTGAAAACCACGATTTAGGAGTAATTATGGCAGATGTAAATGTAATAGGCTCTCTTGAAGCAAAATTTGAGAGTACCAACAGAATTTATGATGTGGGGAGGTGTAGTCCGACATTGAGTACAATGCAAGGTGGCGGTCGAGAGCCGAAAATCCTTGAAAGTCAGATAGTTGCAATGCGTGGCAGAAATCCCGATAATCCGTCCGACAGAACCGCTGGTAGTCCAACAGAACAAAGGTTAGAGGTAAATACGCAAGGGACCAGTAATTGCCTTACAAGTGTGCAAAAGGACAATCTTGTGATGGAAGAAGCCATACTGCAAAGAGCGAGAGGGTTCAACGCGGGCGGCGAACATAAAATATGCCCACCTATCACTGCTAACAGTTTTCAGAATAACAATTTGCTCAAATGCAAATACCGTATCCGCAAGTTGACACCGAGAGAATGCGGTAGGCTTATGGGAGTATCAGACGAAGATATTTCCAAAATGGCAGCAGTAAACAGCAACACGCAGTTGTATAAGCAATTCGGGAACAGCATTGTCGTAGATGTTATGTGTGCTATGTTTGAGAATTTAAACATAAGTCAATAATAAAATGTGTTTGAAAATATGCAAAACGTATTTCAAACGAAAAAGGAGATTAAGTGATGGCAGACAAGAGAATGTTCTCAAAAAAGTTAATAGATTCAGATGCGTTCCTTGATATGCCAATATCGGCGCAGGGTTTATTTTTTCACTTGTGCATGAGAGCGGATGATGACGGCTTTGTGGATGCACCTAAGAGGATTGCGAGAGAATGTCAAGCCTCAAGTGAGGACTTGCAGATGTTGATTGACAAGCGGTATATTCTGACGTTCCCTAACTCTAACGTCATTGTAATTAAGCATTGGCGGCTACATAACACCATACCTAAGGACAGATATAAGCCAACGCTGTACACGGAGGAAAAATCGCAGATAGGTGTTAAGCCTAACGGAGCCTACACAGATGACCCGGCTAAGATGGTGAGTATGAGCACAACCCAAAGCTCAACACCAAGGACAAAGAACACGTTTAACAAGTTTTCACAAAGAGGATATACGGACGAACAATTCAAAGAGATGGAGCGAAAAATAATACAGAAAGGAGATAAAGATGGCGGCTAACGAAATATATTATAAACGCAAGGCGAACCATGAATGTACATATTGTGGAGCTAAACTGCCAGACAATTACAAGTTTTCAAAGTGCGAGAATTGCTTGAAAACTGATAGCGAAATGACTAAATACGCAAGGAAAATAGCACTGAAAGCAGGATTATGTACAATATGCAAGACAAGGAAAGCACGCCCGGGCAGAGTAACTTGCGAAATATGCGGACGAAAGAAATCAGACGAGGTTATGGCACGACGAAAGCGGCTTAAGGCACAAGGGTTGTGTACTATGTGCGGGAAAGTACCGCACACAGAAAGCTCCTGCCTATGCGAGGAGTGCAAAATCAAATGGAGGGGGTATAACTATTAATGGCAACGACAATAGCTTTTTTGACCGGAACGATATTATCAGCTATGGCAACATTCCTGATAGTGGGAGCAAGCAAAAACAATACAATTATTGAAGCATACGAAGAGGGTTACAGAGATGGGTTAAATGCAGCCGGAAACGGAGTAAAATATGACGAGGTTCGCTGACAATCTTCGGGTGCTTATGGCACGGCAAAAGGTGTCACAGTTTAAGCTTGCCAGTGATTTAGGCTTGTCTCAGGCACAGGTAAGTAAGTACTTATGCCGTAAAGCATACCCTAGACCACATACGCTGAATAAGATAGCGACTTACTTTAATGTAAGTGCTGATGAACTTGAATGTGAAAGAATGTGAGGAGTGACACACAATGGCTAAGAGCGACAAGAAGATACATGAATACAGAATGTCGGGTGCGGCGTGGATATTAGATGTTGCACAGAAATACGGCATTGACGAAGCAGTTAAGGAGCTGAAGCAGAGGAACGCTGAGTTTATTCCGCTTGAAGTATCACATGAAGAATTAGAAGCATGTACACGAAGAATAAAGAACAATGTTGTTGATTCTATATGCCTGTTATCAGCAGTCACGCTCCGAGATGAGTTTGACTTTGGGCGTTCAAGATTAAACCGATTTATGGATAGGTTTAATAGCAAGGCAGAATGCCTTGCCGATGACGATGTGAGTTGGACGGACATGAGACAGACCATGCGTGAAGAGTGTGGCTTGGACTTTAACTGGCGAAGAGAAGAGGGAGAATAGGAGGAATAACGGCTTATGAAGCTGTCGAAGCTGACTAAGCCGGAGCTTGATGCAATTATTAACAACGCCAACTTCACAGAAGAAGAGATTGAAGTTTTTAAACTTCTTGCAAGGGGCAAAACCATAACGGAGATTGCACAGCATGTATCGGTATGCAATCGTACAGTGAACAGGCGAATTGAAAGAATCAAGTCAAAAATCAGCAGATTGGAGGGGTAATCATGGTGATTGTGACACAGAATGGCAGGGAGATTAAGACAGGCGAAATCAAATTGCCGGACAAGACCAAAGAACTGATTGCATCAATAATTGACAATCAGTAAATATGAGCGTAAAATGTGCCGTAACGCGATAAGTACGGCACATTCTTTTTAAGAGGAGGTTAAACAATGGAATGTGTTGCGTACATGAGAGTATCAACGGAGAAGCAAGCCGAAGAAGGTAACGGATTGGAAAGTCAAAAGAGAGATATTCTCGACTACTGCTCCAAGAATGAGCTGATTGTGACGGATTGGTATGTTGACGATGGCTACACCGGGGCGAATATGAACCGCCCTGAGCTTCAAAGGCTTGTTGCTGACTGCAAGCACAAGAGGGTATCTTGCGTGGTGACTTTTAAGCTCGACAGATTATCAAGGAATATGATTGACGGTCTATATATGATTGAGAAGATATTCCAACCGAACGGCGTACAGTTTAAGTGCGTACATGATAGTGTAAGCTATGATAGCCCAATGGAACAGGCATATACTCAGATGATGGCAGTTTTTGCACAGCTTGACAAAAATACAATGATGTTGCGTATGCGTGGCGGTATGCTTGAACGTGTCAAGCAAGGTTACTGGCCCGGTGGCGGCAACTTGCCTTATTGCTATTCTTACAACAAAGAACAAGGCATATTAATACCCATTCCAGAACGAGCAGAACAAGCAAACAAGGCACTTGAACTTTACATAAGAGGATATTCGGACGTAAAAATCTGTAAAATATGTGGGTATAAAGGTGAGAAAGTTGTCAGGCAGATACTCACAACACCAGTAAATGTCGGTATGATACCATACAAGGGCAAGATATATCAAGGTTTGCATGAGCCTATATTCAACAAGGAGCAGTTTGAACTTGCACAACAGTTGAGAAAATCTCGAAGCTGCAATAAAGCAAGTTGCATAACTGAACCGAACCTATTGACAGGCTTATGTTATTGTGGTGTGTGTGGATGTGCCATGCGATATCAGAAGTGGACGCATGAAAAGCACAAGATATATTGCATGTCAAGAAATAAGGCTATGTCTTATCTGCCAAACCACAACCCGGACTGCAATAATTCACTCGAATGGGCAGACGATATAGAGGAGCAAGTTGAGAAAGAAATGCTCAAAATATCGCTTGACTTATCATCGTACAAGCCTAAGGAGAAGGAAACAAAGCTTGATATTATGCAGTCGCAACTCGACAAGGAGCAGGCAAAATTAAAAAGGCTTTACGGCTTGTATGCTGATGGCAACGACACAGTGTTGAGCATGATTAAGGAGCTTGAAGCAAATATATCTGCGATTAAAGAGAATATATCGGAAGAACGGAAAAACTTTTCCGTCAAGCAGAAGAACACTATCGTATATGATGAAATAAAAAAACTTGCCGATGTTTGGGACAGCATCGACAAGAAGCAAAAAAATATGATATTAAAAACTATAATTGACAAGGTAATCATTGTCAATGGCAATATTGAGATACAGTTAAAGAATTTTTAGCACTTACTGTATGCGGTTCCTATGATTATAGGCGAAATAAGAAGGTACCTGCGCGACACATCAAGCCAGATAAGGGTAAGCCGTTCGCTTAAGGATACGGCATACAAGGCAATATATGCAAGGGAACGTCTGTCTAAGACAAATCTCAGGGAACCGACACTCAACGAGATAGCAGGTGAGATAGGTGCGAGCCGTGAAGATGTCATTATGGCACTGGACGCCATACAGAGTCCGGTGTCGCTATATGAGCCGGTATATACAGACGGAGGGGATACGCTCTATGTAATGGACCAGATAAGCGATAAAAAGCATTTGGAAGAAAACTGGGTCAAGGATATGGCGTTAAACGATGCAGTGAACAGGCTTCCTGAGCGTGAGAAAATGATTATTGAACTTCGTTTTTTTCAGGGTAAGACGCAGATGGAGGTTGCAGGTGAGATAGGAATGAGCCAGGCACAGGTATCAAGACTTGAGAAAAATGCACTGAACAGCATGAAGCATTATCTTGAGTAACTAAAACCAACACGGTGCTGCATAAAAGTCAAATTACTTGTAAGTTGGGTGACAGTATGGTATACTTCTATATAAATGCGTGAAAGGAACAATGCGATGGTTCCTGAAAAGTAGAGTGCGCCGGATTTACTGCGGAGCGGACAGAAAGCTGCTGCATTCGTATGGGACTGAGTGCGGCAGCGAGGCATTCCGGAGCGGAAGTGCTCATTATCCGGAGCATTATAATGATAATATGCATATAGCAGGCAATTATTTCAAGATTGAGGGAAGAAGAATCACGGATAATATTATAAATTCAGTGGATTATATTTCTAAGTTGATTTATGAGGTATCAAGGAATGAGAACCGGTAATTTCGGAGGGTTAATTTAATGAAGAGGTTAGGATATGCAATACTGCTTGTCTGTGTACTGTTTATTTCGGGCTGCAGCATTGGAAGAAGGGACATATCTATAAGTCCCTACATAATTACGGATATATCAGGACTGTCGGGACGTGCTTCCGTCACGGCATATCTTGATATTGACGGCATATACAGTGTATTGGCGGGAGCCGGTGCTACGGATGAGGAAAGGGCGAAATACAGCGCGTTTGTAGAGTCGCTTGAGCTTAGCTGCGATAAGGTTGAGAAGTTAGCGAACGGCGATACAATCAATCTTACAGTTACTTATGATGCGGCAGCGGCTGATGAACTGAAGCTTAATGTGAATGATTTTATCAAGCGTGTGGATGTCGCAGGGCTTGATGAGGGGCAGGAAATAGACGTTTTCAAAGACCTCAAGGTTGAGGTTACGGGAACGGCACCGTATGCATTTGTCACATATACCAACAATTCAAGCGATACATACATTAAGAGCCTTGAGTATGTAATAAAAGGAAAGACATCCGGCTTGAAAAATGGAGATGTGATAACCATTGATTGTAAGATAGACGCTAAGACGGCGGAGCTGTATTATTACTATACGGATGTGACAAGCATGGAGTATACTGTGGAAGGGCTTGATTCATATATATATGACAGTTCGCAGCTTGATTATGGTGTTCTGGCTGATATTGCGGATGAATGTGCCGAAGAGATTAAGGCGGCAACCGATGATACGACAACGCGAATGCTCTACAGGCTTACCGGAAATTCCAATTATCTGTATCAGGATAACAATGAGTGGTTGGACAGCCTCAAGCTTAATCAGGTAATATTCATGTCCGGACATGGGGATGGTTCATCACAGTATGAAAATATAATTCTATATGTATTTGAAGTCACCGTGGCGAATAACTATTATTCGGAGAATGGATATTTTATATTTGAGTATACCAATGCAATAAGAAATGGCAGCGGCGAATTCATGATTGGACGGAATAATCCTGAATTAAGATATGTATGTGGGCAGGATTTTGATTCGTTATATAATGATGTTATGCAGAATACTCAGGTTCAGTATAACAGTGAATTATTAGAAGGTATTAATCCGGAGGGAAATACGCAATGATAAATGGTGTCCGTAAGAAAATAAGACTTGGAGATGTACTTATCCAGGAGGGTAAGATAACACAGGAGCAGCTTGATACAGCACTCAAGGAGCAGAAAATCAAGGGTAAGCTGCTTGGTGACACTCTTGTGGATTTGGGCTATGTGTCGCAGGATGATATGATAGATGTGCTATGCCGCCATCTGAATGTCGAATATGTCAATGTAGCAGCAGCCTCAATAGATGAAAAGGCTGTTAAGATGATAGATGAGGAGAATGCCAGAAGATTAAAGCTCATACCATATATGTTTGATAAGAGCAGGGCGAATGTAATCTGGGTGGCGATGGCAGACCCTATGGATATTATGGCTATAGATGATGCGAGTATCATCACAGGCATGGAGGTTGTCCCTGTACTCAGCAAGCTCTCAGATATTCAGGTTGTTATCGATAAGTTCTTTGGAAAGGCGAAGGCTCTTGCAGTTGCAGAGGCATATAAGCAGGAACAGGGAATATATGACAATGCGGAGGCTCAGGATGATGAGAGACGTGAAGATGTCGAGAACTCACCGATTGTACAGCTTGTAAGAAATGTAATCGAGCAGGCGGCAAGACAGAGAGCCAGTGATATACATATTGAGCCGTTCGAGTACAGTATTCGTGTGCGCTATCGTATTGATGGTACGCTCAACGAGGCTATAACCTATGACAAGGCACTCTACTCTGCGATGATTGCACGTATCAAGATTATATCAGGTATGGATATTTCTGAGAAGAGAAAGCCTCAGGATGGACGTATAACCATAGACATCGACCATAAAGAGTATGATATTCGTGTGTCCTGCCTGCCTACCTGCTACGGCGAGAAGGTCGTTATGAGACTTGCACTCAAGGCAGGCTTTAAGAGAGAGAAGAGCAAGCTTGGACTTAAGCCTGATGATATGATCAAGTTCGACAATATACTTAAAAATCCACATGGTATCATACTGGTAACAGGACCTACAGGCTCAGGTAAATCGACAACACTTTATACAGCACTAAGTGAGTTAAACAAGATAGATGTAAACATCATCACTGTAGAGGATCCGGTAGAGGCAAATATTGATGGCATCAATCAGGTAATGGTAAATAACAAGGCAGACCTCACATTTGCAAGTGCGCTCCGTTCCATTCTCCGACAGGACCCGGATATCATTATGATAGGAGAGATTCGAGATTCCGAGACGGCAGAGATTGCCGTAAAGGCCTCAATCACAGGACATCTCGTGGTAAGTACACTGCATACCAACAACACAGCTTCCTCTGTATCGCGTCTTATAGATATGGGTGTTGAGCCATATCTGCTTTCCGATTCGCTTGTGGGAATCATTGCACAGCGACTTGTCAGGAGACTATGCGAGTGCAGCAAGGATAATACAAGGGAGGCGACCATAGAGGAGAAGAAGGCACTTGGCGTACCGCTTGATGAACCTTGTACACTTCATGAGCCTAAGGGCTGTAAGCTGTGCAATAACATCGGCTATTACGGACGAATCGGTGTCTATGAGATAATGCCTATAACGAAACGCCTCAAGAGGATGATTGCGGATAAACGAAACGCTGATGACATTATGGATGCTGCTGTTGAGGAGGGTATGCACACTCTCAGGGCTTCGGCAGCAGAGTATGTGCTTGACGGAACCACAACATTTTCAGAGATGATGAAGATTACATACAATGTGGATAACTAATATTGACTGGCATGCTTGAATAATTGTGAAATCATTCCGTTTGTTCCGATTAACCGGCAAAAATGAGCAGCCGCCGGTTATCGGTTTGTGTTTTACAAGTGCTTATCTTGTATTGCATGATTCGGATGTCAAAACATATCCACTTTAGATATAATATGTTGTACACGCCAAGTTTATAGAACATTTTTTTACACCAAAATCATTGTATAAATTTATACCACATAACAGAAAAGAGGAAAAGTATGACTATAGAGGAACTTCTAATAACAGCAAAAGAGAACAAGGCGTCTGATGTGCATATCACGGTAGGGCTTCCACCGAAAATGCGTATTAACGGAATACTTGTGGATATGGATTATCCAAGACTTCTTCCGCCTGATACGGAGGCTGTCATAAGTACCATGATGAGTGATAAGAGATTGCAGCAGTTCGAGGAATTAGGTGAGATTGATTTTTCGTATTCCATCCCTCAGATTGGCCGTTACCGTGTGAACGTATTCCACCAGAGAGGTTCCATGGCGGCATCAATCCGTCTTGTATCTACTAAGATACCACTCCCGGAGGAGCTTGGAATCCCGAAATCGGTTGTTGACCTTTATCAGAAGAAGAGAGGTCTTGTCCTTGTAACAGGTCCTACCGGTTCAGGTAAGTCCACAACGCTTGCTTCCATCATCGACAGAATCAATTCTATGAGAGAGGTACATGTAATCACGCTTGAGGACCCTATAGAGTATCTTCATAACCACAAGAAGGCGATGGTCAATCAGAGAGAAGTCGGGCTTGATACACATTCTTATTCCAATGCGCTGCGCGCTGCACTCCGTGAGGATCCGGATGTAATACTTGTCGGAGAGATGAGAGACCTTGAGACAATATCCACCGCTATCACTGCTGCCGAGACACCCCTCCATACCAAATTTATATGAAGGGGATTTTT
>OGWY01003052.1_pt1 | contig 11481 bp, 7 predicted proteins | sample 1576121 | NCBI WGS metagenome assembly OGWY01 (sample SAMEA3541543, study PRJEB24748) | human gut metagenome | biome: human gut; feature: human-associated habitat; material: faeces | place: China | collected 2012 | reverse complement strand
TGCGGAAGCAGGGGCTGTAGGAGGTCAGGGTCAGGGGCAGAGTGGCCTCGTCCAGCGTCTGGTCGATAAAGCGGCCGATCATGGTGTGCTCACTGGTGCCGATCAGGTACAGGTCTTCACCCTCGATCTTGTACATCATGGCGTCCATCTCGGGGAAGGACATAACGCCCTTCACCACGTCGCCGTGCATCATGAACGGGGGGATGACATAGGTGAAGCCCTTGTCGATCATAAAATCGCGGGCGTAAGCCAGAACAGCTTCGTGCAGGCGGGCAATGTCGCCCAGCAGATAGTAGAAGCCGTTGCCGGAAACGCGGCCTGCAGCATCCAGGTCAATGCCGTCAAAGCTTTCCATGATGTCAACATGGTACGGGATGGGATAATCCGGCACAACAGGATCGCCAAAGCGCTGTACTTCCACATTGCAGCTGTCGTCCGGGCCGATGGGCACACTGGGGTCGATCATCTGCGGGATGGTGTACATGATGTCGCGGATCTTGTCCTGCAGCTCGGCTTCCTTGGTTTCCAGCTCTTTCAGGCGGTCAGCCTGTGCGGTCACCTGCTTCTTGATCTCCTCGGCTTCGGCGGCCTTGCTGGGGTCCTTTTTAGCCTGGCCCATCAGCATGCCGATCTGCTTGGAAAGCTTGTTGCGGTTGGCGCGCAGGGTGTCACCCTCGCCAATGGCGGCGCGGTACTCGGCATCCAGATTGATGACCTCGTCTACCAGCGGCAGCTTGGCATCCTGAAACTTCTTTTTAATGTTCTCCTTGACCTCATCGGGGTGCTCACGCACAAAACGAATATCCAGCATGATTCAAAATCCTTTCCTCTATTTGTAATTTTGCAAATGCCTGAAATCTAAAGTGATAAAATGAAAGAGTTATGCCTCGTCCTCATCGGACGGATCAGCCGCCTCGGCGGCCTACTCAGGGTCATACTGCCCCAGCAGCCCGGCGAACTGCTGCAGCTGCGCATCAGAATAAAATGCAATGTGCAACACGCCCTTGCCGCCCTTGTAGTCCACATGCACTTCGCTGCCGGTGGTCTCTTTCAGGGCACCCTCCACCTCCACGGCAAGCACCGGGCGGGTAAAGGCATCCTCTTCCTTGGCGGGTTTCGGCGGTTTGGACATTTTGCGGCACAACGCTTCGGCCTGGCGCACGCTCATGTCCTTGGCAATGATCTGGTCCGCCGCGGCGGACATCTGCTCCGGTGAGCCAAGGCTTAACAGCGCTTTGGCATGGCCCGCACTGATGTCCCCTGTCCGCACCTGATCCCGCACATACTCCGGCAGGTTCAGCAGGCGCATGGCGTTGGTAATGGCGCTGCGGCTTTTGCCCAGCCGCTTGGCGGCTTCTTCCTGCGTTAAACCATAGCGCTCGATCAGCTTTTTGCAGCCCTCGGCTACTTCAATGGGGTCCAGGTCCTCGCGCTGTAAGTTTTCAATCAGGGCCAGCGCAGCGGCCTGTTCGTCGGTCACATCTTTGATCAAAACCGGAACTTCATCCAGCCCGGCCATGCGCGCGGCACGCCAGCGGCGCTCGCCCGCAATGATCACATAGCCCGGCCCGGTCTTTTTGGCGCGCACCGCAATGGGCTGCAGCAGGCCGTTTTCGCCAATGCTCTCTGCCAGGGCCGCCATGGCGTCCTCGTCAAAGTTCTTGCGCGGCTGGTCGGGGTCCGGCTCGATCTCCCGCACAGGCAGGCGGGTCAGATCCGGGCTAGCATCTTCGGTCATGGGCAGGTCCTCAAACAGGCTGTCCAGCCCTTTGCCAAGGCCGCCCAATTTGCGTTTTGCCATTCACACACTTCCCTTTCCCAAACAGGAAAACCAAGGTCATTCCCGCTCGTTATTTTCCAAAAATTCACGCGCCATGGCCATATAGGCTTCGCTGCCCTTGCCGTTCGGCTCGTAAAAATTGATGGGCATACCAAAACTGGGCGCTTCCGAAAGGCGCACGGTGCGCGGCACAACGGTTTTGTAAACCTTGTTGCCATAGTACTTTTTGACCTGTGCAACCACCTGCATGGTCAGGTTGAACCGGCCGGAGTACATGGTGAACACCACGCCCTCAATGTCCAGGTAATGGTTGTATTTTTTGCGCACGATCTTTAAGGTATTCATCAGTTCCGAAAGCCCCTCCAGCGCATAATACTCGCACTGAATGGGGATCAGCACCGTATCGCAGGCGCAAAGACCGTTGACGGTCAGCAAATCCAGCGAGGGTGGGCAGTCAATGAACACATAATCGTACAAAGGAATCAGCGGTGCCAGGATGCTGCGCAGGCGGTTTTCGCGCCGGGGCAGCTCCACCAGCTCCACCACGGCACCGGCCAGCTGCGTGTTGGAAGCAATCAGGTCTGCGTTGAACTTGGTGTGAACGATGGCCTGCCGAACGTCATCATCGTTGATCAGGCAGGTGTAAATGTTGGATTGCTGGCCTTTTTTTGCAACGCCGTAACCCGAGGTGGTATTGCCCTGCGGGTCAAGGTCAACCACGAGAACCTTTTTGCCCAGCGCAGCCACGCAGGAAGAAAGGTTGACGCAGGTGGTCGTTTTGCCAACGCCGCCCTTTTGGTTTGCGATTGCAATTACTTTTGCCATTTTACCCTCCATGTATCGTTTGGAACCGCTAAGAACTTATTTATTATAACACAGCAGCCCCTTTTGTGGAAGTCCTAACCCCCAAAAACACAAAAAATCCCCCCGGAATGTTCCACGTGGAACATTCCGGAGGGAAAAAGCGCAGGAAGAGACAGTGTGCCCCTAAATATATAACAAGAAAACTGCATTGGTAAGGCGTGCAGAATGTTTATTATGCGCTGCAAACATAGAAATTGTCCTGTAGGGCGGGATGCCCTTCATCCCGCCGCAACCTTGCCTTGCTTGTGCATTATAAATTTTGTGATGTGCCTGACGTTAATTTGTAGGGGACGATGAGCCTTTGCCTATGGCAATACCGCATAATTCTAAGTGCCGATACGGCGAGCGAGGTGCCGCAGCCGCCGGAGCGGTGCTTAAGCCGTCAGGCGGGAATTGTGCGGTGTTGCCTTATGTGTCCATCCAGCCATCCCCGAAAATCATATATAATCCACGGACAGCCACGAACCTAATCTTATGCCCCACCCTACCTCCAATTTCCCATTTCTAATTCCTAATTTCGCATTCGTCAAAACTCCTAACTCCTCCCTCCTAACTTCTAACTAACTCATTCTCTTCCCCAAGGCTGCTTCCTTCCCCGCTCGGCATCTCCGGCTCATGGCACGCCGGCAGCGTGTTGGGCACGGGCAGCGGTGCAGGGGTAGCGGTGGGGATGCGTACCGTGTATTCCAAAAATCCATCCGCTTGCTCACAGCTGGTCACGGCGGGAATGCCCCGCTGGGTCATCAGGTCAACCGCGTGCTGTAAGGTGTTTACAAACAGCCGCACATCCCCCACCATCGGCACCGTGCTGCGGCAGGGGCCGGGGGTGTCTTTGGGGGCAGCCAGCATGGCGTCCACCAGACGGTCAGCTTCCCGCACACTCAGCTTGTCCCGTGCGATCTTTTCCAGCGCGGCGGTGCGGCGGCTTTCCGGCAGGCGCAGTACAGCGCGGGCGTGGCGCTCGGTCAGACCGGCAGCGGTGCAGAGCTGCTGCTGGGCGGTGGTCAGGGTAAGTAAGCGCAGCTTGTTGGCCAGTGCGGGCTGGCTTAACCCCAGGCGGCGTGCAGCTTCGGCCTGGGTGCAGTTCCAAAGCCGGATCACCTCCCGGATGCCCCTTGCCGCATCAAAGGCATCCAGTTGGGCGCGCTGTAAATTTTCCAGCAACCCCAGCGCAGCGGTTTCGCTGTCGTCAAAGTCCTGAATGATGGCCGGGATGCGTTCCAGCTTCGCCAGGCGGCAGGCCCGCAGCCGCCGCTCCCCTGCCACAAGTTGGTACTTGTGGTAGCCTGTCTTGCGCACGCTGATGGGCTGCAGCAGCCCGTTCTGTAAAATGCTGACAGCCAGCGCCGCAATCTCGGTTTCATCAAAGGCGGTGCGCGCCTGGAACGGCGATGGCTCGATCTGCTCCACCGGCAGTAAAATAATTTTGCCGGGTTTCTGATTGGCGGCTTTTTTATCCGGTTTGGACATATGGCTTCTCCCTCCCCCGCACAGGCAATAAAAAAGCCTGTGCTTGCCTTTTATCAAAAGCATAGCACAGGCCAAACCGGTTAGAAAGAAAATTCGTTCGCCGCAATTCGAGGTAAAACCCGGAGTTTTGTTAAATTAAAGAGGCTTTTTTGCAATTTTTCCGCCGTTGCGGGGGTAAGCTGTCGGCGTTTGCGAAATCTTTTTGCAAACCACCAGCCGCCGCTCGCTGCCGTCCGGCAGGGTGAACGCGCGGGTATCGCCGTAGGCACCGCCCAGCTTTTTCAGGGCGGCAGCGGAACCGCCCAACTCAGCATCTGCATCAGGGCCTTTCATTGCAATGAACACCCCGCCAACCCGCACAAGCGGCAGGCAGTATTCGCACAGCACCGGCAGGGCGGCTACCGCACGGGCGCTGGCGACATCAAACTGTTCACGCCAGATTTTGCGGGCGGCTTCCTCTGCGCGCTCCTTGGCGAACTCTACCCCCGTCAGGCCAAGTTCCCCGCACAGGTACTTCAAAAAGTCCACCCGCTTGCCGGTGGGCTCCATCAGGGTCAGCTGCAAATCCGGCTTGAAAATTTTTGCCACCACACCGGGGAACCCTGCCCCGGTGCCAACGTCCACCAGTTTGCCGGTTACTTCCGGCTGGGCGGCAAACAGCAGGCTGTCCGCAAAGTGGCGGTCCTCAATGCCCTCCGGGCTGGTGATGGCCGTCAGGTTCACCTTCTGGTTGTAATCCACCAGAATTTCCGCATAGCGGTCCAGCAGGTCCAGCTGGGCACCGCTCAGCACAATGTTCCACGTGGAACATTTTTGTGCAAGGCGTTCTTTATCGATCATATAAGCTCCTTTATTGGCTTTTGCGTATTATAAAAAGGAAGTATCCAGCCCTTATTCTGCCGCCGCAGTTTTCCCTGCTTTCATCAGGGCAATGCTCAGCTGGGCCAGGTCGCTGGGGCTTACACCAGGAATGCGTCCGGCCTGTGCCAGCGTGCGGGGGCGAATCTTCGCCAGCTTTTCGCGGGCTTCCAGCGTCACGGTTTCCAGCGGGGCGTAATCAAAGTCATCGGGGATCACCACATTTTCGTGGCGCTGTACCTCGTGGATAGCGCGCTGCTCACGGGCAATATAACCGGCATAGCGGATCTCGGTTTCAATGCGCAAGGCCATGGCAGCACTCACATCCTGCCCGCGGCCAATCACCTTGGCCAGCAGCTCATAGTGTACGCCGGGCCGCTTGAGCAGCTCCGCCGCCGTGCCGCCGGATTCACCCAGCGTTTCCAGCACTTCCGGCGGGGCAACGGTGCGCAGCTCCGCCAGCGGTACTTTGGTGGTTTCCAGCCGGTGCAGCTCGGCCTTTTTCACTTCCATGTCGTGGGTGAACGCCGCCCAGCGGGTGTCGTCCACAAGGCCGTATTCCCGGCCAATGGGGGTCAGGCGCTCATCGGCGTTGTCCTGCCGCAGGCTCAGGCGGTACTCGCTGCGGCTGGTCATCATGCGGTAGGGGTCCATCACGCCCTTGGTTACTAGGTCATCCACCAGCGTGCCAAGATAGGAAGTATGTCGTGCCAGCACCAGTTCGCTCTTGCCCAGAGCCTGGCGGGCGGCGTTCAGGCCGGCCAGCAGGCCCTGCGCGGCGGCTTCCTCATAGCCGGAAGTTCCGTTGAACTGCCCTGCCCCGTACATGCCGCCGATCACCTTGCTTTCCAGCGTGGGCAGCATGCTGGTGGGGTCCACACAGTCATACTCGATGGCATAAGCCGGGCGCATGATCTCCAGGTTCTCAAACCCCTTGATGGTGCGGTACATGGCATTCTGCACGGCTTCCGGCAGGGAGGAACTCATCCCCTGCAGGTACATCTCCTCGGTGTCCTCGCCGCAGGGCTCCACAAACACCGGGTGGCGTTCCTTGCCCTTAAAGCGCACCACCTTATCTTCAATCGAAGGGCAGTACCGCGGGCCGACACCCTGAATGTCCCCGCCGTACAGCGGCGAGCGGCTCAGATTGTTCAGGATGACCTTGTGGGTCTCCGGGTTGGTGTAAGCAATGTAGCAGTCCACCTTGTTGTGCATCGGCTTGTGGGTCATAAAGCTGAACGGCTGCAGCAGTTCGTCCGGGTCGCCGGGCTGGCAGTCCAGCTTGCTGAAGTCAATGCTGCGGCGGTGTACGCGGGCCGGGGTGCCGGTCTTGAAGCGGCGCAGCGGCACACCGTGGGCCGTCAGATCCTTGGTCAGCGCGGTGGCCGCATGGGTGCCGTCCGGGCCGCCGTCATAGTGGGCTTCGCCCACAAAAATGCGCCCGCCCAGTGCTGTGCCGGTGGCAATCACCACGCACTTGCAGCTGTAATAGCCGCCCAGCGCCGTTACCACCCCGCACACATGGCCGTTCTGCACATCCAGCCGCACGATCTCCGCCTGGTGAATTTCCAGGTTGGGGGTCAGCTCCAGCGCGTGCTTCATCCACATGTGGTAGCGCTTGCGGTCGGTCTGCACGCGCAGGCTGTGTACCGCGGGGCCTTTGCCGCGGTTCAGCATCCGGCTCTGCAAAAAGGTGGCGTCCGCCGCAATGCCCATCAGACCGCCCAGCGCATCGATCTCCCGCACCAGATGCCCCTTGGCTGTGCCGCCAATGGACGGGTTGCAGGGCATGTTGCCGATAAAATCCAATGTCAACGTAAAGATCGCCGTCTTGGCGCCAAGCATGGCTGCCGCATGGGCGGCTTCAATTCCGGCGTGTCCGGCACCCACCACGACCACATCATAATTTCCCAAAAAATCCATAATCTCTATGCCTCAAATCAAAACTCTTTGATGGAAGAAATTTTCGTCACTTCATTGTATCACAGCCGCGCCCGGAACACAATAAAAGAGCGCCTGCCCCCGCAGAAAATAGCGGATAAACAGGCGCTCTTGAAACGCAGAAGAACAGGTGGGTTATTTGCCCACACAGAAGGTAGAAAACACTTCGTCAATGGTAGCTTCGGTGGCATCCTCACCGGTCAGGCGGGCAAGGGCACGCTGCGCATCGCTGATGCACACCCCGGCAGCATCCAGCCCAAAGCCGTCCTCCTGGCTGTTCAGGGCTTCGGCCAGGGCATCGCGGGCTTCCTTGGCGGCGCTCAGCTGGCGGGCGCTGCACAGCGCGGCAGCGTTGGGGTCCAGGTTGGCGGTGCCCAGCAGTTGGGCGACCGCCTGACACAAAGGCTGCAGGCTGGCGGCGTCCCGCGCGGTCAGCGGAATGATGGCCTTGAAGTAAGGCGCCAACTGCTGCTGTGCGGCAGTGAATGCTTCCCCCTGCCCGGCCAGATCCTGCTTGTTCAGGATGGCCAGCGCCGGGCGGCCCTGGCAGCGGCGTGCAATTTCCAGGTCTTCCTCATTCAGCGGGGCGGCCAGGTCGAACACGGCCAACACCAGCCCGGCTTCCTCCAGCTTTTTCCAGCTGCGGCGGATGCCCTCGGCTTCCACAGCATCGCCGTGCTCCCCCACATCCCGCACACCGGCGGTGTCAAACAGGTTCAGCCGGATGCCGGTATCTCCCAGCATCACGGCCTGCTCCAGCACATCGCGGGTGGTGCCCGCAATGGGGGTCACAATGGCGCGGTCAAACCCGGCCAGCAGGTTCAGCAGGGTGCTTTTGCCCACATTGGGGCGGCCCAGCAGCACACAGTCCACCCCGCGGCGCAAAACCGCTCCGGCCCCGTACCCGGCAATCAGCTGGTCCAGCGTGTCCTTCTGCTCGCTCAGAGTGGTAATCAGCTCTGACTGCGATACCTCCGGTACATCCTCCTCCGGGTAGTCAATCCAGGCGGTCAGGTGGGCAGCCAGCGTTTGCAAAGCGGCCTGGATGCCCGCAATGCGCCGTGCCAGCGCGCCGTCCAAAGCGGACTTTGCCAGCGCTGCCCCCTGCCGCCCTTCGGCGGAGATAATCTCCATCACGGCTTCGGCCTGGGTCAGGCTCATGCGGCCGTTTTCCAGTGCGCGGCGGGTAAACTCGCCGGGGCCGGCGGGCGCAGCACCGGCCAGGTACAGCGCTTCCAGCAGACCCTGGGCCATGGCGTTGCCGCCGTGGACGGAAAGCTCGATCACATCCTCACCAGTGTAGCTGTGCGGCGCGCGGAAAAACAGGGCGACAGTCTCATCCATCTCCTCACCCCGCAGATGGTAATGCCCCAGCATGGCGGTGTAGCCTTTGGCTTCCGCAACCCGCTTTGCCGGGTTGCGCGGGGTGAAGATCTCCCCCACCACCGCATACGCTTCCGGTCCGGATACCCGAACGACCGCAATGCCGCCTGCCCCCGGTGGGGTGGCAAGGGCGCAAATAGTAGAACTCATATCAATACCTCGAACTTATCTGTTGTTGGCTTTATGCTGGCCTTGGCTGCGTCAGCAGCGGTAACTCTCCCGCGGGCCAAGGTAGGATTCCGGCAGGGTGGTGCCGTCCGGCCAAAGCACAATCTTTTCCAGAATGATGGCCGGGCTGACCGCATAAAAGCGCAGTGTGTTGATCCCCGCATGGCATGGGATCATTGCTTCTGTCAGCTTTACATTGGCAAAGCCCTCGGCGTACCACTGTTCGCTGCCAAAGAACGGTCGGTTCTCCTCGTGCACGGTGTTTACAACCTGCACCGCTCCGCCATTGACCGAATAGCCGATATACTGCTTTGGCTCAAAGGTGACCGGTGTGGTGGCGGACATATGGAACTGTACATGATAGTTTCCGTCCTTTGCCGCAGCAAACGTATATTCCAGATAGGGGCGCTCTTCGCTGTTTTCAAAGCTGGCGGTAGCCGGGAACACTTTCAGCGCGGTGCCCAGGCGGCCATACGGCTTGAGCAGCGCAAAGCCGCCGCCGGGAACATCCCGCTTGGCAGTGTAGTGCTGTGCTTCCATGGCAATGCAACCGTTGGCTTCCACAAAAGTTCCTTTGGGGTAACTGACCGGCGTATTGTCCACTTCCACAATGATGTTGGCCGCACCGCTCCCCTCCTGGATATGCTCATTCACCACAGCGAACTGTCCAGCCGCTTTGCCGGTGATCTGGCTGCGGTCAATCGTCAGGGTCACGCGCTGATTTTCGGCCACGGTGCCGCCGGTGCAGCTGAACTGCATCCAGGGGCAGTCGGTCTCAATGTGCCAGCTGATGGGGCACTTGCTGCCGCAGGCAACGTCAAACGCAACCTGGCTGACATCCGGCCGCAAAAAGTCCTGCCATACCTGTGGCTTGCGGCCGTTCCACCAAAAGCCGGTGGCGTACTCGGTATCTTCCACGCGGGATACGATCATCCGCGGCCGGTTGGCCGGGGGGATGTACATCCGGATGGGCAGCTTGTTGTCCTCGTCGTTCCAGTACACAAAGCCGATGTGCTCCGATAATCCGAACCCGTAATACTTGCCGCCGTCCACGGTGTGGTATTCGTTCACCAGCGCTTCGTCTGCTTCAATGCAGGCCTGCACTTCATCGGCCAGCCGGTTGGCGGCAACGCGGTTCTGTTTGGCGTACAGATGGTTGCGCCCGGTCAGGATCCACATCTTCATCAAATTGGCCGTGCCGCACGCCGGGAAGTAGATCAGCGAGATAAAAGCGCTCAGGTTCTCCTGCGGGCAGGCGGTTTTCAGCGCATCACATTCGGTAAGGATATGCTCAGAAATTTGCAGCACTTCCTCCGCCTCGCCGTAATGGGTCGGGTGGTAGGTGTTCTCCCCCATCTTCTCGTGCTTTCTGCGGGCCAGCAGGCGGGTGTAGTCGGTGATGATGCCCTCAATGCGGGGCAGGTCCGCCGGTGCAAAAGCCGCGCCAAAGTTGCGGCGCACCCACTGTGCGGTGTACTGGGTGGTAATGGCAGCATCCTGCCCGCCCCAGACGTCAATATCATAAGCCAGGTCCAGGAAGTAGGAAAGCCCGAACTCCTGCGTGCCAATATCACCGATGTTCGTTACCCAGATCTCCCGCACGCCGTATTCGTAAGCGACGGTCATCTCCTCCCACACTTTGGGCAGGTAGGTGGCACCCACCCATTCAAATGAGTGGGGCCCGCCGTGCATGTCCATGTGGTAGTACATGCCGTACCCGCCGGGGTGGCTGCGCATTTCCGGGCTTGGCAGTGTGCGGGTGGAGCCGTGGTTGTTGTCGCTCAGCATCAGGGTCACGCCGTCCAGTTCCGGATCACCGATTAGGCCTGGCGTTTCCTTGCTGCCGTAAAAGAACTCTTCGGTTTCTGAGAAGAAAACGATCTGCCGCGGCACCTGCCTGACATCCGGGTTAATAATCTCCCGGATCAGCTGGTTCTGGGTTTTCAGCACATTGCGGATCAGTTGAATGTTCTCTTCCAGCGTGGCGTGCTGCATAATGGCAGTGTCATTTTCGCCGCGCATGCCAAGAGTGATGACGTTCTCAAAATCTTTGTTGCGGGTCAGGCCGTCGCGCCAAAAGCGGGTAATGCCTTCTGGGTTGGCAATGTAATCCCAGGCATCGCCGTAAATGGAACCCCTGCCCCGCACCATGCTGTATTCCTGCCCGCTGCGCATACAGGGTTCGTGGTGGGAGGTGCTCATCACCACACCCAGTTCGTCCGCCAGTACGGCGTTTTCCAGCCCAGGGCCGTCCAGGCTGAAATTGGAATTCCACATGGCAGGCCACAGATAGTTGCCTTTCATGCGCAGCAGCAGCTCAAATACCGGCGCATAGCAGGCGGCGTTCATGCTGCCAAAATGGGTTTTGGCCCAGTTGCCAAAGGCGGGCCATTCATCGTTGATAAAAAAGCCGCGGTACTTGACGGACGGCACCCTGGATACCATGTTCACCCGATCATCCAATACCACAGTGTCCTGGTGCCGCGGCAGGACATGGTTCCAGTTGACCAGCGGGGAAACGCCGATCAGCTCCGAAAGATGGAACAGCCCGTAAATGGTGCCGCGCTTGTCGTTCCCCGCAATCACCAGCGCGGCGCCAATGCCCGCCAGGGGGGTCTCAATGACCTGGAAGCTGTAGCATTCCCATTTGCCCCGGATGGCATTCAGGTCAAGTTTGCCCGCGGCTTCCAGCGCATCCAGCATGGGGCTGTGCCCGATGGTGCCGTACAGCACGGCACAGCCACTCCCCTGCCCGGAGGTGATTCCGGCGGGCAGAATGCCCGTCACCAGTTCAATATCCTGCTTTACCATTCCGGCAACCCGTTTTACACCGGGCAGGGCCTGCGCTTCTTCATAAAAAGCAAGCCCTTTGCCGATCGTGATCTGCGGCATAGTTGGTTTCCCTCCTGCTTTTATCAAAATATAATGATTTTGTAAATCAAAAATGCTATTTTTACCCTGTAGAGACCGTTGGGGGCGCACATCGTGCGCCTGCCTACCTAAGGCAACACCGCACA
>OGWY01003046.1_pt1 | contig 11508 bp, 10 predicted proteins | sample 1576121 | NCBI WGS metagenome assembly OGWY01 (sample SAMEA3541543, study PRJEB24748) | human gut metagenome | biome: human gut; feature: human-associated habitat; material: faeces | place: China | collected 2012 | reverse complement strand
GATTTGCAAAAGCACTGAAAAAAGTATGGCCAATAGCAAAACATCAAAGATGTATATTTCATGTATTCTGCCAGATAAAACGTTATACAACGTCCAAACCTAATACATTAGCTGGAGTAGAGCTTTATTGTCTGGCTAAAGATTTACTTAAAATAAAAGAGAAACAAGAGGCAGAAACATGGGTAACTCGTTTCACTGAGTGGATAAAGAAGTATCAGAAATTTCTTAGTGAAATGACGGTAGATGAGCATGGTAATAAAAGACCAACTCATGAGAGACTGCTTAAAGCAGAGAGATCCCTTCTTAAACTTATCAAAGAAAACACACTGTTTACATACTTGGATAAGGAATTTATAAATGATTTCATTGCACCATCTACGAATAACAGAATTGAAGGCGGAATCAACTCAAGACTCAGAGAAATGTTGAGAAATCATAGAGGACTTTCTATAGAAAGACGAATAAAAGCGGTTTACTGGTGGTGTTATATGCACTCTCCAGAACCGCTTTCATTGTCTGAAATAATAAAAACTATGCCTACAGATAGAAGTATTGCAGCAATATATCAAAGGATGAATGATAAATCCCGGTTGGAAAAGAGTCTTTCACTTTGGGGTGATGCCATTGTGTGGAGTGACCTCCATAAGATGGATAAATCTTTTACAGAATGGGATTAGCCATCAACACGTTTTGTCCTATAACCCCCGATTGATATTAAAGGCATATAAGAAACCCCGGAAGGACTAATTTACATACAATCGTTCTTCCGGGGTCTTTTCTATCTTTACTGTTTATTTTACCTGCTTTTATAAATCTTTAAGCACATCATCATAAAGGGCATCTAACATTTCCTTCAACTGCTTTTCAATGGTATCAAAATAAATTTCTGCTGTATCGTTGTCAAATTCCATCTCATTGCCAATTTCCATCACAATGTCAAGGATTCCGCTGTTCAACTCATCAATTGCATTTTCCACAATCTCTTCAAAAGTGCAGTAGGCATCGCCTGTCATATGCACAATAAAATCTTTCTTATCTATTTTTCCACGGAATTTGTATTCATCGGTAAAAAGGCTCCAGCCATCTCCGGCTGCCTCCCGCATCTCATTCCGAATGGATTTATAATCCAGTGGGACATAGTTCTGCTTAAAAAATTCTTCAAAAGATGCTTTATCTTTATATTCTTCCATTCCAATTCCTCTGTCTGTCTAAATTTCCTGTAAATGTTCTAACGCCTGCTCCGGCAAAATGCATTTTCCATGCTCCATAATATATGCCCGGGTCGGTCCATGCGCATAAATATCATCTGCAAATTCCAAAGAAGCACTTAAAAGACGACAAAGCTGTTTATCACTAAGTTCTCCCTTCTCAAGCAAAAGATAATAAGCATCCTCTCTTGTCAGATAATAAAGACTGCTCTTCATCGGCAGTTCCAGACAGACGCCCTTGGCATAACAAATTGCACGTTCCATGCTTGCAAAGCAAAGCTGATAAAAATTCCGGTCTTTTAGTGTAAAGCCACCGGTAGACTGTTTCTTATCTGTGCTTTCTTCTGCCTTGGATTCTGACTGCTCCGGCTGTATTTCTGCAATGCCTTCATCCGTATGATTCTGATTTGCCAGCTCTTTTGACGTCTGTTTCAGCTTTTCAATATCAGGAGCATTCTTAACCAGACTTTCTACTGCAGACTTCAGATTTTCCAACATATTGCTGATGCCAAGCTCCGGCTTCTCCGAAAAAGTAAGTGCCAGCGTATGCTCCGGCAGTACTGCAACCTGAATGGTAATATTTCCACCCTGTACTTTATATCCGACCTCTTCTTCTGCCATGGAAATAATCTTACGCAGAAACGATTCTGTTCTTCCGTCATTCTGCAGAAAATCATCTACTTCCAGTCCATTTTCCATTAATTCTTCTTCTGAAATAATACAGCGCACCGTATCCACATCGATTCTTTTAAATCTCATAAACAATCACCTGCCATTATTCTCGCTGCGTTTTCCCTTATTTGTAACCTTACTATACACTAAAAGCCCTTTCTTTTCAACCGGAAAGCTTTTATAATATAGGTATCCAAGGTATTAAGCCCGTAAGCAACTGGCAATTCCATAATACGGTAAAGGAGGAGCATTATGCACCGGATTATCTTTCATATTGATGTCAATTCTGCTTTTTTAAGCTGGAGTGCTGTCGACCGCCTAGAGCATGGTGAAACTTTAGATATCCGCACTATACCGGCAATTATTGGCGGTGACTCTGCTACAAGACACGGTGTGGTTCTTGCCAAGTCTGTGCCTGCCAAAGCCTATAAGATTGTCACCGGCGAACCGGTTGCCAATGCTTTACGCAAATGTCCTACCCTTATGCTGGTTCCGCCGGATCATGCCATGTACCAGAGAAAAAGCCATGCACTTATGGAACTGCTACATACCTACACCGATGATATCGAGCAGCTTTCCATAGATGAATGTTTTCTTGACTTTACGCCCATTGCCCACCGGTATGAATCTCCTCTTGCAGCAGCCAAAATCATTTCTGCAAATATTAAATCACGATTTGGTTTTACCGTTAATATTGGAATTGCTCCAAATAAGCTTCTGGCGAAGATGGCAAGTGATTTTACCAAGCCGGATCGGATTCACACTCTTTTTCCGGATGAAATTGCCAAAAAAATGTGGCCGCTTCCGGTGGATGATCTCTACATGGTAGGGCATTCCAGTGCTGCCCGGTTGAAAGCACTTGGCATCCGTACCATCGGAGAACTTGCAGCCACTGACCCGGATTACCTCCGGCAGGAATTCAAAAGCCACGGCACACTGATGTGGGAATATGCCAATGGAATCGGAGATGACCATGTGCATTCTACCAAGCGGGAAGCCAAGGGGATTGGCAATTCCACCACTTTAAAGGAGGACGCCCGCACCTTAGCAGATGCAAAAAAGGTTCTGCTCTCTCTTTCCGAATCTGTATCCATGCGCCTCCGGAAAGAAAAAATGTTAGCCCAGAGTATTACGGTAGAAATCCGCTATCATGATTTTACGAATACTTCCCACCAGTGCGGTCTCCTCTCAGCCACAAATACTACAGATGCCCTTTATAAAACTGCCGTTTCCCTTTTCCAGCAGCTCTGGAATAAGGAACCTGTCCGGCTCCTTGGCATCCGTACCAGCCGTCTGCTTCCTGAAGATGCACCGGTGCAGCTTTCTATTTTTGATTATGCAGCCGATTCATCAGCATCTGCCATGATTTCCACAGAAAGTACAGCTTCCGGCAGTCCGCTCCCAGATGGCAATAAAAAAAGCTGCACCCAGCTTCCTTCTGCCAATAAGCAAAAGCAACTGGATGCAGCCATTGATTCTATTCGGAAACGTTTTGGGTCGAAGGCTCTTGTCCGGGGGAGTTTTCTTCCGTCTCCTGAGTCAGATCCGAAAAAGAATCATCCATCGGACTGATGTTTGAGATGGTATAGTAGAATAATGGATCCGGAAGTTCATCCTTATATCCATTATCGTTTAATATAAACTGGAAGGTTCTGTTACTGCTTCCCTCTGCATCACTATAGGTTAAGAGGGATGCCGTTACAAGATAACTTCCATCCTCTTGTGCAATCCAGTCGTCAAGCTGTGCCTGCACCGTCGTATCCTCACCATAAGGCATCTGAAATGCCCCTTTATCTATAATGTAACTCTTACTTTCATTCTCATAGCGGATTGCAGTAAACTTCCTGCCAGAAGAAAGGTAAGTAAAAGTGCGCCTTTTCTTCCTTTTTTCGTGGTTCTCATCATGCATTTCTCCTTCCGTATACATAAGTTGCAAAATAAATGATGGCTGCTACAATCACAATCATCGGACCGGTTGCAACATTGGTAAAATAGGAAATCATCAATCCGAGCAATCCCGAAAACAGGGAAAAGATAACGGAAAATAAATGATATTCCCGCATGTTGACCGAAATATTCCTGCTTGCTGCTGCCGGAAGAATCAGCAGTGCATTGATGATCAAAATTCCAACCCATTTAATGGAAAGCATTACAATTAATGCAATAAAAATTGCAAAAATATTTTCTATCAGCTTCACCCGGATTCCTCTGCTCTTTGCCAGCGCCCGATGCAGGCTTACTGCATTTAACTTATTAAATGCCACTCCCCAGAAAATCAGTGTTGCTGCAAAAATCAGAATCAGATAAATAATTTCCTTTTTAGAGATGCTTAAAACATCACCTACCAAAAGACTGGAATATTTGCTGAAATTGCCACCTTTCGATAAGATGGCCAGTCCCACAGCAATACACGCTGAAGAAAAAACGGAGATAATCGTATCTCTGGATGCCGATGCTTTACTGCTGATATAGTTTAGTAATAGTGCAAAAATTACTGCAAAAATAATCATGGATAAGGTCGTATCTGCAACTCCCATCACAACACCAAGAGCAATTCCCGTCAATGCAGAATGACCTAATGCATCTGAGAAAAATGCCATTTTGTTATTTACAATCATGGTTCCAAGGATTCCAAACAATGGTGTGATAATCAGGATTGCGATAAATGCATTCCGCATAAATCCATAAGACCACCACGCGGTAAAAAATTCTATCATCCCCGCACCTCCATATCTGTAAATACCTGTTTAAAAGCATCACTGTCATAGACTTCCTTCGGTGTTCCCTGGGTCAGCACTTTGCCATCTATGAGCACCACATGGTCTGCATATTTTCTTACATAATCAAGGTCATGGGAAATCAGTAAAACTGCCAGGTCAAAATTTTCCTTCAGATATTCGATATTCCGGTAAAATAACTCCATACCATTCTGGTCAATACCAGACACCGGCTCATCCAAAAGCAGCAGATTCGGTTCATCCATCACTGCCATGGAAAGAAGTACACGCTGTAATTCCCCACCGGAAAGATTACATACCTGCTTGTCAATCAAATGCTCGGCTTCAAACATTTTTAAGCTTTCTTTGATTTCCTGATATAGCTTTTTGCTCTTATATAAAAATACCGGCCGGTTGGACTGATAGCTTGCAATCATATCATAGACACTGACCGGAGTGGATTTCTCGATATTTAGATTCTGTGGTACATAACCAATCCTAAGCTTCTGGATATGACCATTTTCCCTGTCCTTAAATTCAATGCTTCCCGTGTGTGGAATGTCATTTAAAATAGCCCGGATCAGAGTTGATTTTCCTGCTCCGTTCCGACCAATCAGTACCGTCAGTGTTCCACAATGAATATGCAGATTCACATCTGACAATATCTGCTGTTCTCCAATAGTAACACCCAGATGGTTGATCCGGATACAATGCAGTCCACATGGTTTTACTATTTTTCTCATTCTGCAAAAGCCTCCTTCAGCAGTTCCATATTATGTCTCATTGCATCAAGATAGCTGTCCTTTTCATACTCCCCGCGGGTTAAGGTATCAAGATAACATACTTTCGCATCGGTCTCCCGTTCTACCGTATCTCCCATATCTTTGCCATAGAGTTCTTCTGCCAGCACCACTGATATATCATTCTTTTCAATGGCTCCCATCACATCTGCCACTTCACCAGCACTGACCTGACGCTCCTCATCCAAATCCATGGTATAGGAAATCTCCATATCGTAGTCCTCTGCCACATAGGCATAGGCTTCATGGAAAATAACAATATGCTTTCCTGCTAATTCTTCCTTTAAGGACTGCTGCTCTCTCTCTAAATCCTCAAGCTTTGCCAGGTACTCCTTTGCATTGCTTTCATAAGCATCCTGATGCTTCGGATCTATCCTGCAAAGACCTTCTAAAATATTTTTCACCTGTTGCTTATATAACGCAATGCTCATCCATGCATGGGCATTCACATCGCCGTGATTGTGTCCATCTTCATGAGTATCCTCGGTATCTCCGTGGATATGCTCCTCTGCAGCATCTTCATGGGCATCTCCGTGAGCATCTCCGTGAGCATGTTCCTCTCCTTCATCCTCTTCGGACAAAAGATTAAGTCCCTCGCAGGCATTTACAATGGAAAGATTCTTATAATCTGCTGCCACATCCGATAAAAAAGATTCGATTCCGCCGCCATTTACAATAAACACATCTGCACCGGAAAGGAGCTTCATGTCTGCCGGAGTCAGCTGGTAATCGTGAAGGCAGCCGGTCTGCGGCTCACTGAGATTCTGCAAATCCACACCCGGAGTGTCTCCGATGACATTCATTGCTGCAATATACATCGGATAAAAGGATGTTACTACCGTAAGTTCATTATCCTGCTGTTTTGTCTCTTCTTTTACATATAATTGTGTCAGTCCTGCACCAGTCAATAAAAGTACCAGCAGAAGAACCGTTACAAATACATATTTATTCTTCATAGCCAACAGCCTCATCCATAATCTGCCAGATTTCTTCCCTGCCCTGCTTGGTTACTGCAGAAAACGGAACAATTACCGTTCCCGGTTTTACTTTCAGACCTTCTTTTACTGCCTTGATACATTTTGGCACCTGGCTTCTCTTCAGCTTGTCCAGCTTGGTTGCCACAATAACCGGATCAAAGCCCTGATGGATAATCCAGTCATACATCAGTTTATCATTGGCAGACGGGTCATGTCTGATATCGATTAACAGGAATACCCGGCGCAGCTGCTTTGAGGTATGCAGATAATTTTCAATCATTTTACCCCATTTTGCTTTCTCACTCTCTGCTACTTTCGCATAACCATACCCCGGCAAATCCACCAGATACATGGCATCATTGATATTATAGAAATTAATGGTCTGTGTCTTTCCCGGCTGTGCAGAGGTTCTTGCAAGGGATTTCCGGTTCATCAGTGCATTAATTAATGATGACTTTCCAACATTGGATTTTCCTGCAAATGCCACCTCCGGCAATGTATTCTCCGGAAGTTTACTGGTAACACCACATACCGTTTCCAAGCTTACGTCTTTTATAACCATTTTCTGCTCCTTTACTGCTCTTTTACAAAAGCAACCTTTAAGATATCTTCGATGGTATCTGCATAGACAATTTCTAAATCTTTTTTTATCTCTGTAGAAAGTTCCTCGATATCTTTTTCATTTTTCCCCGGCACACAGACTGTCCGGATACCGGCATTTTTCGCTGCTAATGTTTTCTCTTTTAATCCACCAATCGGAAGCACTCTGCCGCGGAGGGTAATCTCTCCTGTCATGGCAACATCAGCACGCACCTTTTTCCCGGTAATGGCAGAAAGCATTGCAGTTGCCATGGTAACACCGGCGGACGGTCCATCCTTTGGTACGGCTCCTTCCGGAATGTGGATATGTATATCATGTGTGGTAAAAAAATCTGCCGGTATCTGATACTGCTCACTGACAGAACGGATATAACTGATTCCTGCCTGTGCAGACTCCTTCATGACATCGCCAAGCTGTCCTGTCAGTTTAAATTCACCTTTTCCCGGCATTACATTTACTTCGATTTCTAATGTATCACCACCGACACTGGTCCATGCCAGTCCCCGGACAATACCAACCTCGTCCTTCTCATTCTTCTTATCAAAGATATATTTCTCTTTGCCAAGATAATGCTCTAAGTTCTTTGTGCTTATAGTAACTTTCTTTTTCCTGCCCTCGTAAATCTCTCTTGCTGCTTTTCTGCAGATTTCACCAATTTTACGTTCTAAGTTACGCACACCGGCTTCTCTTGTATAGCTGCGAATCAGCTGCTCAATTGCACCGTTCTGGAATGTAAGCTCTGATTCCTTTAAGCCATTTTTCTCAATCTGCTTTGCTATAAGATGCTCTTTTGCAATGTGAGCCTTTTCATTTTCCGTATAACTGCTTACCTCAATCAGCTCCATGCGGTCTAAAAGAGGTCTCGGTATTGTCTGTACAGAATTGGCTGTCGCAATAAACAATACCTCAGATAAATCTACCGGAAGCTCCACATAGTGGTCCCTGAAATGGCTGTTCTGCTCATTATCCAATACTTCCAGCAGTGCAGAAGATGTATCTCCCTTATAATCACTGCTTACTTTATCAATCTCATCTAAAAGCATCAGCGGATTCTTTACTCCGGCACTCTTTAAACCATTGATAATTCTGCCCGGCATTGCCCCCACATAGGTCTTTCTGTGTCCACGAATCTCTGCCTCATCACGGACTCCGCCAAGACAGATTCTGACATACTTTTTATTCAATGCTTTTGCCACAGAACGGGCAATGCTTGTCTTGCCGGTTCCAGGAGGTCCCACCAGACAGATAATTGGACTTTCTCCTTTATGAGTCAGATTCCGGACTGCCAAGAATTCCAGCATACGCTCTTTTACTTTTTCCAGTCCGTAGTGGTCTTCGTCTAAAATTTTCTCTGCATTAGCTAAATCTTTATTATCCTTAGACGCCTTATTCCATGGCAGTTCCAGCAATGTCTCAATATAGCCTCTGCTGACTGCACTTTCCGAAGAACTGGATGCAATATTCTTAAAACGCTCAATCTCTTTTCTAATTCTCTCTTTGACCGTCTTATCTGCCTTCAGTTTCTTTACTTCCTCTAAAAAGTGTTCCGCATCTGACTGTGTATTATCCTCACCTAGTTCTTCCCGAATCAGTTTCATCTGTTCCCGCAAAAGATATTCCTTCTGATTCTTATCCACGCGTTCTTTCACCTTCGCCTGAAATTCATTTTTCAGGGAAATAACTTCTACTTCATTCAGCAGAATTACCATTAAAGTCTCATACTGGGAAGTGAGATCTACTGCCTCTAAGATTTTCTGTTTCTGGGTATAATAAAGCGGCAGATTGTATGCAACCTGCTGCATCAAAGTTCCAACGTCCTGCTGTTCTTCTACCTGACGCAAGAATTCTTTGCTCATATGTCCATTGGCTTTTTGATATTTCAGTACGGTTTCCCTGATGCAGCGAAGCATTGCTTCCCTCGCTTCCGGCATCAGTTCTTCCTCTTCTGCCGTTTTTTCATCAAAAAGGATGACCTCTGCCATCAGATACTTCTCCTGTGACAGAAAAGAGGCTAACTCGCCTCTTTCCAATCCTTCTACCAAAACACGCACGATTTCATTTGGCATCTTTATTACCTGCTTTACTTCAGCAATAACACCAATCTGATATAAATCATCCCTGGCCGGCTCCTCTACGGAAGCATCCTGCTGTGTAATCAGGAATATTTTCTGGTCTCCAACCATCGCCTCTTCTATGGCATGAATGGAACGGTCCCTGCTAATATCAAAATGAGCCACCATTCCCGGCAGAATGGTCATTCCACGAAGTGCAACTGCCGGTAAATGAATTACTGTCCTGCTCATCTTTTTCTCCTCTTTTTTATGCGTTACGATATTCTATCTCCGCTTTCTTGTCTTCTACCGTTTCTTTTGTAATGGTGCATTTTACAATGCTCTCATCAGAAGGAATCTGATACATTAAATCCATCATGGTATCTTCCATAATTGCACGAAGTCCACGGGCACCGGTCTTACGGGCTAAGGATTTCTCTGCAATTGCTTCTACCGCATCATCTTCAAATTCCAGCTCTACGCCGTCAATTTCAAACAGCTTCTTATACTGCTTAATCAGTGAATTCTTCGGCTCCTTTAAGATACGGATTAACGCTTCCTTATCCAGCTGCTCTAAGGATACATTTACCGGAACACGTCCGATAAACTCCGGAATCAGACCGAATTTAATAAAATCTCCCGGCAGTACCTGCTTTAAGACTTCGCTCAGATTACGCTCGGTACGGTCTGCAATATCCGCGTTAAAGCCGATGGATTTCTGATCCATACGCTGCTCGATAATCTTCTCTAATCCATCAAATGCTCCACCACAGATAAATAAAATATTCGTAGTATCAATCTGGATTAATTCCTGCTGCGGATGCTTTCTTCCACCCTGTGGTGGAACGGAAGCCACAGTTCCCTCTAAGATTTTTAATAATGCCTGCTGTACACCTTCACCGGACACATCTCTGGTAATGGATACATTTTCAGATTTCTTCGTAATCTTATCAATCTCATCGATGTAAATAATACCGCACTGGGCGCGCTCGATATTGTAATCTGCTGCCTGAATCAGTTTCAGAAGGATATTCTCTACGTCTTCACCGACATAGCCTGCTTCTGTTAATGTGGTGGCATCTGCAATGGCAAACGGTACATTTAAGACTCTTGCCAGTGTCTGTGCCAGAAGGGTCTTACCGGAACCGGTCGGTCCTAACATCAGAATGTTACTCTTCTGCAATTCCACATCATTCATATCTACATCAGAAGTAATTCTTTTATAGTGATTATATACGGCTACAGAGAGGACTTTTTTGGCTTCGTCCTGACCGATTACATATTCATCTAAAAATTTCTTCATCTCTTCCGGTTTAATCAGGTTGATTTCTTCTAAATCTTCCTTTCCTTTTCCGGAAATCTCCTCATCTTCGAATTCCTCCTCTATGATTTCTGCACAGATGTCCACGCATTCATCACAGATATATGCACCGTTTGGTCCTGCAATCAGCTTGCGTACCTGATCCTGTGATTTTCCGCAAAAGGAACATCTGATTTTGTCCTCGCTATTTCTTCCTGCCATCTTTCCACCTCGATTATTTCCATCTATCTTTTCTAAATCCTTCGTAAAAAAGGTAAAGGCTGCCCGTAGTCGAATTCCGCATATGTGCTTCGGATAATCCGCCCAGAGACAGCCTCTTTCTTATTTCTCTTATCTTGCTGTAATTACACCGTCAATCAGGCCATACTCCTTTGCCTCTTCTGCGGACATATAATAGTCACGCTCTGTATCTGCGGCAATTACATCATATGGCTTTCCGGTATTTGCAGCTAAAATCTCGTTCAAACGTTTCTTGGTCTTTAAGATATTCTCTGCTGCAATCTGAATCTCAGTTGCCTGTCCTTTTGCTCCACCGGAAGGCTGATGTATCATAATCTCTGCATTTGGTAATGCAAATCTCTTTCCCTTTGTTCCACCAGACAACAGGAATGCACCCATGCTGGCTGCAAGTCCGATACAAATTGTAGATACATCACATTTGATATACTGCATGGTATCATAAATTGCCAATCCGCCTGTTACAATTCCACCCGGAGAATTGATGTATAACTGAATGTCTTTTCCCGGATCTTCAGACTCTAAGAATAAAAGCTGTGCCACTACCAGACTGGCTGTGGTCTCATTTACCTCTTCACCAAGGAAAATAATTCTATCCTTTAATAATCTGGAGTATATGTCGTAACTACGCTCTCCTCTGCTGGTCTGTTCAATGACATAAGGTACTAAACTCATATGATAACCTCCATTTCTACCATACATTCTGCTGCAACTTTATCTCTGTTTCAAGTGATTTGTGTAAAACAGACCGACCTGATTCCAAGTCAGTCTGTCTCTTTACGTGCTTCTCTTATGCTTCTGCATTAGCTGCTTCTGCTTCTTTTTCTTTCTTAGTCTTAGCTTTTGCTCTTTCTTTTACATTGTCCATAATGAACTGAACTGCTTTTTCAATCGCAATATCACGTTTCATGGATTCTTTCTCGT
>OGWY01003045.1_pt1 | contig 11509 bp, 10 predicted proteins | sample 1576121 | NCBI WGS metagenome assembly OGWY01 (sample SAMEA3541543, study PRJEB24748) | human gut metagenome | biome: human gut; feature: human-associated habitat; material: faeces | place: China | collected 2012 | reverse complement strand
GCTGGTGCCGATCATTCAGTCCTTGGCACAGCTTGAAAAGAACTACGGAAAAGAAGGAAGCGAAATAATTCAGGACAACTGCCAGGACACCATCTTCGGTGGCTTCGCACCAAACAGTCAAACGGCGGAGGTGCTGTCCAAGGCGCTCGGAAACCGCACAGTTCTGTCTGGATCGGTGAGCCGTGGAAAAAACGATCCCAGTCAAAGTCTGCAGATGATGGAGCGCGCGCTGCTGACGCCAGATGAGTTGAAGTCTATTCCCAAGGGAAATTTTATTGTCCAGAAGACAGGACAGCATCCCATGCGTACCCGCCTGCGGCTTTTTCTGGAATGGGGCATCACCTTCGAGGAGCCTTATATCGTGTCGGAACGGACAGATCGTGCGGTGGCCTATGCCAACCGTGAGGATCTGGAGCGCAACCTCCCGCAGTCAAGCAAGGCAGAAGATACGGATGTTAGCGGAGCCTATGCCGTCTCCAAACGCGGCGGCATGGCCCATGAGCCTGCCGTAGAGAAGCCCCGGCGCAGGGGTGGAAAGCAAATGAAAACCTATGGTGAGGAGGATTTATGAGTTACTTTGGAACGATTTATGCCGACACCGAACTGCCCTCCAGAGCGAGGGCAGTTTATATGTATCTGCGTGACCGCGCAGACAGCGAGGGAAAATGCTGGCCAGGGATCAAGACAATTGCCTCCGACATGCGATTGTCGCGCTCCACGGTCAAGCGGGCATTGACTGATCTGGAGCAGCACGGGTATCTGCAAAAGATCCCGCGCTATCGTGATAACGGCAGCAGTACATCCAACCTGTATTCCGTGCAGTAAGGCCGCAGAAAAGCGCAGTCCTCCGCCAAGGGAGGACTGCGCCTATTTGCTGAACCCAGGGGAGGTTCATGATGGACCTCCCAGAAGGACTCACTCTATCCGAGGCTTAATGCAGAGAAGGAAATAACCTATATACCTCAAAATGCTGAAGCCACTGGTTAGTTGGACAACCTAAGAAGGCGATTGCGCTCATTAGCCAAACGAACAATTTTGTCCGCAGAGGCAGAAATGGCAGTGGCATCATCGTTACGTACAGCAAGTCCCAAATTATCGATTTCGCTTATGACCTGGCTTTCGATACTAAGAACGTTGGTTGCAGATTTAACCGGGCTGGATTGTATTAAGTCATAAGCCTTTTCTACTTTTCGGTACAACTGTTTGTCACTGATATCACTCATAATTGCCTTCAGCATAGAGCAAGACTCTTTCACATATATCAGCTCGGCTTCGTGTTTTTCTACCGATTTAGCTGTATGCTCGTCTGCTATCATATTACCAAAGAGAATGATCAAATAGATTGCCGCCATTATCAATTGGCTAAACAGAGAGAACTTATGGCCTTCTGGTGCAACAATAATGATAATTGCACCAACGATTAACTCGATAGCGAAATATGCAGAAGTAATTGTGTACATGGAAGCAGCGTAGGTAGCTCGGTCTTTCCCTTTCTGCGTAATGTATGGAGTGATAATCATCATCACATAGGAAAAATGTATAAAGCCATAAGAAATCCAAGCGGAAGCAGGATGGTCGACACCACCAATTCCAAAGTACAGGGCATTGAACAGAGCTAAAACGATCAGGTGGATCAAGCTACCCAAAACCTTCGATTTTTTCATTTCAACCTCTCCAATCACATCCGACTCAGGATTTCATTCATCTTGGAATTATATACTTCCTGAGGAATTAATCCTGCATCCAGCATCGCTTTAAGCTTCTTTAATGCTTCAACGGGATCTTCAGTAGCTTGTGCCGTAGGTGTCCCTCCACTGGGAGCTCCCCGCTGAACAAATCGGCCAGAAGGTGCAGACTGGACGGGCTGCTGTACAGGAGCCTGCGGCTGCATAGGTGTGAACATCTGCTGAGCCATTCCGGCAAAGACACCACCTGCAGCCATCCCCATTCCCATACCAGCACCAGCGGCTGCTACACCGCCAGCACCAGGGTTTCCAGCAAGTGTGTGGAGAATTTCAGTTGCCTGCTGTCTGCCCCAATCGTCACCCAAGATTCCCATAACGCCCTTGTTTGCAAATGCTTCTTCCAATTTCTGACGGTTGGGATCGTTCTCGGGAATATCAATGGCAGCAATTGTAAATGTAATCAGTTTGAGGCCATAATCATCGAGAATTTCTTGCAGAATGGGCTGAATCTGCGTTGCCAGAACATCCTGTTCAGCACAGATTCCCATAATCTCTTGATTGGAGCTTCGAATGGCGCGGGCCAAAGAGGACTTAATGTGCTGCTGGAACTCACTAATAAAATAGTTGTTGAGCTCGCCTTGCATAAGGAAAGGCACATTATTGCCAACCATCTTGGTCAAGAATTTGCCGGGGTTATCGACTTGCACCTTATAGGAACCGCGGGCCTGCACACTGGTAGCAATCCGCATGACGGGGTCACGCACTTGGATAGGAGAATCTGTTCCCCAGAATATCTCCATACTGTGTGCTTTGCGAACAAAGTAGACGACACAGTTAAAGGTGCTGATACCACCGGTAAAGGCATTGCGCAGTCGGCTGATAAACGGATAATTCTCAGTAGATAATTTGTATGTACCGCTGTCAAAAGTTTGCTCAATGTTTCCGCCCTTGATAAAGATGGCTTCCTCACCAGGCATGACAATAAGAGTACAGTTGGTGTTGAAATCTTCTTCCGGTTGACGCCAAATCAGCAAGTCACCGGGGCCTGAGTTCTTAATGACATCAGCAAAATGTTTTTTGCCACCAACATAGGCACTCTCGTTAGGATTGCGGTCAAATAATCCCATAGTAGTTACCTCCTTGTTCTTTCTGAGAAGTACTCGTAAATCGGTTTGAAGGATGGCGCTTTAATTTTCTCCATTTCGGTCAGGTAAGAAATATACGCATCTTTAACATCGTTCAATAGCCCGCTGTGCTTTACATACGATTCTGTCAAGATGTCTAACTGTTTGGAGAGCGTCCGCTTACGAACAAAATCTGTCTTTCCTCCAGCATTGGATAAATCAGCAAGTGAAGGAAACTGTGATGTTATCGACTTATACAAATCAGAAGACGATGCTATGACAGATTCCTCATCGACGGAATATATCACATAGCTGAAACTCTGGTTTGATCCATCCAGGTTGCTTCTCTCAGCAATAAACACAACATACGCACGAGTAGAGTGCGTCACAAAGAAAGTATCCTTCAGACTCAGGGAATACCCTTTAATCGCAAACTCGCTGCTGTCATATACTCTTTGCATAATCTCATTTATCATAGACATATCACTTCCTCCTTTCTGCAATTACGCATCCTTGAGCAGAGACTCTGATGTTTCCAAGTCCATTATATGCCCGCTGGAAATAGTCTTTAGGTATCATTTTCGTTGTGCCATTACCTGTATCAGATACAATGAAGTGTGACAGAGCACCATTTGAGTCATACACTGCATTGGAAACATTTACAAAATGATCGGCACGATATGTTCCCACGCCATCATGCATGTCCATATATGTATCAACTCTCGATGCGTACGCAGAGTCAGAAGCGTATCGAGCTTGATCAATCATTGATGGGTCAAATGCTTGAGCTTCGTCAAAGTTCCACATCAAGTCGTGATTAACAGCAACGGTTGCGGCTCCACCGTCTTTCAAACTATCAGCCAGTGCTTCGACTGTCGGAACATCATTTCCGGTATAGGCTGTCGCATCAATGCCATTAGCATTGTAGAACTCACGAACATTATCTTCAACTGTACCTCCGCAATCCGAATAGTCAACCGTACCATCGGAATATGTAACTGCCTCGCTTAGATCACAATTACCTGTTTGTTTAGCAAAATCGGCAAGCCGGTTTTCGGTAGTAACATTCTTTCCATACAAATCGTTGATACCTTTTGCTGTGCTTGCAATGCCACAATCCTGCTGCATTCCGACATCGTTTTGCCCTTGCTGTCCTGCCATATGAGAAGCCCTTCCCATTGGATTCGGATATGCTGTGTATTCCTGACCTGTTATTGTGTCCTGAATCGTTGCTTTATCAGGTGACAATTCGGAGTCGATGACTTCCATACCTGGTGCGTTATCAAATGGTAAAGCCTTTGGCAATTTAGACAAATCGTCGTGAGGGATATGCCGGTCATTGTAGTCCGTTAACATTTGGCTGGCTCGCTCTGGGTTTATGGCCTGAAGTTGGTCAAAATCAGCTTTGGACAAATCCTCAAGTTTTGTGCTATTTGAAACATCCCACAAATCAGTTGTGCCTGTGAAAACATCATCAGGAACTTTTCCATTTGATAATGCTTCAGAATCTACAAGACTTGGTAGCTTATAGTCAGGGAACGCCGCGCTTTGTAATTCGCGCCATGTCGGATCTTGAGAATATGTAGCGAAATCATCTGGGCCATAGTTGTGGGCATTCATATAGTCGGACAATTGGCTGTATGCACTTTCCTGTGACAGCGGAGGGAGTTCATAATCTGGAAAGGCCTCGCGTTGCAACGCTCTCCACTCAGGGTCTTGTGAGTAAGTGGCAAAGTCATCTGGGCCGTAGTTATGGGCATTCATGTATTCAGAAAGAGAGCTAAATGCATTTTGCGCCGAACTATCCTGAGTATCATTTCTGCCAACATCACGCGCATCTGTAATTCCGTTTTTATGGTCATCTTCTCCATCGACAACAGGTACTTCACCTTGGTCATCAGCGGCGTCATCGACGGGAGCTTCGCCCTGGTCATCGGCGGCATCGTCAGCCGGAGCTTCGTCCTGATCATCGGTGGTGTCATCCACAGGAGCCGCACTCAAGTCGTCGAAAGCGTCTACATCCTCAGGAATCTCTTCCGGAACATCATCTGTGTCTTTAGCATCATCTCCGTTAAGGTCTTCGGGCAAATCTTCCGGAATATCATCCGGAATATCGTCTGAGGCAGCATCGTTCAAATCGTCCGCGTCATCCGAAGCATTGTCCTCTGGGATGTCATCTGGAACATCGTCTTCTGAGAAATCATCGGTGAAATTGTCAACAGATTCATCCTCAGGGATATCTTCTGGGATATCTTCTGGGATATCTTCGGGAATATCTTCAGGAACATCCTCTGGGGCATCATCTTCTGGAATGTCTTCAGGAACGTCCTCAGGTATATCCTCAGGGAGATCTTCTTCGGGCAAATCTTCCGGAATATCATCTGGAACATCGTCCGGAATGTCTTCAGGTATATCCTCAGGGACATCGTCTGGAATATCAGACGGAACATCGTCTGGAATATCTACATCGACATCGGCGGTATCCATGCTTTCGCCCATATCTTCATCCATTTATTTCACCTACACTTTCTCCAGAGAAGATTTGATTAGTTGGTCTGTAATAGGAATCTTGGTACCGTATTTGATACGTCGCCATAACTGCGCTTTTACGCAAGCAAGTAGTTGCTTATCAAACGGTTCGTCATTTAATTCAGCAACTACAAGTTTTGAAATTTGGCCAAACACTTGCTTAACGACGCTGAAATCCTTCATATCCGCCTTGAAATGCCGCACAAAAATACGTCGAGCGATTTCTTTTGCAAGAATTCTACGATTGTAATCGCAAGCATGAGCACAGTAAGGGACGATAGCACATTCTGGATAGGGACGAAGCAGTTCTTCTCTGCCTTTCCAATATGTAGACAAAGACCGAATGCCTTCATCAGACAGCGTGATGCTAATATTGTTTTCTAAACGATAGTTTGGGGTAATGATTTCCTCAGGTGCCTCCAATTTGTTAAAGAAGAAGAACGCTTCACCGGGCTTTAGCTTTGTCAAGCGCGAAACTTGTGTTTCCTCCATGTCAATACTTTCAGCCAAAATCTGTTTATCGCTCGCTTCTACCAGACGGAAGGCCACCTTAATATCGGTGAGGGCAACGACATCGGTTGTAACCTTTCTGGGAGACTGATCTGCAATGATAAGGCCAACACCATAAGAACGAATTTCTGCAAGCATACGCTTAACCAGTCCTTGTGCAATTGCGCTTGGATTTGCATCGCCTTGGCCAGCATTTGTATCTGCATCCAGTAGTACGTGTGCTTCCTCCAGCAGGATTACATTTTTCAAATTACCTTCGCCGACATAGTTGCTATTGACATAGGCGAGGATAGAAAGAAGAAGTAATGCAATGATAAGAGCCTTTTGGTCACTGTTTTCAATGGCTGCAAGTTCAATAATCGTAGGCTTGGTCAGAATATCTTCAATGGGAATGGAGTGGTAATTATCAAAGAGGTTTACCAAGCTGTTCAATCGGACAACACCTGCTCGACCAATATTCTTGGCGTCTCCGGTATACCCAATACTTTCAAATGTTTCTTGGAAGCATTTAACGAAATCGGTTATGTTGAATGTCCTGCCCTTGTCATCAACCGTATAGGTATCCAGCCATCTGAAGTCGGAATAGCAGTTGTTGATACTCTCTTCAAAAATCTTATCTAAGGGTGTGGACATGGATACTGCTGCTGCGAAAGCCGTTTTTAGTGTAGATTTATATGTTTCCAGCTTCACATTTTTGGGTGGAACAAACGGATTAAATACAAATGGCGAAATGAAGTTTTTTCCTGGTGTAAACACCTGAAGATCGGGTATGCTCTGAACTAAGGCCCGATATTCATTCTTTGCTGGCTCAATTACTAAAAAGGGAATATGGTGTTGTTTCCATAGCCGATCCAGCAGGCCGACAGAAAAAGTTGTTTTACCAGAACCGGGAGTACCTACTACGAGCATATGTTTTGCCAGATCTTTCAGCGAAATACCAAGAGTGTCACCTTTCGCAGAAGATTTCAGCTTGCCAATAGTGATATCACCGCTGTTAATTAAATTATCTGTGTATGTACGGCTACTTTTTGCGGACTCATTTACATTTAATCCGGCTTTTATGCTATTGCCACCAATAGGCAATCTAAAAAACTCTGCCGCTTCATCGGCCGTAATAATAAATGGCATGCGGTACAGAGGAGCAAATGGGGAGTTTGCATTGCCCCAAATGTATGGACTCCGATTACTGCCGGATAAGACCTCATGAATTGCCCAGGGTAATGGGTAAAAATTATTGTTGAAGTCTGCCTCTTCTTGGCAGAGTGGAAGAAACTTCATGCCTATTTGCTGATCCGGAGCGGAATTTAGCTGACCATACAGGCTTGATGCCAGACTATCTGTAGCCTGTTCATTTCCATAAACGATAAGGTTGAACTGGAATAATGCGCTGCTCTTATTGCTTTCGTAGAATTTGTAAACTTCCGCATGCTTTTCCGCCAGAGAAAAGCTAATATTGCCAATACTTTGATCCATAATACCCTTGGTCAAAGTATCAAGCATTTGCCGCATCCTTCCGAGCGCGTCGGTCTCTATTCCGGTCAGTTTAGTCGGAATGAGCTGCATGGAAATTGCGCAATTGGGATAATCGATAAGCGAATTGACAAGTCGATCCAGTTCACCGGTGCTTTGTGGAATCCTATCGAAGCCGAGACATTGCGGCAACAACTGGTTTTGCAGGTTCTCGACTTTTTCTTCTTTGACCAGCGCTTTAATAGAGCTTTTGCTAACTTTGCTCATCAGCAAAGAAAAATTTGAATATTCAATATCTGCAAATTCATATTTTTGAAGGGCAAATACTGATTTGCTGATTTTCACTAACTGTGCAATTGAGTTTTGAATCTCGTTGCGTTCATTTCCGATTGCTCTTACGATTAAAAACAAACGTATTTGCGCATTGTATGGCTGATTTTTGATTGGCTCAGTAACCCACAACAGTTCTAAAGACAGATCCGGGGCCTGCCCGGTATACATCTCCGTTGTTCTGTAGCTTTGGTACGCTTCAGCCAGCAAGTTAGACATGCCCTTCTTGTAATCAAGATCTGCGTCTATGGCAGAAGTGTACTTTGAGAGCAAAATACTAATATCAGGAACAGCTGTTATTTCAACTATTGAAACGCCAACAAGTTCTCCGCTGTTTAGCGTTTCAAATGATACAGAACTTGATTCTTTCATACAGTCCTCCTATCAGAAATCGCTTGGGCCAATAGATATCCACAATGTCTATGGCTCATCAATGCTATAAATTCGACCTTTGCACTTTTTAAAATAAGTGAAGGTAAGCCTTCGTCATTCCTCTGACTTCTCCATATTTTTGTACCGCAAGTATGGCGTATTCTGAACATGTGGGTTTGAATAAACATCTGCACCGGATATCCTCCGGAGCGTAATACTTGCACAGGTATATAGCTTCGACGATTGTTGGCGTTCTATATAACTGGCAAAGTTGTAATTTCAGATATGAGTGTGGTGAGATAGAAAAAATACCCGTGTGACCGTAAACCCGCCACAAAAGTATTAGGTCACACGGGTATCTATGAATTTAAGCCATTTTCTTGCTCTTAATGAGGGTTCGCATACCATTAATGGAACGCTGGGCATCATCAATGTTTCTAACTGCGCAGGAAATCGAAGTGCCACCGGTGGTGGTGAGTTTGAAGTATTCGTAATCGAACTGGCTGCTCTTGCCCTTGCCGACAGAATACTCGGAGCCATCAGTCTGAGTAGAGACAGAAACAATGTCCTTATAGAAGTAAACATCCGTGGACTCTTTCTGGCTACTCTCAGTTATGGAAAAGTCATAAGTATAGCAATGAACTTCATTGCTGGAGAAAAAGAACATAACTGCCTGATACTTGTTGCTACGGTACTTGTCATCCTTGCCCTTTTTAATCGTTGCTGACTTGTTATAGACATAGCCATCGAAGGAAATCGGAGCAATTTCGCTGACTTCATCTTCATCCAAGCCCAGCTTCTTGAGTGCGCGGGCTTTCATGTTGGAGAGTTGAGAGGTAACCGCTGCGTCAATATCAGCATCAGATGGCCGGCCTCCAACCTGGAGGTAAATAAGGAAAGCACCAATGGCTAAGCCAACGATGCCGGCAATCGGAGTTGCCGCGAACAAAATCAAGCCGATAATGCAGACGATGATTCCCAGTTTGAGATTAACAGGCTGGAAATACTTTTTGTTTTTTGCGTAATCCATATGTATCTCACCTTTCATAGTCTTATAATTTTCACTATCAAAACCGTATGTGGCTACGGTCATGAACAATTAAAAATTGGGCAAACCTACCCCGAGAATGTTAAAGAGCATCTTTTTATCATAGTCCGAAGTCCCTAAATCATAGGCCATCTGAACGCACTCCTGATAATTTGGAGAGGTATTTAAGTATTTTCTTTCAAAAAAATCATATTTGATATAGGCAAGATAATAATAGTAAATCCCTTTCGGCTCAATCATCAGCGCTGCATTGATGTACTCCTCAATCTTGTCAATATCCGCTCGCTGCGCCAAAAACGCTTTCTTGCCCCTAAGCCGACAAATTGCTGCATAAAAAAATGTCTCGGAGTTGTCGAAGTTGTCTTCCATTGCTCTTTCAAAGGCTTCTGCAGCTTTATCATAAAGCTTGAGCTTTAGATAGCACATAGCAACTGAATTATTAAGCTCCGTGCTGTCAGGATTCTCAGAAAGCGCTTTTCGGTATGCACCTGCGTATTTATTTACCTCTGGCAAGGGCATACTATAAACGCTGTTAAATGTTGAGATGATTACCGGACGATGACAGTACTTGCAGGTAGTCTCACCAGTTGATGTTGGCGCTCCACAGCCGGGGCACTTCATGTCAATGACTTGGTGTGCCATTATTCAACCTCCTCATTTTGATCGTGTAAGATTTTTTTGATGCTTTCCAGTAAGCCTTCGTTTTGCTTTAACATAGGAAGTGTCTGCTCATTGTTCTGAAAGAACGCAACCAATGCCAAGAATGTTGTCCACGACATCTCACGTTTACCGGTTTCAATGCTACTATATGTTTGCCTTGATATCCCAATCTTGTCGGCAAGTACTTCTTGAGAGAGTCCGACTCTCGCACGCAAGACCGGCAAATCATTTTTCAGAGCGTTAATCAAACGTCTTTTCAAATCATTCTGGCTTTCGATTTTCACACCATTTACCCCTCCTTATCTTGTCATGCGCTTCAAACAAACAGGCCAATGTGCAGAAGCGCATCTTTCGTGAAGTATCTAACTTGAGGACACAAAATCCGGCAAGATTCGATTAGTATTATTCTACAAAATGTTGTCGGATTTGTCAATATGCCGCGCTCTGATTGCCAGAAAAACTCCCATTATTTTGGCAGAAGGAGGTCAGACGCTCCTGAATCCGTGTATTCGTTGCGATGTCTACTCTCAAAGCCGTCATAGTAGCCGTCAGCAAGGATCAATGAGAGGAGTGTTTTTCTGTGTCCAAAAGAGGCGAGAATATTTACAAGCGAAAAGATGGTCGTTGGGAAGGCCGGTATATCAAGGAGCGTTCTGCTGACGGGAAGGCGAGATACGCATATGTTTATGGGAAAAGCTATGCCGATGCGAAGCAAAAGCTGCTGGACAGGCGGATTGCCCAAGCGCAAAACACCGACTACTCTCCCAGCCATACAAAGTACGGGGATATCCTTCGCAACTGGCTCGCAATGTCCCGCGTTCATATAAAAGAGTCGACTTATTCCCGATACGTCCATCTTGCAAATGCCCACATTCTACCTTACTTAGGAGAACTGCCGACGGGCAAGCTGACTACCCAGACGGTAGAAAAACACATCTCTTTTCTTTTGAACAAGGGGCGTGTCAATAAAAAAGGAGGTTTGGCGCCCAAGACCGTTTCGGATATTTTAACTCTTATCAAGGGGTCGATTGATTATGCAAATTGTTCTGGGTACTCAGTTAATTGCTACCTCGACCGGTTGACTGTTAAAAAAACGCAGCTTGATATGCGCGTTCTGAGTATCGATGAGCAACACAGGCTCTGCGATATCCTTATACGGGATATGAATCTGACCAAATTCGGCGTGCTGCTCTGCATGTATACCGGGATACGTATCGGAGAGGTCTGCGCATTAAAATGGGAGAGCATAGATTTTTCGGAAGGCATTTTGTCCATTCGAGAAACTCTGCAGCGCATTCAATCTACAGATGTAGGGGCCTGTAAGAAAACGAAAATTGTTATAACTGAACCCAAGAGCAAAAAAGCCCTTCGGGATATTCCGTTGCCTGGTTTTGTCCTTGAATACGCTGCGTCGCTGAAACGCAATCCTAAAGCATATATACTGACCGGATGCAGTGACAGATATATCGAGCCACGTTCATTGCAGTACACTTTCAAGAAATACACTAAAGAATGCGGCCTGACCGATGTAAATTATCATGCGTTACGACACACCTTTGCAACTCGCTGCATTGAACTGGGATTTGATGTTAAGACCCTCAGTGAGCTTTTGGGCCATTCCAGTGTAAATATCACCCTGAACAGATATGTTCATTCTTCAATGGACACCAAGAAAACCAACATGCAGCGGCTCACATTATAGCCGTCAAAAAAAACCGTCAAAAAGCTGCGACTTGTCGGCATATTCCCTCCACAGCTTTTCGGCACGGCTTTCGCCGTCC
>OGWY01003043.1_pt1 | contig 11514 bp, 7 predicted proteins | sample 1576121 | NCBI WGS metagenome assembly OGWY01 (sample SAMEA3541543, study PRJEB24748) | human gut metagenome | biome: human gut; feature: human-associated habitat; material: faeces | place: China | collected 2012 | reverse complement strand
GGGGAGAACAACATCCAGCTTCGCGCGTTCGATTTTGCTGCCGACGGCGATAGCGCCGGATTCGTAAATCTGTTCGCCCGTGTCATTGCGGACAATCTGGACCTTTTGTGGATAATTATTGATGCTCTCGTTTACGAGCATCAAGTTTCCCTCCGAAGAACCGTCCTCAAAGATTGGGGCAGTGTTGGCCGAAATGTTAATCATGCCCTCGGCTACTTTTTCATTCAAACGCGCTTCAATCTCCTCCGGCGAAAGGTTATCCCAACCGCCCTCAGTGGCGGAAGAATCATAAACGATTCCGGCTTTGGCGCGAGCTTCTTCCTTTGTCATGGGAGAGCGGAGCGTAACGATGATGAAAATGATCGCGCCGATGGCAAAGGCGGCGAGAACGCCAGCGCCGATCCAGACAGGCGTGCGCGAGTTGGACGTGTGTTTGGGGTGATAGTTCATGTGAACCTCCATAAATTTAGATTGTCAGGGCGGCACCACCAGACGGTGCAGTAATGATTTGTGGTGCATATCAGCGTGTTGGGATGGGTTTGCTCGGATGCAGAATTTCCGTTTTTTGCTTCATCCGTGCTTCGCGCTCCTGAGCTGGATTCGGCAGGACCGTCCCCATTTTTTCGTTACTGTTTTTTATTCGGCATTTTTATGGTTGCAGTTACATATATTTTCAAAAGTATTTACAACTTGTTGATTTGTTATATCTTCATTTTTAGCTAAGTCTCCTAATGTTAATATTCCAACTATTTTGTTATTGTCAACTACAGGTATTCTTCTTACTTGATTTTCTGACATTAATTTTGTTGCTTGATTTATATCATTGTTTGCATCACAACAGCAAACATTTGTTGTCATTATATCACTTAATTTAGTAGTGTGTATATCTTTGTTGCAAGCTACAGTTCTTAAAAGAATATCTCTGTCTGTTACAAGACCAACTACATTTTGATTTTTATCACATACAGGAATACTTCCTATATGTTGTTCACACATTAATTTTGCACAATCACAAACAGATGTTTCTGGTGTTAACCAAACTACACTATCACACATACAATCTTTAACTTTCATAATAAAAACTTTCCTTTCATTTGATGGTATGACAAACAGTAGTTGTTATTGCTTGCATACCATACATAAAATTAATAAACATTTTTGTTTACTATTTTTATTTTGTGTAATACAAAAAAAGATATACAAGCAAATTTTTGTATATCTTTTTAATTTTAAATTAATTATTATAATATGGATATGATTGACTAGAGCTGTAATTATTGCCATATATGTCAGGATTTTTCAATCCTCTATATGGAGGTCTTGGTGGATGTGGTGGCATAGGACCTGGCCCTGGCATTGGTGGATGTGGTGGTCTTGGTGGACGAGGTGGTTTATTTCCTTGCAATAATTGTTGAATAATCATAATTTTAATTAAATCTTTAAGCATAGGATTTCCACAACAACCTTGCCTTGTCTCCTCATTCTTAGTATCAGATTTAGTAACTTTCATATTACTATTTCTAGATAAATTTTCATTTTTATTATATTCCGCTTCTTTGGTAGATGAAGTATTAACATTAATATTTACTACATCTATATCCTGCTCAATATTAGTATAAATTTCATTTGCCATAATTTCTAGTGTCTCACTAGAAAAATCGTTACGACTCGGAGTATCACATACTTTACTAATCATAGGTTTTAAAATTTTGTATATTTCCGGATATAGCTCTTCATACTTGCTAGTATCATTATAAACTATATTATCAGATCTATACGGAAAATAAGAATTGCTTGAACTATACATTGAACCATCATTATAATCAAATGATTGATTACTACTATTGTTATACAAATTGTATGTACTTATATCATTAGAAATCGGATACCCAAGAACACTTCTCATATAATTATCGTATTCATTGTTAAACATATACTATACCTCCTAACATAGTATATGTTTAAATATAAAAAATCGTGATTTTCTAATTTAAGAAGAATCTTCGTTTTATTTCTAAAACAAAAAGAGATGAATTTTAAATTCATCTCTAGTTTAACCTATATTTATATAATTATTATAACTTGTATTAAATGCATAATTAGCATTACTATTAATTCCATCTTGCATTACGATTATTAGTATTGTATGAATGCTAATTTCTTACTTATTTATTATTTAAAATTAAATTGCATTTACTAATTGCTTGAAAATATTTCCTCTTTCTGCAAAATTTTTGAACATATCAAAACTTGCACTTGCTGGTGAGAATAATACTACTTCTCCTGGTTTTGCAAGTTGATTTGCTATTTTTATTGTTTCTTCTAAAGTTTGACATTTTACTATTGGCATTTCTTTATTTTGAGATTTTAGTTCTTTTGTTACTGCTTCATATATTTTTTCTGTTGTTGCTCCTACTAGTACTAATGCAGACACATTTTCTACTATTGGTTTAGCTATAGGTGTATAGTCTAAGTGTTTATCATATCCTCCTGCTATTAAGACTATTTTTTCGTCAAATGAATTCAATCCTGCTATTGTTCTTGATGGACTTGTTCCTATTGAGTCATTGTACCATTTAACATCATTTATTGTTCTTATATATTCTAATCTATGCTCAACTCCTGAAAATTCTGAAATTGCTTTTATTTGTGTATCTATATCTACTAAAGAAGCGGTTGCAGCAATAGCCGCACAAATGTTCTCATAGTTATGAACCCCTCTTAATTTAACATTTTTTACATCTATAATATGTCTTCTTAATCCGTCTTCACAGAATTTTATTGTTTTGTTATCATATATAACACCATTATCTAATTTTTGCTTACTACTAAACATTATAACTTTTCCATTAGCTTCTGACTTCATTTTACTTGTTATTTCATTGTCTGCATTAAGAACAAGTATACCATCTGAAGATTGATGTAAAAATATATTCTTTTTACAATCTATATATTCTTGATAAGATTTATGAATATCTAAGTGGTTTGGAGATATATTAGTAATAACAGATATTTTAGGACTTACTTCCATATTCATTAATTGGAAACTACTAAGCTCTAATACAACTATAGACTCAGGAGTCATTTCATTTAATTTTGTGAATAATGGTATACCAATGTTTCCTCCTAAATAACAATCATATCCTTTTTCTTTTAATATTGCATATGTAAGACTTGTTGTTGTTGTTTTTCCATCACTACCAGTTATACCAACTACTGTTCCAGGACATAATTTTATAAGCATTTCTATTTCAGATGTAATAATAGCTCCGCGATTTGCTTCTTCTACAAGCTCTTTTGTATCAGGTCTGCAACTTGGTGATCTGAATATATAATCAAATCCTTTAAGCTTACTTAAATTATTTTCTCCTAATGAATAATCTATATTATATTTTTTTATAATTTCAATTGCTTTTTCATCTAATTTATCTAATGTTTTTCTATCAAATACAGTAACATTAGCATTATGCTTACTAAAATATTCAACTAAAGGAATATTACTAACTCCAATACCTATTATAGCTATTTTTTTATTTTCAATAGATTTATTAAATTCTTCTAATTTTCTGTTTATATATGTACTCATATTATTATTCCTTTCTTTGGATGTCCTTAATTTTTTTGGGACGGTCCTTGCTTTTTTATAGACAAATTTCAAAGTATTATATTTATCTAAAATATTAGAAACTAAATTGAAATTTACTTTTAAAAGTATTTTTTTATTTCAATTTTATTTGTCTATTTTGCTTTTTAAATTATACCATACATATATTCTTTTTCAAGTTATTTTGTTACTTCTGAATAGAAATTATGTATATTTTTCAAAGTCTTGTACAAAATATTTGTATGAACGGAGGTGTTTTATATGTCTAAAAAGAAGAAAGATAATAAGAATGGTAATAAAAATTCTGGAAAAAATACTGAAGAATAAATTTGAAATAAAAGTCAATTAGAAGCGGATATTCTAATTGACTTTTATTTCATTTTAATAGTATATAAAAACTTTACATAAATTTGACATTTGTGCTAATATTTGTTATAATAGCTTTATGACTGTGCGTCTTGCACATGAAACGCTTGAAAAAGCGGACGTATTTCTACTGCACAATATAATTACTGCAGTATACAAAATTGCATAGGAGGTTTTTATGCAATTTACAGTGACATTAGAACTTAACGATCAGGAACTCAAGGCACTTTCCAAGGGAAATTTTGAAGAAATTCGCAAGGATTTTTTCCAGAATGCTGACTTTTGCAATTTTGTTATTAACACTTATGAGATCAATAATGAATTTCTTGATTTGGCATTGGCTCAGCATAAGATTTCTACTTTTAGCTTTGGAAAAATCTTTGAAAAGTTCAATTTGCTGGACTACCCGCTCAAATTGTCAGAATCCGAGTTCAAACAGTGTTTGCTCCACTGGAGTCTGCATGATGAGTATCAAACCATTGCAAAAAAATACTGGCAAGATTACTTTGAGACTATACTGCATTTCTTGGGAACATCTAAGGCAATTTTCACCGCAAAGAATTCGAATATTTCTGGTGATTGCTTTAAGAACTATGAAGTGACAGAGCCCAATATTTTCTATTTTCTGGCCAACTTTAAGAGATTGGTTTGCAAAAATGATATTGTGGCTCTCCAGGAATTCATGTATTCTTCTAATCTAAAGGACTATTGGAATGACGACGGATTTATTATATCTGTATGCAAATTACTGGAGCCGATTTCAAATGAAATAACGATTCTGCCGATTTCAGCCGAGCATGTTTCTGCACTGCTTGAGTATGCCAAAAAGGATGATTCCAATTTTATTTGGGCTTTAAGCTTATACAAGACCATAACGGTTAACAATAAGTGCTTTATCCCGGATAACATACTTGAAGTGGTCGCATATCACCCTATAAACTTGGATGAATGCACATCGGCGTACAAATCTGGTTGCTATCATATTGGCGAAATGCTCGATTTGTATGATATCACATCGTGGAATACATTTGAAAAAGCCTTGCTCGATAAACATCCGGACACTTTTAGCGAACTGCAGAACCGAGTTCTGCATGATGTTCATGAAAATCCTGAAGACTGGTTCTTTACCCAGTTTTTCTTCAGAGGATCTATTCATGACAAAGTATCGAAGTTTCTTGAACAGAAAAGAGGTGTATTTTAATTCCAGAGTAGCAAATTCAAAGTGCTTTTCCATTGGCAATATGGTGAACTACTTTGTTTGTTAATATGATTACCGTCAGCCAGAAAGCAGTTGCTTCTTCGAAGCGACTGCTTTTTCTGTATCAAAAAAATTCTCGAGTAATATCGAGAATTTTTATTTTATTTAATATATGGTTTTAAGAATTTTCCAGTATATGATTCCTCCACTTGCACGATTTTTTCTGGTGTTCCGGTAGCAACTACTGTTCCTCCCGCTTCTCCACCTTCTGGTCCTAAATCTATTATGTAGTCACTTGTTTTTATTAAGTCCAAATTATGTTCTATTACCACTATACTATTTCCTGTATCTACTAATCTTTGCAATATATCTACTAATTTATGAACATCTGCTATATGTAATCCAGTTGTTGGTTCATCTAATATATATAATGTTTTTCCTGTAGCTTTTTTAGATAGCTCTGTAGCTAATTTAACACGTTGAGCTTCTCCTCCTGATAATGTAGTAGATGGTTGTCCTAGTTTTATATATCCTAATCCTACATCATATAATGTTTGAATTTTGTTTTTTATTTTAGGAATGTTTTCGAAGAATTTTAACGCATCTTCTACTGTCATCTCTAATACATCTGATATTGTTTTTCCTTTATATTTAACTTGTAATGTTTCGTGATTATATCTTTTTCCTTTACAAACTTCGCAAGGAACATATATATCTGGTAAAAAGTGCATTTCAATTTTTATTAATCCATCTCCATTACAATTTTCACATCTACCACCTGTTACATTAAAGCTAAATCTTCCTTTGTCAAATCCACGTAATTTTGCATCATTTGTACTTGCAAATATGTCTCTTATACTATCAAATACACCTGTATATGTCGCTGGATTAGATCTTGGCGTTCTTCCTATTGGTGATTGGTCTATATTTATTATTTTATCTATGTTTTCTAATCCTTTAATTTCTTTACATTTACCAGGCTTTTCATTAGCACCATTTAAATCTCTTGCAACTGTTTTATATAGTATTTCATTTATTAATGTACTTTTCCCTGATCCAGATACACCAGTTACACATACAAATTGTCCTAATGGAATTTTCACATTTATATTTTTTAAATTATTTTCTGATGCTTTTACTATTTGAATACATTTCCCATTTGATTTTCTTCTTTTTTTAGGTACTTCTATTTTCTTTTTACCACTTAAATATTGTCCTGTAATGGATTCTGGTACCTTTTTTATTTCTTCTGCTGTACCTTGTGCTATTACATTTCCGCCGTGAACACCCGCTTCTGGTCCTATATCTATTATTTGGTCTGCTGCATACATTGTATCTTCATCATGCTCTACTACTATTACAGTATTGCCTAAATCTCTTAATTTTTTTAGTGTTGCTATTAGTCTTTCATTATCTCTTTGATGTAAACCTATACTTGGCTCATCTAATATGTATAATACACCTGTTAGTCCAGATCCTATTTGTGTTGCTAAACGAATACGTTGAGCTTCTCCTCCAGATAGAGTTCCTGCTGATCTTGATAATGTTAAATATTCCAGTCCTACATCTATTAAAAATTGAAGTCTTTGGTCTATTTCTTTTAGTATTAGCTCTGATATCATAACTTGTGTTTTATTTAGTTTTAAATTATTTAAATATTCTTTTATTTTATTTATAGGCATATCTGTTAATTGATTTATGTTTTTTGTACCTACTGTTACTGCTAAACTTTCTGGTTTTAATCTTGAACCATTACAAGCATCACAATGACTACTACTCATATACATTTCATAAAAGTCTCTCATACCTTGTGATTTTGTTTCTTGGTATCTTCTATTTAATGTAGGTATTACACCTTCAAATGGTGCTGTAAATTTTCGTGTTCCAGCTGATGATTTATATTTAAAATCTATTTCTTCATCACCTGTTCCATATAATATCTTTTCTAAGAACTTACGAGGAAGCTTTTTTATTGGTTGTTTAATATCGACATCATATTTTTTAGCAATACTTTCAAAATACATTTTTGCCATGGTGTCGCCTCTTTTCATTGTGCTTGCACCAAAAGCTTTTACACCATCATATAATGTTTTATTTTTATCTGGTATTATTAAATCTTCATCCATTTTCATTACATATCCTATACCAGAGCATTCAGGACACGCTCCAAATGGATTATTAAATGAAAACATACGTGGTGTTAGCTCTTCAAAGCTTATTCCACAATCTGGGCATGCATAATTTTGGCTAAATAAAAGTGGATCTCCTCCAACAACATCTACTCCTACCAAATTATTAGCATGTTTTAAAGCTGTTTCAACAGATTCAGTTAAACGACCTCGTATATCTTCTTTTATAACAAGTCTATCTACAATTAGCTCTATTGTGTGTTTTTTCTTTCTGTCAATATCTATGTCATCAGATAATTCGTATACTTCGCCATCAATTCTAGCTCTTACGAATCCTTCTTTTTGAAAGTCTTCTAGTAATTTTTTGTATTCACCTTTTCGACCTCTTATTACAGGAGCTAATATTTGTATTCTTGTTCCTTCTTTTAAGTTCATTATATTATCTATTATTTGATCTATTGATTGCTTTTCTATTTTTTTACCGCATTTTGGACAATGTGGTATGCCAATTCTTGCATATAATAAACGAATGTAATCATATATTTCAGTTACAGTTCCAACTGTAGATCTTGGATTTTTTGATGTTGTTTTTTGATCTATTGAAATAGCTGGAGATAATCCATCTATTGATTCTACATCAGGTTTTTCCATCAATCCTAAGAATTGTCTTGCATATGATGATAGGCTTTCTACATATCTTCGTTGACCTTCGGCATATAGTGTATCAAATGCTAGCGATGATTTTCCAGATCCAGAAAGTCCTGTTATTACAACTAATTTATCTCTTGGTATTTCTAGGCTTATATTCTTTAGATTATGTACTTTCGCACCTTTTATTACTATTTTGTCATTCATAGAATTGCCCCCTTATGAACTTTATAGATATTTTTAATTATTTTTTCTACAAATACTTTATGTATTATACAATAGTTTTTTATATAAAACAATAGTTTGGATATGTTTATTTTTGATGATATTGTGCTGATTACGCAAATTTTAATTAATTGTATATATGATTTACACTTAATTACTAATTTTATAATGTATTTCGTTTGAAATTTTAGGCACTTTTGTGAACATAATGAAGAAATAATCTTCGTGGTGTCAACTTATTATGTTTTTTATATTGATGCATTAATGTCTGTAAGAATGATATATCTTAACATTACAAAAAATAAGCAGGTTTGCATAACCCGCTTATTTTTTATCTTTCATTATCTTCAATATTCTCTTTAGTTACATCTTCTTTTGCTTCATCCTTTTTCTGTTTTTCTTCATTTACTTCTTGAGGAATATTACTTGCTAAGCTTTTTCTGTATTGCTCTTCTTTGCTTTTTTCTTCTAACATAGGTTGAGCAATATCTCCTATTTCAATTTGAGAATCTTCACCTATTATTTGAGCAACATTTTTATTTTTCTTAACTAATCTACGCAATCTAATTTTGTCGAACATTGATAGATTTTTATTTTTCTTAATGTTTTTCATATCATATACCATTGAATATGATAATTTTTCTTTTCCTTTACCTTTAATTATACTTTCTATATATTGCTTAGCATAATTCATATCAAAATCACTTAATAATGTTATTAATTGAAGGTCACATTTTTTTAATGATTTTCTTAAATTTTTTCCAAAAACAAATTTTATTTCTTCTGGTGTAAAATTTTCTTTTATATAAGCTATTTTTTCTTTTTTTGATCTTAGTACTGTTTCCGGATATTCTTTTCCTGTATTATTTACTATATACCCACCTTTTTCAGCTGAATAAACAATATCTAATTTAGGCATACCATTTTTTTGCAATGCTTCATTCTCTTCAGAATTTTTCTGCTCTTCATTTTTTGCGCCATCTTCTTTATTGATCTCATCTTCTTTATTAACTTTGATTTTTGTTCCATCCTGCAATTCTATATCGCTCTTTAAATATTCTTGTAAATGATTTAATTCATAATTTAATCTTTTTTCGCTAAAAGATGTTTCATTTTTCATTTTTAAATCTGTAGAATAATCCCTAAATGCAAAAACTAAATTTGAAACTGCTGCATCAACCCTTCTGATCTCCATCATTCTGTCCAAATTAGGAATTTGAACACCACCTTCTAATATTCTTATATCAGCCATTGCAGTTATTAACTTTTGATATTCTTCATTATTTTCTGAATTTCTAGTATAGTCTTTATTGACATAATCTTCAGTTATTTTTTTTAATAGTTTATTTAAATTATTCATAGCAATATCCATTAATTGTTGATTTTGAATTTCTTCTTCATCTTCTTTTTCTACTTCTTTATCTTTATCGTCCACCGAATTTGATACATCTTCACTTTCATTTATTTTCTCTCTAGTATCACTTTCTTGGCTATTTTTCTTTTCTTCTTCTTGTACCACTTCTTCATTTTCTTTTAATTTTTCACTATTAGCAGAAGACACTTCTTTTTGAGCATTTTCCATAAAATCTTTTATTGATGCATAAATATTATCTCTATTTACAGAATAGTGTTTAGGATCTCTTTCATTTAACTTATTATCGGTTACATGGCCCTTTTTTACTTGATCTGCAAAATATATATTTCCCATACCACCTAACATTTTATACAAATGTTCTAATCCATCAGGTCTCTTTTGAAATTGTTCAAAAACTTTATTTATAAAATCAGTATCTAATGAATCTTTACAAAAGTTTTCAATATCTTTTGTTCCATACATTGACTCTATAAATTTAGTTGCAAATGGTGTAAATACTTCATAATCAGCTAAATCTGAATAAAATCTATATGTTGGATTTGACAATTCTGATTCATATGCTTTTAGTGGATATATGCTTTTATCCTCGTATTTACTTTTAACCATTTTCTGAGCAATAGTTTGAGCAACAAATTCATCTAATAAAATCCAACCATATCCTGCTAAATGTAAATTATCATTATTTACATATTGATCAAATTTTTTCTTTTCATCTTCTGACATATAGTCTTTAATATAACTAAAATCATCAACATAATCTTCTTTTTCAGATTCTTTTAGAAAATTCTTCTTAAATTTGTATGCATCACCAGTTTCAATTGTGTTTTCATACAAACTACTTATAGCATGAGTAAATTCATGAAATAATACTTCATCCTCAAAATAATCTTTTCCATCATTTTTTGCTTGTTGTATATTATTTTCATTTATTTTAATATCAAGAATATTTTTATCTCTATCAGAGTCAATTCTTGCGTCTCCAGACAGAGAATTATCAACAGAAATTCGTACTCTCTCCAATCTACTAACAACTCTTTCAATGTTTTTATCATTAAAAATTCCTATTTTTCTACCTTGATCTATATATTCTTGTATTTTCTTATCTAAATTAGCTATTCTTGCTTCAATATCCATAAAAAACCCCCATCATTTCTTCTTTATAAAATACATACTAATATTATATCTCTTCTACATATTTCTGTCAATCAATTTTATGTTAATTTCCAAAATGGGGATGGTCATTCCTAATCAAGCTCATGAGTAAGAATTACATAAATATAATTGTCAAATTTATTTAACCATAATACTTATTTTACGGTCAAAAAATAAAAAACTGGCATAGTTATTGTCCTATGCCAGTTCCACCAGTTTTTAATGCATCCATTCAGAAATCTCATAATCTTCCAAGTCATATCTCCTAATGCAATTTTTGAGCATTTTTTTAAATATCGAGCCAGCTCTGATTACAATACATTTCTGTCCACAATTTCCAACTTTTGCAAAATTTGCCCGAAATATAAGAAAATCTTCGTAATCTTTATATCTCGTTTCTTTTTCATACATTTTAGATAACAATTTTAACTGGGTAAGTTTTGCAACCAGTTGCATTTTGGTTTCTTTTTCCATATCTCTTCGTTTTAATGACAATGCAAATATACATAAAGTTTTATTTATGTGCAAATTCCATAAAGAAAAATTTATGTATTTCATTTTTTTATATATTTATCGTAAATTGGGGTGGAGAGAAACAGGCTTTCTTTGGGATATTAATTTCAATTTTATATTTTTGTGGCATCTAATGATGCCAGTTGTTTTACATGACTTACATAGTGCCTTTAGTATTTTCATCAGTCAAACATCGCGATTTTAAAGGCATGAGTAGCGCATCTTCCTGTAAGGTGTGCTACTCTTTTTATAATAAGAACCCTAACAAAAGACCAACTAATAAAGCTATGGGAATGGCTACGAG
>OGWY01003041.1_pt1 | contig 11515 bp, 5 predicted proteins | sample 1576121 | NCBI WGS metagenome assembly OGWY01 (sample SAMEA3541543, study PRJEB24748) | human gut metagenome | biome: human gut; feature: human-associated habitat; material: faeces | place: China | collected 2012 | reverse complement strand
TCGTCATAACCGCACCAAAGAGAAGCTGAGGCTTCATATTGGGCAGTGTAATGTATAGCGGCGAACCATTCCAATACTGCTCTCCCGGAACAAGCTTGAAGATAATGTTCTTGACAGCAAGCTGCTCACCTGTCATCTCATCTATCTGAGGCTGTCCGTACTCATAACGGTAATAGAGTCCATCCTCCTCATTATATACAAAGTAAGCGTCATTGTACGCATATCCTGTCCTGAGTGTGATACACTTGTCTGCATCCGGATACTCTATAGGCTCTGCCGATTTGTTGAACTTAAGCGGTGCAACATAATCCTCATCAAGATATGTCGATACCTTCTTATTCACCATGGCGGTGACAAGATTCTCCGGTGTGGTAAATACATTATGCGGAGAAACCCTGTCTGAACGTCTTTCATAGTTATAGTCGCCGTTCATGCCGTTAAATGTGCGAAGCTCCGGGTCACTCAGAAATTCAAGCGCGAAATCGGACTGTCCAAAATGGAAATATGCCGCATCATACTCAGCCGCAAGGAAAGGATAATAGTCGCGGCAGCTTCTTATGGAGCCGATTGATGTGACATCATCATAATTCTGGAACACGCCCATAAGACGTGTAACGCCGCCCTCACACTGTCCTTCAAAAATCACATCAGCCTTACTGATTCCACTCTGCGGAAGTCCTGCCTGAATATTGTTGTACATGACTGCAATCGGTCTTCTGTAAGCGATAGTATCATTTATCCACTCTCCTGTAAGAAAGCTTCTCACCGTCTCTCCCTTAGGTATCAGGCTGGTATCGGCTTCGAGTGAAGGATATCCATTGTCAACGCGGTCTGTCTTAGGTGCCACCTCATCATCAGCAGTCGATGTCTCCTCCTGTGAATTATTGTCACCAGCCTGTGCTGATGATGTTGACTCCTGTGTGTTCCCAGTATTCTCCGTTGAAGGAATCACTGTGCTGTCTGTATTCTCCTTCTTTCCACATCCGGTAACCATCATTGCCGACACTGTAATCATCAATGCTGCCTTGCGCATTAAGCCTTTTTTTAACATATATGCCTCCAGATTATTATAATTCCCTATAAGAAATCAATAACTGTTTCTTATTCGTTATAAAATATATTACCATATTTATAGTAATATTGTCAATTTTTTCACTATCTTGCAAGCCATCCTCCATCAACAGCAAGCGTAAATCCATTTACATAATCCGATGCTGCCGAAGCAAGATACACAACCGCACCTGCCATGTCAGCCGGTGTGCCCCAACGTCCTGCCGGGATACGCGACAGTATCTCATCACTTCTGTCATCATCATTCCTTAGTGCCTGTGTATTATTCGTTGCCATATATCCCGGAGCTATTCCATTGACATTGATATTGTACTTTGCCCATTCATTTGCCATAGCCCTTGTAAGACCTAACACAGCACTCTTGCTTGCCGTATATGAAGGAACCCTGATTCCCCCTTGATAAGAAAGCATTGATGCGATATTGATTATTTTTCCGCCGCTTTTCTGTGCAATGAACTGCTTTGCTGCTGCCTGGCACAGAAAGAATGTGAACTTCTGATTCAAAAAGACAACCGGATCCCAATCCTCCTCCGTATAATCTATGGCATCATTTCTCTTAATTATTCCGGCATTATTGACAAGAATATCTATATGTCCAAAGTGCTCCACCGCACCGTTTATAATCTGTTCAACAGGTTCCATGGTCGACAAATCCGCTTTAATCTGGTAAAAGCTGCTGCCTGCCTCCTCCACAAGTGTCTTAGTTTCGTCGCAATCCCTTCTTGCAACTCCGACTATGTCCGCTCCTGCCTGTGCAAGTGCAATGCACATTCCCTGTCCCAAGCCTGTATTCGCACCTGTTACTACAGCCACCCTGCCTTTAAGGCTAAACATATCAAGTATCATATAATGTCCTCATTTCTGTTTATTTACTTTTCTCTTTATTCCATGTCTCTGAGGCTTAATAGTAATATCCGTGACCACCGCCCCCTCGCGCATGTGAATAACTCCCATAACACACTGTGCAACCTCCTCCGGAGCCAGTCTTGCCTCAGGCTCATCGCATGATGTGAAATCTGCATTCCGGTAAAACTGTGACTGTGTCATATCCGGATGGATATTCACAACCTTCACACCATACTTTCTCGCTTCATCAAACAGACTCTCTCCAAAGCTTGTGAGTGCCGCCTTCGTTGCACCATAAGCACATCCGTATGTATTTGACTTCTTTGCCGTGACGGAGGAAATATTTATGATGATTCCGCCATTTTTCTTCATATCGCGAAGCAAAAGCCCTGCAATAATCATCGGTGCCTCTATATTGACAGCAACCATCTCATGTATCTTATCCGGATTCACCTGCTCATGCGGTCCGAAATATCCCACACCCGCGCAGTTGACAAGAATACTTATCTGTCCTGCCTCTGACCTGATAGCTTCTATTTCCTTTTTTACATCCGCATGCTTTTTCAAATCACAGATTCTTTCATGGAACAGTGGTGCTTCTAAAAGCTCACTCTGTCCTGCGAAATCTCTTCCGATTCCATATACCTCATATCCTGATTTTAACAAAGCAGATGCCGTTGCAGCTCCTATCCCGCTTGACGCACCTGTAACAATTGCCTTTTCCATCTGTCACTATCTCCAACGATATATTTTTTCCTGAGGAAGGTATCTTTCCAGACATTCCTCAACATAATCTGCAAGCTCCTCCCCTGCCTCACCACAGCAGAAGCTTCCGTTCTCAATCTCGAACGGATATGCTAACAATGAGGAACCCGGTCTGCGCTTTCTCATACGCTTCATATAATCACATGGTACCCTGAACTCACCAAGGCTTACATCATACACCGAACCTGAATCAGCATATTCAAATAACCTGTCAACCAGCTCTCGGTACGCTGTCTTCTGTCCTTCTAAGTCATTTTCCACGAGAAGCGGGTCAAAACATAGTCTCACATTCAGTCCTTTTTGTATGGCTCTTTTTGCAGAGTCGATTCTCGACCGGACAGATGGCGTGTTATGTTCATACAATAACTGTACCATGTCCGTTGACAAAGTGAAAGCAAAGATAATATTTTCACATTCTTTTTTATCCAGCTTCAGAAAGAAGTTCTCCGGGAGCTGTGCCTTGGTCCTAAGTTCAATTGTAAGCCCCTTCTTATCCTCCGAAAACTCTATCCACCTTCTGCAATATCCCGTGATATTCTCCAATGCGATTAAATCCGTATCATACGATACACACAGATATACGGGATGTACAGTGAGCATTCTCACAACTTCATTAAAAATATCCTCAAGATTCATAAAAAGAACCACATCCGCAGAAGGATACATTCCCTGAAGATAACAGTACTCACAGTCAAAAAGACAATTCATCATACAGCTAGTATAATAAAAATTATCATTTCCAAAGTCCTGGCACTCTTTAGAACCACTATATATGAGCTGCCCTTCCTTCTTAGCAAGTATCAATGCCGGGGACTTTTTTTGAATTTCAAGGCTCTGATTCTTTCTGTTAAATACATCTTTATAGTGATTAATCCACACGATTCTGCTGCCTGGAAGCTTCTTCAACACGTTATCAACATCATAATTTTCTGCCAGCTTGCGCTCAATATACACATGATGGAACGGATGTCTTCCGCAATTGTTTTTCTGAAAAATTTTCATAAAATCAGCAAAGCTTCCACTCCACCCATCGGCACACTTAAAAAATACAAGCTGATGCTGCTTAAAAAAACATACAAGGCTCTCATACAATGCCGCAAAAAGCTCACTATGTGAGCTGTACTCCTCATAATCATGAACAGGACATATATCGGGATAAAAATATCTGTCCGATGACATGTCATGTATCTCCACACATATAGCAGATTTTTCTTTGACAGTCGAAGCCTTAACGCTCACGGACGGCTCCACGCAGACGCAGACGTCATCATCACCAACGCTTTTTCCCGCCATCACATATCCTGCTGCCATCGCAGCCTTCACACCCGAAACACCTGTTACAATAAGCTCTATATCTGTACCATCCTGAGTATTACCTGTGAAAATCTGAAAATGCGGCTCAGACATTCTCTTTTTGAGCCTGAAGAAATCAACAAGCTCCTTACAGTAAGAATACTCAGCCGCAAAAAATCTCCACATTATTTCACTGCCTCATCAAGCTCTTTCTGTAACAGGGCAAGATGATCACGGATAGTAATTTTCTGAGGGCACACCTTTTCACACTTTCCGCATTTCACGCAATTGTGCGCCTTCTCATTGTCGGCAAGATTGTTCCAGCTTACCTTAAGCTGCTCCTTATTGCCATATATACTGTAGTGATTCCAGATTGAAAAATTACCTGGAATATTTACTCCTGCCGGACACGGCATACAGTAACGGCAGCCTGTGCAGCCATTTTTAATTCTGCTCTTTAACGATGAAGCCGTATCAGCTACCAGAGCCTGTTCATCACTGCTAAGCGGCACAAAATTCTTAAATGTGGCAAGATTGTCACGAACCTGTTCCATCGATGACATACCACTCAGAATAACCTTCACGTTGTCATGTGTTCCAACCCAGCGCAGTGCCCATGACGCTATCGACTGCTTCGGCCTGTATTCCTTGAAATTCATCGCAATCTCATCCGGAAGACTTGCTAGCGAGCCACCCTTTACAGGTTCCATTATAACCATAGGAACCCCAAGCCTCATTGCAAGCTCATACCCCCTGTCGCCTGCCTGCTCATCCGTATCCATGTAGTTGTACTGTATCTGGCAGAAATCCCAGTCCCTGTATGTAATTATTCTCTCAAATGCCTCATAATTATCATGGAATGAGAAACCAAGATACTTTATCCTTCCTTCAGCCTTAAGCTTTTCACAGACATCAAGGACTCCAAGCTCCAGCAGCTTTTCAAACCTGTCCATGTTGAGTGCGTGCAGCAGGTAGAAATCCACATAATCCTTGTGAAGTCTTTCAAGCTGCTCCTCGAATATCCTTCTGGTGTCCTCAGGCTTCTCAAGCTTCCACACCGGAAGCTTCGTTGCAAGGTAATATGAGCTTCTGTCATACTTATCAAGCACCCTGCCAAGGAAAGGCTCACTATCCCCATTGTGATAAGGATATGCCGTATCATAATAATTTACTCCGGATGCCATCGCAAGATCTAGCATTTCTTCGGAAAGTGCTTCATCAATGCTTCCATCTTCCTTTAAAGGAAAACGCATACAGCCAAAGCCAAGCAGGGATGTCTCAATTCCAAGCTTATCAAATCTTCTCTTCTCCATAACATACCTCTCTTCTCATTTTATCTTATTATTTTTCTTCTATAACTGCATATTAGCTACAAAATCTTTGAAGTCCTCATAATTCTTTTTAAGCAGTGCCGGAGTGTCACTGTAACCATTAGCTTTAACCTCCACGTTAACTATATTTTATCCTTTTTTGACCTCGTATGCAATAGCGGATTCCTGCATTGGCAAAGAACCCAAAATAAGCAGGGACAGTCAAAGCTTAACTATGTCTGCCTTGACTGTCCCTGCTCCGGTATTCCTGTATATGCTCTGGTTTTCGTTAATTATTCCAGATTTTCAGGCTGCTCGCTCAGTTTAAATTTACCGATATTCTCCTGAAGCTCCTTAGCAAGCTCAACAAGCTTTGAGGTATCCTGATTGCAGTCATTTACAATCTGACTCAGCTCAACCATCGAGGCAGAAGTCTCCTGTGTTCCGGCTGCGTTCTCCTGTGCAATAGCGGCAAGGCTCTCCACACTCTCAGTGACGCTGTTCTTAAGTCCATTCAGATCCTCGACCTTACCGGCAAGTCCCTCGATGGATGATGTAACATTGTCAACCTCTGTCTTTAACACACCGAATACGTTTCGGGTATTGTCAATCTTCTCATTCTGATGTGCAATCTCCTCAACCACGCTTTTCATGGTCTGTACACTTGTATTTGAGTTGTCGATGAGCTTCTCAATAATGTTCTTAATCTTCTCCGCCGACTCTGTGGACTGGTCTGCCAGTACACGGATCTCCTCAGCTACAACCGCAAAGCCTCTTCCATTCTCACCTGCTCTTGCTGCCTCAATTGAAGCATTGAGTGAGAGAAGGTTAGTCTGGCTCGCAATATCAGCTATCAGGTCGGTCGCACTGCGGATATCAAGTGCCGACTGGTTTGTCTCCATAGTCTGCTTATGTATCTCATCGACAGATACCTTAGTCTTATTACTTATCTCAACAAGAGCATCAAGATTCTTCTCTGCTTCAAGATTCTTATCCTTCATGGTCTCTGCACTATCAGCAAGCTCAGATATTTTTTCGCTCATGAAATCTATCGAATGTCCTATCTGTTCAACCTGCCCGCTTACCTTCTGAGATTCATTCGCCTGACTGGTTGCACCGTTGGCAATCTCGTCCACAGCTGTGTCAATGTTCGCAATTGATGAGCTTATTGTATCAAAATTACCCTTAAACTTCGATGAAAATGAATTCAGCTCTTTTGTTGAATGATGTATTCCGTGCACAATCGTTGTAAGTCCGTCAAGAAGCGCATGTACGGAACGCGCCATATTGCCAATCTCATTCTTCCGGCTCATAAGCTTGTCCGGGACGAGCACAGCAAGATTACCCTCCGCCACCTCGTCAAGATTGCTGATAGCTGTCTTGATTCCTATTAACATTCTTGTGATAAGAAGAGCAGCGACAACTATAATTATAAGAAGAAGCACAAGCATAAATATAATATTGTATCTGATGATATTCTGATATGCGGATGTTGCGGTTTCTGAATCTATTGCAACACCGATAACTCCCACAAAGCTTCCATCCGAATTTTTAATCGGCGAATACCATGCAAAATAATTAGTACCGCCAATATTTATTGATCTTCTGAAAAATACATTTCCGGACTTTGCCGCACTGTATACGACATCATCTATCTTACCTCCGGCAATCGTCTTTCCACTGCCATCCTTAATTGTCGAAAATATCGCCGTATCTCCATAGTAGATACTGATGTCAACATCAGTCTCACTGGTAAGCTCATCAAAAATCTGAGTATTCCTGCTTATGTTAAACTCACCCTTATACAATTCCCCATCTTTAAGAAAATAATCTCCCGCATCCCTCAGCTTAAGGCTTGACTCAACAGAGTACTCCATAGCTTCAAGCTCATGCAGCATCACCTTCGTTGATGTTCTTTTACCGACATTCCTGAGTGACAATAAACAAAATCCACCCACAAATACGACCGGAACAAGTACAATGCATAGAAGCTCAAACATAAGCCCTAATCCTTTTTTATCCATCTTGTTTTTATCCATATATTTTTCCCCCTGTTTTTTACTTTATAGTATATCAGCAGGTTCTTATTGATTACTGTAAAGCATAAAATATTTTATTCCTTTTTTCCAAAATTTTCAATAAAAAATGAGTGCATCAATATATTTTTTTTAACAGAAATACACTATTCCGGCTGCCAAAAGTTATTTAGTGGTGGTATTTCCTATTATACAAAACCTGCTGCTGCACCAGCATGGCGCAGCAGCAGGTCATAAGGTAATTACTTATATAATTCAACAAGCTTCAAGAGATGTTCATATCTTTCCTTAGCCGCCTTCTCTGACTCGGCAAAGAGCTTCTCCGCTCTCTCCGGGAAAGGCTTGACAAGTCTTGTATATCTTGCCTCGTTGTTTAAGAACTCCTGATACGTTCCATCACCCTCCTTGGATGTGAGTGTGAATGGATTCTTTCCCTCTGCCTTAAGCTCAGGGTTGAATGAGAAGAGGTTCCAGTAACCTGCCTTGACCGCCTTCTTCATCTCGTCCTGACAATGGTTCATGCCGCCCTTTGCAATTCCGTGAAGCTCACAAGGTGCATAGCCGATGATAAGCGACGGTCCGTTGTAGCTCTCAGCCTCACTTATAACCTTCACAGCCTGTGCCGGATTAGCTCCGAGTGCAATCTGAGCCACATATACATAACCATAACTCATGGCAATCTCTGCAAGGGATTTCTTTCCAACCTCTTTACCTGCTGCGGCGAACTGGCACACCTCACCGATGTTGGAAGCCTTAGAAGCCTGTCCGCCTGTGTTGGAGTACATCTCGGTATCAAATACCATAACATTGACATTTTCACCTGAAGCAAGCACATGGTCAAGACCGCCAAAGCCTATATCATAAGCCCAGCCATCACCACCGAATATCCATACGGACTTCTTTGCAAGATAATCCTTCTTTGCAAGTATGCCACGCACAAGCTCATTGTCCGCAGGAAGCTTCTCAAGCTCTTCTATAAGCTTCTGAGCTGCCGGTGCGTTGAGCTTGGTGTCATTCTTAGTCTCAATGAACTTATCTGCTGCGCTTCTAAGCTCATCTGTAGCTGCGTCCGAAGCCACAAGCTCATTTAACTTCTCCACAGCCTGCTCTCTAAGTGTCTTCTGTCCAAGATACATACCAAAGCCGTGCTCCGCATTGTCCTCGAACAGTGAATTAGCCCAAGCCGGACCCTTCTTTGAATCCTTGTTAACCGTATATGGCGATGTAGCTGCCGGACCTCCCCAGATTGATGAACAGCCTGTCGCATTGGATATATACATCTGCTCACCAAAAAGCTGTGTTATAAGTCTTGCATAGGATGTCTCAGCACAGCCTGCGCAGCTTCCCGAGAACTCGAGGAGCGGCTGGTTGTACTGTGAGCCGATAGGTGTCTTGTCCGTAAACGCAGGCTTCAATTCCTTCTTGCCAACATTCTCGACAAGGTAATTGAATACCGGCTGCTCTGCCTCCTGTGACTCTCTAGGAACCATCTTCAATGCTCCCTTTGCAGCCATAGGACACACAGTCACACACTCACCGCAGCCCATACAGTCAAGCGGTGATACCGACATTGTGAACTTCATTCCGTCCGCTACGGCATGCTTTGCATCGGAGAGCTTGATGTTCTCAGGTGCTGCAGCTACCTCAGACTGATTTAAGATAAATGGTCTTATTGTGGCATGTGAACATACGAATGCACAACTGTTACACTGTATACATGCCTCCGGGCTCCACTCAGGAACCATGACCGCCGTACCTCGCTTCTCATAAGCAGAGGCGCCAGTCTCAAACTGTCCGTCTGCGATATCCTTGAATGCGGATACAGGAAGGCTGTCACCATCCATAAGACCGATAGGGTCAAGCAGCTCGTTTACCATCTTAACGGTAGCAGGACGTCCTGTTCTCTCAGCAGTCTTATTCTCTGCCACTGCCTCAGCCCACTCAGCAGGAACCTTGACCTCATGTAGTGCATTCACACCTGCATCTATTGCCTTGTAGTTCATCTCGACAACCGCGTCACCCTTCTTGCTATAGGACTTTTTTGCTGCTTCCTTCATGTACTGTACTGCCTGCTCTATCGGCATGACATTCGCAAGTCTGAAAAATGCAGACTGAAGAATTGTGTTTGTTCTCTTACCCATACCAATCTCAATAGCCTTGTCGATGGCGTTGATTGTGTAGAGTCTGATATTGTTCTTTGCTATATACTGCTTTGCAGCGGCAGGCATATGCTCATTAAGCTCTTCATCCGTCCACTGGCAGTTGATAAGGAAAATTCCGCCCGGCTTAACATCCTGAACCATCTTATATCCCTTGGTAACGTATGATGGATTATGACATGCCACAAAATCTGCCTGATTGATATAGTAAGGACTCTTGATTGGCTTATCACCGAAACGAAGATGGCTGATAGTTATACCGCCTGTCTTCTTTGAGTCATACTGGAAATATGCCTGGACGTACTTATCTGTATGGTCACCTATAATCTTGATGGAGTTCTTGTTAGCACCGACTGTTCCGTCACCGCCGAGACCCCAGAACTTACACTCAACCGTTCCCTTTGCAGCAGTAATAGGAGCAGGCTTTACCTCAGGAAGTGAAAGATTCGTCACGTCATCCACAATGCCTATTGTAAATCTTGACTTAGGCTCATCCTTCTCAAGTTCCTTATATACAGCAAATATTGATGATGGAGGTGTATCCTTAGAACCAAGTCCGTAACGGCCTCCTGTAATGACAACATCATTCATTCCTGCTTCTCTGAGAGTAGCAGCTACATCAAGGTAGAGCGGCTCTCCGAGTGAACCCGGCTCCTTAGTTCTGTCAAGAACAGCAATCTTTTTCACACTCTTTGGAAGCACCTTCAAAAGTGCCTTTGGTGACCATGGACGATAGAGTCTTACCTTCACAAGACCAACCTTCTGTCCCATGGCATCAAGATAATCTATAACCTCCTCGGCAACATCGCACACAGAACCCATAGCTATAATCACTCTGTCTGCATCCTCTGCACCATAGTAATTAAATAGGCCATAGTTCGTTCCGAGCTTGTCATTAACCTTCTTCATGTACTTCTCTACAACTGCAGGAAGCTCATCATATACTGAGTTACATGCCTCTCTATGCTGGAAAAACACATCTCCGTTCTCATGTGAGCCTCTCATCGCCGGATGTTCAGGATTGAGTGCATGTGCCCTGAACTCCTCCACAGCCTTCATGTTGCACATTTCCTTGAGATCTGCGTAATCCCACTTCTCAATCTTAGAAATCTCATGTGAAGTCCTGAAACCATCAAAGAAATTGATAAACGGAACCTTTCCCTCTATGGCTGCAAGGTGCGCAACCGGGCTTAAATCCATAACCTCCTGTGGGTTGGACTCTGCAAGCATCGCAAATCCGGTCTGGCGGCATGCATACACGTCGCTGTGGTCGCCGAAAATATTGAGTGCCTGTGTGGCAACTGTTCTTGCCGATACATCGAATACACATGGAAGCTGCTCTGCTGCAATCTTATACATATTCGGTATCATAAGCAAAAGCCCCTGTGAAGCTGTAAATGTTGTGGTAAGCGCTCCTGCTGCAAGTGAACCATGAACCGTTCCGGCAGCTCCCGCCTCAGACTGCATCTCAGTAACCTTGACTGTATTTCCGAAAATGTTCTTTCTTCCTGCCGCTGACCACTGGTCAACCATATCCGCCATAGGACTTGACGGAGTTATCGGATATATTCCTGCTACTTCCGTGTAGGCATAGGCTACATGAGCTGCGGCAGTGTTTCCATCCATTGATTGTTTTTCTCTGGACATACTAATTCCTCCTGTTGTTTATAGATATTTTATAATTTTTTAAACCAAAAACGCGCAGACCATTCATCAGTCTCTGCGCGTGTACATATCTTATCACATCATTTTTTTATTGTCAAATCAAAGTGCTGAATTGTACATGAAAAAATACAAAAAACCTGTAAAATCTCTATTAAAGACTCTACAGGCTAAAATTCAAAGCAGGGGATGAGAGAATCGAACTCCCGCCAAAGGTTTTGGAGACCCCTATCATACCATTTGACCAATCCCCTATGTATTTATAAAAGCTACCTTCATACTATATCATATCTAGGTAGCTTCGTCAATAACAAACTATGTTCCTTCAAAACCACACATTAAACTATCAGATATTTTAACCTGAACCATTTCT